>ERZ1699235.141-NODE-141-length-32045-cov-4.425716_pt1 | contig 32045 bp, 25 predicted proteins | sample MGYA00581546_ERZ1699235 | MGnify/ENA primary metagenome ERZ1699235 (study PRJEB42319, sample SAMD00040334) | human oral metagenome | material: saliva | host: Homo sapiens | study: EMG produced TPA metagenomics assembly of PRJDB4115 data set (Metgenomic analysis of... | reverse complement strand
GTTTGGCAGGCGGCATCAGCCGATAATGGGCTGCTCCGCGGGCATACGGATGACGCGGGAACGCTCGCGCAGGGCCAGAGCGGCGGCCACCGTCATCGAACCGGTACGACCGGCAAACATGAGCGCAATCAGCACATACTTCGCGGCCACCGGCAGATTGGGTGTCACGCCCGTGGACAGGCCGACGGTGGCGAACGCGGAGACAGTCTCGAACAGGATGATGTCCAGCGAGTGATCCGTCATGGTCAACAGCAGGACCACGGAGATAGCGACCATCGCCAGGCCCAGCAGGGACACGGCAACCGCCAGGCGTACCGTCGAGGTGGGGATACGACGTCCGAAGGTCTCGATATCGCGGTCACCCCGGGCCTCGGCGATGACGGCGAGGACCAGCACCGCGGAGGTCGTAACCTTCACGCCGCCCGCCGTGGACGCGGAGCCGCCGCCGATCATCATGAGGATGTCCTGCACAAAGTGCGTCTGCGAACGCATCGAACCCACGTTGAGCGCCGAAATACCCGAGGACCGCGAATTGACGCCCGCGAGCATTGCATTGAGGATCTTCGAGGGAGTGTCCACGGACCCCAGCGTCGCCGGATTGTGCCACTCCGTCAGCGCCAGGGCGAGAGCGCCGATGAACGCCAGGATCAGATAGGTCGACAGCGTCAGCTTCGTATGTAGGCGCCAGCGGCGCGGAGTCCACATGTTTTTCGCGACGTCCATGATGACGGGAAAACCGATAGCGCCCACGGTGGTCCCCAAGATGATGGGGACCAGCATCCACCAGTCGGTGACGTGCGGTTCGAGGCCGCCGGGAAGAATCACGAAGCCCGCGTTGTTGAACACGGAGATCGCCATGAAGACGGCATCCCACACGGCGTACACGGGGTCAATACCCATGGTGAGGAAACGGGGCAGGAACATGATTGCCAGGAACGCCTGCATGCTCAGCGAGGTCGCGATGACTGCCTTGAGCAGCGTGGAAATCTGGCCCATCGCTCCCGTACCGGTCTCCTGGGTGGCGAGCATGCGCTGGGTGAGTCCCAGGTGTCGGGACACCGCGAAGGCGAGGATCGACGCCAGCGTCATGACGCCCAGGCCGCCGACGACGATGCCCGCCGCGATGACAGCCTGCCCGAAGGGGGACCAATACGATGCTGTGTCCACCGTCGTGAGACCTGTCACGCATACAGCTGATACGGCGGTAAAGAGCACGTCGACGAAGGGAGCGGGCTCGTCAGAGGCGGAAGCGATGGGCAACATGAGCAGCACGGTGATAACCCCGATGATGAGGGCGAACGTGCTGAGAGCCAGCCTGGCGGGGGAGTAGCGGGCCTGCCGGGACAGCCACGCGCGTACACGCTGAGCGTAGGACGTGGGCACCTGGGGATGTGGACCGCGGGGTCCTCCCGGCACCTGGCGGACGACAGGGGAGGGTTGTGGAGTCAGGGTTTCCGCTGAAATGGCGTGGGACGAGGCCGTGGCTCGCCCGCGCATCAGGGACCGTGTAGCACCGGGATTGGTGCGCAGCCGAGGGGGCTGAGGTCGAGGCGTGCGTCCCTTGCGTGCCGCTCCCATCGAACCTCCTTAACGACTCTGCAACAAAAGTGGATAAAGTTGCAGTTTTCATGTGGATGGGCAGTAGTATATTTCGTGAGGCTACGTAAGCGATGAACGAACGGGTTTAACGCGCCTCGCGAGCATACTGGGAGTCATTAATGGAACAGCAGTCGGCGCCGCGCTTTATGACCGTCACGGAAGTGGCGGACATCATGCGCGTCTCTAAGATGACTGTGTACCGATTGATTCACAGCGGCGAAATGCCCGCGATTCGCGTCGGAAAGAGCTTCCGAGTCCCGGAGGCCGCGGTCGCCCAGATGATCCAGGCCGGTATGGCGGATCACTCTGGTGACCAGGCTCGCGTCATTGGCGGGTAGTATAGGCACGATGTGCCCGGCTCGGGCACCCATCATCCATCAGCGGTAGTACCTCTGCCGCCCACACTACGAGGGAGGAACCCCATGGGCTCCGTCATCAAGAAGCGCCGCAAGCGCATGGCGAAGAAGAAGCACCGCAAGCTCCTGCGCAAGACGCGTCACCAGCGTCGCAACAAGAAGTGAGCGAGCGGAGGCCCGGCCATTTGGTCGGGCCTCTCGTGTATCCGGGGCCCTATACTTGGGTGTCATGGAACGCACCATTATTCACGTTATGCGCCACGGCGAAGTGGACAATCCGAACGGTGTTTTGTACGGGCGTCTGCCCGGTTTTGGGCTGACGGAGCTGGGGCATTCGATGGCTGCCCGTGCTGCGGAGTATCTGGTGGATTCGGGTGCGGATATTACGCGCGTGATTTCTTCGCCGCTGCTGCGCGCGCAGCTGACGGCGGCGCCGACGGCGGCGGCGTACGGGTTGACGATTGAGTCGGACCCGCGTCTGATCGAGTCCGATAACGTGTTCGAGGGCATGCCGGTGAACTCGAATCGCGCGATGTTGGCAAACCCGAAGTACTACAAGTACTACTGCAACCCGCTGCGTCCCTCGTGGGGTGAGCCGTACCGAGATATTGCGTCGCGCATGAGCGCTGCCCTCTCCTCGGCCCTGCGGGCGGCCCGTGGGCACGAGGCTCTCGTCGTGTCGCACCAGAACCCGATCGTGACGCTGACGCGCTTCGTGAACGGTCAGCCGCTCGCCCACGCGCCGAAGTCACGTCACTGCGCGCTCGCGTCGATCACGTCGTTCATTTTCTCGGGCGCGACGCTCGTGGGAACGTCGTATGCGGAGCCTGCGGCGGATCTCGTCGCGATTGCGAAGGATATGACGCCGGGGGACTCGCAGGCGGATCTGCGCCGCTGACGTGATTGTTGTGGGCGGCGACGCCTTCCCTTAGTTCGCCTCGTCGCCCGAGGCCTCGGTGGGGTCGGTCCCCTCATCCTCGGAGCGCTTGCGGCGTTCCTGCTCGAGGCGCTCTTCCTCGCGGCGCTTGCGCTGAATGTCGCGCTCGAGGCGGAACAGGAATTCCGGGTCGTCGTCGGGCGCGGAGGGGCGCTTCGGGGCCTCGGCCTGCTTCTGCTGAGCCTTTTCCGCGCGGGACACCCAGCGCAGGACGAGCCAGGCGATGGGGCCGATGGCGGCGATCGTCGCGGTGAAGAGGATGATCATGAGCCAGATGGGCTTGGCGATCTTGCCGGGCATCTCGTCTTCGGGCGTGCGGTGCCAGTCCGCGGCCGCGTAGATGGTGACGGCGAGCATTGCGACGACAAGGGCGATCCTGAGCATGCCCCTAGTCTACGGGGGTGTGCCTGCTCACGCTGGGGCGTTCACTCCGGGAGCAAACGGGGGAGTCGGGAGCGTGTGACGCGGGGGAGTGACGTGTACGAGGGCGCGGCCCCCGGCGCGAGGACCGCCGTCGATCCGGCCCGGATTCCGTCGGCCACGGCCTCGACGAAGGGCTTGCCGAGGGCCATCGCGGCCGCCAGCGCGCCCACGCAGGCGTCCCCAGCCCCGGTGGTATCCACGGCCTCGCCGAGGGTGAGGGCGGGGCAGTGCCCGGCCTCGCTGCCCGACGCCCACGCCGCGCCGTCCGCCCCCAGGGTGACCATGACGTGCTTGGGGCCGAAGCCTCGCAGCGCCCGCGCGACGCCGATCGCCTCCGTGGGGCTGGCGGGGGCGGGCATGCCGAGCGTCAAGCCTGCCTCCGTTTCGTTGACGACGAGGATGTCGACGCGGGCCATGAATGCGGCGTCGGTGGGGCGTGCGGGAGCCAGGTTGAGCAGGACGCGCGCGCCGAAGGAGTGGGCCCACGCGAGGGCGGTGGCGTTCGCCTCGGCGGGGATCTCTGCCTGCAGGACGACGATGTCGGCGGGGGAGGGGAACAACGAGGCCTTGGCCGGCTCGACCGTCACGGTGGCGTTCGCACCGGCGTCCAGGATGATCGTGTTCTCCCCGGAGGCGGCGACGGTGATGAGGGCGGTCCCGGAAGGGCCCTCGACCTCGCGCAGGTGCGTCACATCGACCCCGTGGGAGGCCAGGTCGGAGCGCAGGCGCGGGCCCGAGGGGTCGGAGCCGACGGCGCCCACGAATGCGACGGCGACGCCCGCGTGTGCGGCGGCGGCGGCCTGGTTCGCGCCCTTGCCGCCCAGGCTGTAGGTCAGGGACGAGCCGGAGAGTGTTTCGCCGGGGTGGGGGAAGCGGTCGACCGTGACCGTGACGTCCTGGTTGATAGAACCGACGACGATGACGCGTTCCATGAGGGCTCCTTTGCGAGTGGTTGCTCCATTGTGCCACGTCGCGCGGCTGATGATGTGCGCTTCGACACCTTGTTGACGGGGTGTTCGGTGGGCTGCAGGCGATGTCGCTGGTTAAGCGTTGCTTTATTTGGATGCTAGTTTCCTGCAATACTGCTAAATCTTTGATTTGTGGTGAACTAATCGCCGTGCGCACGCTTCGGTTCTTCATCTCATCACGCGCGGCAGGCCCCACCTGCCGCGTCAACACTGTACCCTCACAGGTGATCCGCGGGGCTGCCTCGGCCCCCGCGGTCAACGTGCGCACCATCGCGACCGACGGTGAACTGGCCGACGGCCCCGCGCGGGTCCTTCTCCCGCTCCTCGGCATCTACGCGCTCGGCACCGTCTCCCTGCAGGGATTCAACCTCGTCTACCTGCGCGTCGCCCAGGACATCGGGGCTGGGGACGCCTCTGGCCTCATCACCGCGATCCCGGGAATCGTCCTCGGCGTCGCCTGCTTCCTGTACGGAACCCTCGGAGATTTCATTCCGCTGCGTCGCATCGTCGACGTAGGGATCGCGCTGATCGTTGCCGGTTCCCTGCTCGGCTTCGCCTTCTCCTCGTCCCTGGTTGGTGTCATCATCGCTCGTGCCCTCCAGACACTGGGATACCAGGCCGCCGCCTCCGCGTACATGATCCTGGCCACCGCCATCCGTGACCCGAAGAAACGAGGCCTCTACGTGGGCCTCATGTGCGCGGCCTTCCAGGGCGGTACCGCGATCGGCATGCTCTCGGGAGGCATTCTCGCCGAGATCAACTGGGCGCTCCTCCTCCTCATTCCCCTTGTCGGCCTCGCATTCCTGCCCATCATGGGGCGCCGAGTCCCCGCGCGCGCCCGCGCTGGGCGCGTCGATGTCGTCGGCCTCGCGATCTTCTCCTCGCTGGCCCTGCTGCTCACCCTGGTCGCTGCGAACCCGCGCTGGTGGCTCATCGCCGGCCTCGCCCTCGGCGGCGTTCTCTTCTGGCGCTACATCGGGCGTGCGCGCGCCCCCTTCATCACGCGTTCCTTCTTCACGAACGTTCCGTGGGCGCGCTCGATCAGCCTCATCCTGATCGTCTACTGCATGAACTTCACGGTCGCGCCCCTCATGAACGGCATTGGTGCCGCCAACTACGGGCTCACCCCCGCGCAGGTGTCCGTGCGCCTGCTGCCCGCCTACTGCGTCGCCCTGGCCACCGCCATGACCTCGGGTGCGATCATGTCCCGCATCGGGCGCGGGCGGACCGTGCGTGCGTGCGTCAGCCTCATCCTCGCGGGTACCGTCCTCATCGCGCTGTGCATGAGCATGGGGCCGTGGGTTATCACGGCCGCCATGTGCTTCATCTACGCGGGCTTCGGCGCCCTGTTTACGCCCATCTACGACACGGTCTTCGCAACCGTTGCTCCGGGGCAGAATGGGCGCGCCGTCGCCATGAATGACCTGGCCATGCAGGGCAGCGCAGCGATCGGCATCGGCGTGTTCACGCCGATGCTCGCATCGGGCGCCTTCCGGGCCATCGCCCTCGTCTGCGTTGTTGCTGCGGTCATCGGCATCGCCGGCGACTGGCTGCACGAATACCTGTACCGCCGCGGGCGCTGACCCGTTCGCTCACCCGCGGCGCACAAGGCCGCGCTCCGCGCCGCCGTGAGCGGTAGGAGGGTTCAGGCGAGGACGGTGAGGGGCTTTGTGGGTCGCAGGGGTGTCTTATTTGGGGGGAGTGAGGACCATCCAGTCGGGTCTACGGTCGGGAATATCGGCGACTTGCATGGGGTCCTGTGTCGAGCCGTCAGATTTCAGTGGTTGTGTCTCGTAGCCGAAGGACGCGCGCGTGGATTCGCGGACGTATACGTTGACGGTGACCCCATAGGTTGGATTCTCCGCAACAATCCGTGTTTCATTTCCGTCCTCTACTGTTTTCTTTTCTGTTGCCCGTATTGTGAATCCGAGGGGTGCCAGATGGGATTTGACGACGGCCTGCACTTTGTGCGCATCGTTCTCGACAAACAAAATCGTAGGGGACGTGAGTGTATAGAGTTGCGTGTCGCGTACCGGCTGGCTGGAGATAAAGTCCCAGCTTTGGCGTTGGCTGAAGTTACTCTCGTTGATGAGTTCGTTGCGCACCTGGATGAGGGTGGGTTCAATGTCGCGGCCGACGGCCTCGATTGACTCCATCCGCCCGGCCTTTTGAAGCGCCTCATCTGCCCATGATTGCCGCCCTACAGTCACGGGGAAAAACGGTGCGCACGCAGCCGTGCACAGCGCCAGGAGGGCGCAGGTGAGGAGCGCGAGTGGTCGCGCTCCCTGGCGTGCTGCTGTTCCTTGTGTCATCCCTGTCCTGCGGGTGGGAGGTTGGGGTCGAACCAGTCGGGGATGCGTCCGGGCTGGTCGATCATCTGCGGCGGGTTGCCAGTGGACCCGTCCGTTGGAGTGTCCTGTGTGTAGTAGTAGGTGGAGGTTTGCTCGCCCAGTCGTGTCGTCGCGGAGACCGCGGCGTGGTATTCCTCGTTAGTCCACACGTAGTCAACGATCTCAACTCCGCCGGAGGTCCAGCGATCTTCGGAGAGCTCGAATCCGAGGGGCAGCAAGCGCTTGTTGTAAGTATCGCGGATGAGGTCGGTGTCCAGCTCGGTGAAGAAGAACATGCGCGAATGGAACGAGCAGATGGTCTTGCCATCTTTGTCATAAGTGTCGATCGAGTAGCTGTTCTTGTATGCCATGAAGTTCTCGGCGGTGACGAGCTCGTTGCGCGCGGCGATGATGGCGGGCTCGAGGTCACGCTGGAAGGCCTCGACGGATTTAACCTGGGGGCTAAGCGGGTTCATGGATCCTCCAAAAAAAGGTGCGCACGCGGCGCATGCGATGGTTGATGCGAGTGCGAGAAGGGCCGAGAAGAGCTTCCTCATACGTTTGGTTTGCCTCCAATGACACTGGCAATGTCACGGTTCGCCTGGGTGTCTTTTCTGAAGTAGGAGCTGTGTTTATCAAAAAGAGGCATCAAAGAAGTTGGAACGGTCTTTCCGGAGAGGTGCTTATAGCCTGGCATTTTGGTCGGGTTCTTGCCGAACGAGTCATCTGGACCCAAGCCCTGCACAACGTCCTCCAGATATGGGGCTGCACTGACGTACGTGTGTCCTTCGGGGACGTGGAACTCGGCCACGTCCTGAACGCCTGAGCCGGGCGAACCGAATTGGACGAGATCGTCGATGACGCCGTCTCCGACCAGTGTTGCAGCTATACCCGCGGTGGTTGAGCCGTAAGAGTGGGCGGCGACAGTGATATGGGCGTCGCCTGCCCCGTGCTCGCGCGCCGCGTCAATGCCGGTCAGGAAGCCGGAGAGCTTCTTGGCACCCGCCTGAGCCATGTCGGTATTTGACGCTTCGAGGACACCGGGAGGCGCGTCGTATCCGAAGAACTCGACCATCGCGACTTTTTGTCCGGGGCCTGCTGCCTTTTCTGCCGCTTCGCGCATGACTTTGGCGTGACCGTCGTACTCCTGGATAGAGCCTGCGACGCTCGTCGTCATGCCGGGAACGATGACACCGATATGATCGGCGTCATCCGGATTATTCTGCGAGACGGCCGCGAGGATATTCGGTCCGCTCGCGTCAAGCTGCATCAGGAAGCGAGGAACGCCGTCGGAGTCCCGCTTGAGGGTCTTGTCAATTTCATCAAGAGCCTTGACACGAGCTGATAGGCGCATGAATTCTTCAAATTCCGGGCCGCTCATGTGGGGGTTCATCTTCGCGACGAACGCGTCCAGCTCTTCCTTTGCTTGCTTCTGGAGCCGTGGCAGCATGATCCGGTTCGCCTGGTTGCGCGACGTGTAGTCGACGCCCTCAAGGTTGCCGATGATGTCTGGGTGCTGGTTAATCATCCACTGCTTGTCATCGTCGGACAGGGAATTCCACCAAGACGCGTTTTCCTGTGCAGAGGCTCCGGCGGGAGGTAAGGTGGGGCGACTCTTGATCGTCGTGGAGTAGTGTACGTGGTTATCGAAAGTACCTGCCTCAAGGGAGGCTAGCTTCTGTGAGAGAGAATCGACGAGTTTCTGTGCCTGCGTGAGGGCAGTGTTGACACGCTTCTGTGCGGTGTCGACCATGTACTTGATATCGAGGATATTCTTCCCCGCCTTTTTGAGCCTCTTCACCTGCGCTGCGTCTATTGACACGTTCCCACTCGAGTCAATAGTCATATTCCAGGACTGTGCCAGCTGCTTTGCGTCGTCTGCGTTCGCGCGAACTTCGTTGATGCCCTGAGCGCCCTCAGAGGCGATCTCGGCTGAGCTGATGAGGAAGTTGACTTCCTTCTCGATAGCCGTAATCTGCTTGCGCAGTGCGGCCTTGGCTGCCTTGACCGTTTGGCCCGAACCGGTGAGGCTATTCAATGGTGATGCAAGGGCTTCGCCAACGGACTGCAGCTTGCGTTGATTGCTATCACACTCCTCTGCGTACGTCTGCAGCGGCGCTGCTTCCCATTGCTGGATGTCTGTCCAGTTCACGGCTTCATCACCGAACCCTGGGCGACCGTGCCCATCGGGGCGTGCGCGCCCGGCGTGTAGGAATCATTGCTCATCGTGGCCTCCGCTTGAACGGTGAGTAGTGCTGTAGATCATCCTATCTGACAGATGGTCGTTTTTCATTGCCCGAGGAGACTATGTGAGCGCAAGGAGCCCCGGCCTCGTCCATGAAAACCTAGGAAATCACGAGGGCAACGGCCGCGAGAACACTCCAGGAGAGCGTAAAAAAACCCGTGTTGCGCAGGACCGTAATGAGCTCGCGGCCCGAGGCTCCGGTGAGGACCGGCAGACTCACGCCAACCGCCCAGGCGGCCGCTCCCACGCCCAACGCGCACGTCGCCAGCGGGTGCAAACCGACCGCAGCGCCGAGGGCCATGATCATCGCGACCGGAAGCCACGCGCACGCCGCAAACACCCAGCGCGATGGACGATCACCCAGGCGCACGGCCGCCGTCATCTTGCCGGACTCGCGGTCCGTCGGAATGTCACGAATGTTATTGGCCATCAGCAGCGCCACCGACAGCAGGCCCAGCGCCGATGCGCTCATCCACAGCCACCACGGAGCCGACTGCACCTGCGTCCACGTCGTACCCACGCACGCCAGCAGGCCGAAAAACACGAACACCATCAGCTCGGACAGTCCGATGCCCATGTATGCGTACGGATGCTTGCCGCCCGTGTAGAACCACGCGGCCACGACCGCCGCGGCGCCCGCAGCGATCAGCCACCAGGTGCCCGACACAGCGACCAGGGCGAGGCCCGCAACCCCTGCCAGCGCGAACGACCCCAGCGCGGCCGCCAGGACCGTCTTCGGCTTGGCGAGGCCGCCGCCCGTCAAACGAGCCGGACCCTTGCGATTGTCGTCCGTGCCGCGAATGCCATCCGAATAATCGTTCGCGTAATTGACCCCCACCTGCAGCGCCAGCGCCACCAGAAGCGCCAGGGACGCGCGTACGGCGTCGAAGCCCCCCAGGTAGTGTGCGGCCGCCGATCCCACGATCACGGGTGCGGCAGCGGCAGGGAGGGTGCGCAGGCGAGCGCCTTCAATCCAGTCAGAAACGGAAGCCATGCCCACCAGTGTAGTTGGAGCGGGCGCGGGTCCGGGCAGCGGGTTAGCGCACCCACTCCCGCTCGGTGCCCGAGGCCTCGGCCGCAGCCTGCGCGGCGGCAGCGCGGTCGATCTTGTCGAAGCCCAGGTAGGGGAGGGACTCGACGGCCACAATCCGGCGAGGAGCCTGCGCGCGCCCAATGTGCGCCGCCGCATGCTCGCGGATCGCAGAGCCGAGCTCCGCCATCTCCAGCGAATCCGACGGCACCTGCTCGGGGACCACCAGCGCGGTCACCACGTGGCCCCACTTCTCATCCGGGGTCGCCATGATCCACGCATCCGACACGCCCTCGAAGGAACGCACCGCGCGGCGCACCGGACCCGGCGCGATCGACAAGCCACCCGAGATGATCACGTCGTCCGCGCGACCGCGCACCTCCACCGTCCCCGAAGCCCGGATAATGCCCAGGTCCCCGGTGAGCAGCCAACGATGGCCGCCCTCGTCGAAGAAGGGGCTCTCCGCATCCAGGTAGCGCGTCATCAGCGTCGGGCCGTGGATCGCCAGGCGCGTGCGCCCGTCCCAATCCACCGCGCGCACCGACGTGCCCGGCAGGGGCTTGCCGTCGTACACGCAGCCGCCCGCCGTCTCCGTCATGCCGTAGGTGAGGCGCACCTTCAGGCCCGCCTCCGTCGCGCGGGCGAGCAGATGCTGGTTCGTTGCCGCCCCGCCCACGAGGATCGCCGCCAGCGAGCGCATCGGCCCCACGACCTCCTCGCCAGCGTCGAGGCACTGGGCGAGCTGGGTCGGCACGAGCGACAGGTAGCCGGGCATCTCATCCTGCGTGGCGCCCTGAATCGCAGGCAGGAGAGCGCGCGGGTCGAAACCCTCGGAGGTGTCGACGATCTGCGGGTTCGTCTCCGCGACCGCCGCCCGCAGCAGGATCATCGCGCCCGCGATGTGGTGCGCCGGCATCGCCAGAATCCAACGGCCCGGGCCCTCCAGGGCCAGCTCGGTCGCCTTCGCCGAGGCCATGAGCGCCTCGATCGACAGGCCGACGAGGCGGGGGCTTCCCGCGCTCGACCCCGACGTCGGGACGACCAGGTCAATGCCGTCGAAGAAATTCGGGTCCGCGTTGATTGCCTCGGCGAGGCCGGGGTAGCGGTCCTGAGGGAAAGCCTCCTCGGGGGTCACCGCAGAGCCGCGCAGCGTCGCCGGGGGCACATCCTCCGGGGCGCGCAGGATCACGACCGTGTGCGGCGCCGGATGATTCGGATCCGCCTGGCGCTCCTCGTAGAGCTCCACGAGCTTATGAATCGACGCATTCGCCAGGGCGACAGCGCCAATAGCGGTGCCTCCCGGCACAACAAGAAGTCGCGGCGCAGCCATGATGAGCCTCCCAAAGTCGACGGCGAACGCATATACAACCAGGATAAGCTCTTGCGTTCTCGCAGGTAGCAGGGGGCCTCGCGGCAAAAATCACGTTTGTCGGTTGAAATGGCTGAAATGCGCCCAATTCCTTGTGGCAGATAACTCAGCTGAAAATTCAACGGAATTTCCGCGTGGGCATGCATGAGGTTATACGATAGGGAACGATGCTCAAAAAACTATCCTTGAAAACCAGATGGGCGATTGGCGTCGTGAGCGCCCTCGTCCTCCTCGTCGTCTGCGCCGGCGTCGTCTACGCCGCCAACTACTCCGGACGCGCCCTGCCCGGCACCACTGTCGCTGGCACACCCGTCGCGGGCATGACCCGCGACCAGGTCGTCTCCGCGGTGAACCAGCGCGCCGACGCGACGAGCGTGACCCTGACCGTCGAAGGCAAGACCACCGAGGCCTCGCTCAACGAAGCGGGCATCACGGTCGACGCCGATGAGACCGCCGACGCCGCCATGAAGGGCTCCACATCCCTTCCCGCGTTCGTCAGCGCCCTCTTCTCCGAGCGCGATATCGAGCCCGTCGTCACCGTCAGTGAAGAGTCCATCAAGAAGCTCGCCGCGACCGCGAACTCGACCCTCACCTCGGAAATGAAGGACGCCTCGGTCATCGTCGCCGAAGACGGCGAGTCCTTCACCGTCACCCCCGCGCAGAACGGAAACGGCGTGTCCACCGAGGACGTCGCCTCCGCCGTCAAGCAGGCGGGCGCCACCCTCACCTCCGTCACCCAGGACGTGAGCGTGCGCCAGATGGAACCCTCCATCACCACCGAGAACGCCGAGGCCGTTGCCGAGAAGGCCAACGCCCTCCTCGACACGCCCATCGAAATCTCCGACGGCATCGACACCTTCACCGCCGAGCGCTCCGACAAGGTCAAGTGGGTCGAATTCCTCACCAAGGATGACGGCAGCCTCGAGGACCCGTCCATCAACTCCGTCAAGGTCGCCGACTGGGTCAACGCGCTGGCCGCAAAGACCGACGTCAAGCCCGAGAACCGCGTCGACAACGTCGACTCCGCGGGCAACGTCCTGACCGTCGCCCGCGAAGGCAAGAAGGGCCTCAAGACCAACAACACCGAGCAGATCACCAAGGACGTCGTCGCCGCCATGACCGACGGCAAGGCGTACGAGGGCCTGTTCCACTACGACGACGTCGAGCCCGGCTCCGAGACCAAGCAGGTCGCCGAAGGCACCGAAAACCTGGTCTACCAGGCAGCCGAAGGCGAGAAGTGGGTCGACATTAACCTCTCCGACAACTCCGTCACCGCCTACATCGGCGGCAAGGTCGCCGGCGGCCCCTTCTACATGGTTCCCGGCGCTCCCGAGACGCCCACCATCGTCGGCACCTTCCACGTGTACCTCAAGTACGACGTGCAGACCATGCGCGGCGAGAACGCCGACGGCACCAAGTATGAGACCGAAGGCGTCCCGTGGGTCACCTACTTCAGCGGTGGGTACGCGATGCACGGCGCCCCCTGGCGCTCCTCCTTCGGCTGGAGCGGCTACGGAGGCTCCCACGGCTGCGTGAACATGCCCGTCGACGCGGCGAAGTTCATCTACGACTGGACCGACATGGGCGACACGGTGGTCGTGCACTACTGACGCGCGTCGCGCGCTGCTGATCACCTGTCGCGCAGCGCCGACACCTGTCGTGCAGCGCCGACAACCACTGAGCACCGAGGGCGGGCCGGAACCGAGAGGTTCCGGCCCGCTTTTGTGCCCGTGCCCGTGTCTGTGCTTGTGTCTGTGGCCCCGCTGGTGTTCCGGGCGCCGGAGGCCCCGGCCGCCCGCGAGGCTAGGCGACCTCACTTCGTTCGGCGCCGCGCCTCGAAGCCCGCCCGTGCCCTCCGGTCCCTCCGGCGCCCTCCACACCGGCGGTGCCTGTCGTTCTGGTGTGCCCGGCCAGGCCCGCCGCCCACGGGCGCCGCAGCCTGGCCCTCTGTTTTCTCTGGCGCCCTTCACGCCGGCGGTGCCTGTGGTTCTGGTGTGTCCGGGCCCCGACACCGCCTATGGGCGCCGCTGCCAGGCCCTGCGGTCTCTCCAGTGCCTTCCATGCCGGCGGTGCCAGTGGTTCTGGTGTGTCCGGCCAGGCCTCGCCACCGCCTACGGGCGCTGCAGCCTGGACCTCCGGTGCCTCCTCAACGGCGGCATCGGGGTACGACGTCCGGCTTAGAGTGTCGTCGCGAAGCCCGGCTTGGCCTCACCGCCGCGTATACGCACCCATACGGGTTCCGGTGAAAGAAATATCGCCCCAGCTCGGTGCTCTAGTTCGTGGCATGGTGCTTCACTGAAACAAAAACCGCCCACGCATGCTCAAAATCGTCGAAAAATGGCCTATTTGGGCGTGCTGGGGCGAATAATATTTCACGGTGCCCCGCAACAACTCATGCATGGGCGTTTTTTCTTTCATTCCGGTCCCGCCTGTGGTGGTCACCGGTGTCAACAACTATCGCCGGATCGTGGATGCAGAGGTCGGCGGCCGTGTGTTGAGCCTCAAAGGTGGCTGAGTTCGTAAGCGAAGTTCTTCCGCTTGGCTTGTTTGATCCGCATGCGTGAATACATTCGCCCTGCTCGGCCTGTTCGATCCACATGCGTGAATACATTCGCCCTGCACGCGGAAAAGTGCCCAAATCGGGTGTTTTCTCGAGTACCGGGCGAGTTTTGTATCGGGTGTGGTGCTGGTGGGGGTGTGCTGGGCGAGTTATGTATCGGCGTAGCGGAGGAGGCAGGTGAGTTGTGCCGCGGAGGCCCTCATGTTGAACGTGTGTATGTGCGTCTGCAGTCCTTGCGGCTGCCTCTCATCAACCGGAGGAAATTTCGCATGCAATTCCCCTGAATGTATTTCAAAATGTGAACTCAGATCGTTGAAATTCTGCGGTTTGTGGGTTGTCGCGGGTGTGAGCCCTCAGGGAATTGCATGCGGAATTGCGGGGGCATGTCGCTCAGGGGCGCCGGAGCGATGCCGATAGTCGCGTCGATGGACCGAATCGGTGGCAGAGTGGGTGTAGTTGCGGCTGGGCTGGTCCGGCGCTCGTCTGGTGCGGCAGGCAGCAGGCGGCCATGGCGGCAGGCGACAGGTGGTAGGCAACAGGCGGCAGACCGTGGTCGGCAGACGGAAGGCCGCAGGTTGCAGACGGCAGGTGGCAGACCGTGGGCGACCTGGCGGGCCCGCCGACGCGGCCCGCCGACGCGTCAGACCTGCCGCTGCAGCAACACCAATGCCGCGAGGGGGCCGGCTACGCGGCTCGGGCCGCGATGTAGCCCTGCAAGGCGATGACGCCGGCACCGCGCGACCAGGCCTCGTTGGAGCCGTCAGAGAGGGTGATGCGAATCGATGAGGCGCGCGGGTCGCGTACTTCGGTGATGCCGGCCCGCAGCGCCTCGCCGCTCAGTGATGCGAGTGCGACACCCTCGCCGCCGACGATCACCAGTTCCGGAGCCGTGAGCGACGCGACCAGGCCGATGAGCCTGCCGAGGGCGCGTCCCGAGGCCGCCAAAATCGTCGTCACCGCGGGGTGTTTGTCGGAGGCAAGCGCGATGACGTCGCTCCACTCGAGCGGGCGTCCGAGCGCGGCCGACGCGTCCCGGCAGATCGCGGGTGTCGTCAACATGGCCTCGGCGCAGCCCCGGTGCCCCTGGGAGCAGATGGGGCCGAGTGGATCGAGTGGCCAGTGGCCGACGAGTCCGATGCCCGAGTCCTCGTTCTCCAGGCGCGCTCCGTTAGCGACGCATCCGTATCCCACGCCCACGCCGACCGTGATGACCGCGAAGTTGGAATGTCCGGTGCCCGACCCGAACCAGTGCTGGATCTGCGTGTATGCGGACAGGTCGTTCGCGACGAAGGTGGGCAGGTGGGTGGCCTCGGAGACGAGGGAGGCGAGGGGAACATTGTGCCATTTGAGGAAGGGGGCTGACTCGACGGTGCCGTCGGCGTTCACGATGCCTCCGACGGCGATGCCGATCGTGTCGAGGCGGTAGGACGCGCGTGCTTGGTGCGCGAGGTCGGCGATCGCGCGGACGACGCGGACGGGGGTGAGGGAGTCGAGGGGGACACGGTAGGAGTCGCGGGGAGTCGCCTTCAGGTCGATGACGGTGGCGTCGAGGGCACTGTCCGTCAGCTTGATGCCGAGGAAGTAGTGCGAGGAGGGGACGACGTCGAGGGGGATCGTGGGGCGGCCGGAGGTTCGCTGGGTGGCCTCGGGGACCTCGGTGAGGAGACCGGAGGAGATGAGCTCCGTCGAGATGCGCGTGAGCGTCGCGGGGGCCAGGCCGAGGCGTCGCGCCAGCTCAGCACGGCCGAGTGGGCCGTGGATGAGGACTTCGAGAGCGACCGCGGAAGCGAGCTCGTCTTTGGGCTGCCAGGTCATGACCATTCCTTTCTGGTGAAAGAAAGAGTACATGCAAATTTCAATTTTGCCTAGCTTATTGACACAACTAATTTTGCGTGGTGAAATTAGTGGCAAGCGGCCAATGGTGGTCGCGATCACGAGAAAGTGCACAGTGCAATGAAGCAGAAGCGTCTCCTTACCGTCGGTGTCACCCTTTTCGCTGCGGCCTCGATGCTTGCAGCCTGTGGCGGCAACACAGCCGACCAGTCATCGTCTTCCGGATCCGGCTCCTCGACCGTCGAACTCACCCTATGGGGCACGTACGGTGCGGGCTCCAACAGCGCCCAGAAGGACGCGTTGGAAAAGGAAATCATCCCCGCCTTCGAGAAGGCCAACCCCGGAATCACCATCAAGTACGTCGACATGCCCTACGACGGCCTCAAGCAGAAGCTCACGACCGGCGCCGCGGCCGGGGAGCTGCCCGACCTGATCCGTACCGACCTCGGTTGGAACGCGCAGTTCGCCAAGCTGGGTGTCCTCAAGCAGCTCGACGGCAACATGCCGAACTACGAGGCCTTGGCGTCCAAGGTCTACCCGGGCCTGCTCGGCACGACCCTGTACAACGGCCACCACTACGGCCTTCCCCTGGACACGAACACGCGCGTGCTCATCTCCAACCCCGATGCCCTCGCCAAGCTCGGCGTCGACAAAGCCCCCGAGACCTTCGACGAACTGAAGGACCTCGCCGCCAAGGCGAAGGACGCGGGAGGCTCGGTCTACGCTTTCGCCGACGGGGACATTTCGCAGTGGAACATCATGCCGTGGATCTGGAGCGCGGGCGGCGACATTTCCGACCCCGACCAGACCAAGGCCTCGGGCTACCTGGACTCCGATAAGTCCGTGGCCGGCGTCCAGTTCCTCGTCGACCTGTACAAGGAGGGGCAGATCCCCAACGCGATCATCGGCAACGAGGGCGCGACCAAGACCCAGGACGGCATGCCGAACGGCGAGTACGCGACGATCCTCGACGGCCCGTGGATGGACCAGATCTGGGCGGGCTCCTACCCGGACTTCAAGCCCACCTACTCGAAGGTTCCCGCCGGTGAGGGTGGATCGATCTCGGTCGTCGGCGGCGAGTCCATCGTCATCACGGAGCAGACGAAGGATCTCGAGGCCTCGTACAAGTTCCTCGAGTTCACCCAGTCGCGTGAGTTCCAGCTGCCGATGAGCAAGGCCGGCCAGATGACGGTCGTCGCCGAGTACGCGGCCGAGGAGGCCGAGGCGACGCCGGGCACCAAGATCTTCTCCGAGCAGCTCAAGACCGCGAAGTCTCGCCTGTCCATCCCCGATTCCGGGAAGGTCGACGAGATCCTCAAGACCGAGCTGACCCCCGCCTTCGAAGGCAAGGTGACCGTCAAGGAAGCCCTGACGAAGGCCGCGCAGCAGATTGACCCGCTCCTGAGCGCCGCCAAGTAACCCGGCGTCGCTCCACTCACCGGGCCCGGCCCCCACGCGCGGGGCTGGGCCCGGGAAAGGACAACTCATGAGCACCCCCACCGCGCACGAGGCCGTGGCGCCTCGGGCGCGTCGGCGTTCCTCCCGGAGGAACCCGGTGGCCCCCTACCTCTTCTTGGCCCCGGGCATGATCCTGTTCGCCCTGTGCGTCCTGTACCCCATGGTGCGGTCGGGGCAGATGAGCTTTTACGACTGGAACATCGTGAAGGGCTCGAACTCGGACTTCGTTGGCCTGGACAATTACGTCAAGGCCTTCCATGATCCGTCCTTTTGGACGGGGCTGGGCAACTCCGGGATCTACATGGCTCTGACGGTGCCCCCGCAGATCATCCTCGGCCTCGCCGTCGCGATGCTGCTGCGCTCGAAGGCGCCGCTGCAGCCCCTGTTCCGGGTGCTCTACTACCTGCCCGTGGTCACGTCCTGGGTGGTTGTGTCGCTGCTTTTCAAGTACCTGTTTGCCGACCAGGGGCTCATTAACTACATGCTGGGGAGCGCCCACCTGGGCGCGGGGGACACGTCGTGGCTGTCGAACCGTTGGACCGCCATGATCGCGATCTGTGCGCTGGGCGTGTGGAAGGGGATCGGCTGGTCGATGATGATTTTCCTTGCCGCCCTCCAGGGGGTGCCGAAGGAGCTGGAGGAGGCCGCCCTCGTCGATGGGGCGAACTGGTGGCAGCGCTTCAAGGCCGTGACCGTTCCGGCGATCTGGCCGGCCACCGTCTTCGTCATCGTCATGCTGGTGATCGGTGGGCTCAACGTCTTCACGTCGGTGCTGCTCATGACGAAGGGTGGGCCTAACGGCCAGACCGAGGTGTTGCTGACCTACATGTATCGTCTGGCGTTCTCCGACTTGAACTTCGGGTATGGCTCGGCGATCGCGGTCGTCCTGACGATTCTCGTGTTCATCATTTCGATTGTTCAGCTCAAGGTGTTGAACCGCTATGACGAAAGGGCGGGAGCATGAGCACGTCTCGTAAGACGATTCGCGCCGCGGGAACGTCGCTGCGCTTCGTCGTCCTGACGGTGGGCGCGATCGTCATGATCCTGCCCTTCGCTTACATGGTGTCGACGGCCTTCAAGCCGCAGGCCTACGTCCTGGAGACACCCCCGAAGTTCATCCCCGACCCGGGCACGGTCGACAACTTCGTGCAGGCGTGGACGACGCAGGATTTTTCCCGCTACGCCTTGAACTCAGCGTTCGTGTCCATGACCTCGACGGTGCTGGCCGTGTGGCTCTCCTCGATGATGGCCTACGCGTTCGCGCGCTTCGATTTCCCGGGCAAGGAGTGGTTTTTCCGAGCCCTGCTCCTCGGCCTCATGATTCCTTCGATGATGCTGATCATCCCGCAGTTCGTGCTCACCAAGCAGCTGCACCTCATCGACAACTTGTGGGCCCTCGTGCTGTTCTACGTCTCGGGAAACCTGGCGCTCAACACGTTCCTGCTGCGCAGTTTCTTCGAGGGGATCCCGCGTGAGCTCGACGAGGCTATGGAGGTCGACGGCGCGAACGTGTGGACCCGCTACTGGCGCCTCGCGATGCCGCTGGCCAGGCCGGCGCTCGCGACGACTGTTATCTTCACCTTCCTGGCGACCTGGGATGAGTTCGCGTGGGCCCTCACGGTCATTTCGACGGAAACGAAGCGCACTCTCCCGATCGCTATTCAGCTGTTCCACGGGCAAAACTCCACCCAGTGGGGGCTCGTTTTTGCCGCGTCCCTGATCGCGATCCTCCCCGTCATCGTTGTGTACCTGATCTTCCAGCGTCACTTCGTCGCGGGCCTGACCGCAGGAGCCGTGAAAGGATGACTCCCTTGCTCCTTCCCACACAATCCGTTTACCTGCCCGGCCAGGCGATCCTCGTCGAGGCCACCCATCCCGGCGATCTAGTTGTGACCCACCTGGGCGAGGTCGTGCGCGAGGTCCCGTGCGAGCGCCCCGGCCTCGTCGACCTGGGAGACCTGAGCGTCGGCGGGTACGGCGTCGTCCAGCCGTCGACGGGTGCGTCGAGCGCCGTGCAGGTGTGTGCGTCGGCGTCGGATCGGCTGCGCTACGGTTTCGTCGCCTCTTTCCGCCCGGGAAAGGACGTCGAGGCCGTGGCCCGTTTCGCGCGTCGCCTGCACCTGACCGGCATCCAGTTCTACGACTGGGCGTATCGGCACGCCGACTTGCTGGGCGGGGGAGAGGAATACCGCGACGCCCTGGACCAGCCGATTTCCCTGGCGACCGTGCGCGCCCTCGTCGAGGCGCTGCGGGCGGTGGGCGCGCAGTCGATCGGCTACGCGGCCGTGTATGGCGTCGGCAATGACGAATGGGAGCAGTGGGAGGACGCGGCCCTGCTGGATGCGGCGGGGGAGCCGTGCTCGCTCGCTGACTTCCTGCGCATCGTCGATCCTGCCCATCCGCGCTGGCTTGAGCACTTCGCCGCAGACGTCGCGGCTGCCGCGCGCGAGGTCGGCTTCGACGGCTTCCACCTCGACCAGTACGGATACCCGAAGATGGCTGTCCGCCCCGACGGCGAGATCGTCGATGTGGCCGCCTCCTTCGACACGCTCATCCGAGGGGTGCGCGAGGCGGTGCCCGGCGCGACGCTCGTGTTCAACAACGTCAACGATTTCCCGACCTGGTCCTCGCCGGCAGCCCCTCAGGACGCGGTCTATATCGAGCCCTGGGAGCCCGTCACCACATACGAGGCCCTGGCTCGGGTGGCAACGAGGGCCCGCCTCGTCGGGGGTGGGAAGCCGGTCGTCCTGGCGGCCTACCAGTCCATCTACGACAAGGCAGCCCGGGATGTGGCCGACGCATCGACGCGCCTGACGATGGCGACGCTCTTCTCACACGGTGCCACGCAGCTCCTCGCCGGAGAAGACGGCCGACTCCTCGTCGATCCGTACTACGTGCGCAACATGCCCGCCGAGGACGAGACCCTCGACATGCTCGCCAGCTGGTACGACTTCCTCGTCGCGAACGACGAGATCCTCGTGGACCCCGGGATTGTTGACGTGACGGCCTCGTACGTGGGTGCATATAACGCGGATATCGACGTATCCTTCGATGCGGCACCCGTGTGCTGGGAGGCGTCCCCGGGTTGCGTGTGGCGGCGCGTTACCCGCGCGGGTGAGGCCCTGGTTGTCCATCTCATCAACCTCGTGGGACAGTCCGACACGGTATGGGACGGCCCCCACCGCCCGGTGATTGCGCTGCGAGGCGGTACGCTGCGTCTGAAACCCCTGTTCGGGCGCGTGCCGCGGGTGTGTGCGGCGGATCCCGACTCGGGTTCGACTCTGATCCCCCTGGACGTGCGCATCGTCGACGGCCAGGCCGTTGTTTCCCTCCCCGACCTCAACGTATGGCAGGTGCTCCATGTTCTTCTGTAACGATGCGCTGAACCCCGCAGGCAACGGCCTGGGCCCCGACGAGTGGTGGAAGGGCGCGGTCGTCTACCAGATCTACCCGCGCTCCTTCAAAGACTCCAACGGCGACGGCTTCGGCGACCTTGAGGGCATCCGCTCCAAGCTCGACTACCTGAAGTCCCTGGGCGTGGACGTCCTGTGGCTCTCGCCAATCTACGCCTCCCCGCAGGCGGACAACGGATACGACATCGCCGACTACTACGACATCGACCCGATGTTCGGCACGCTGTCGGACTTTGATCGACTGCTGGAGGGTGTCCACGAGAGGGGCATGCGCCTCGTCATGGACCTGGTCGTCAACCACTCCTCGGACGAGCACCCGTGGTTCGCCCAGTCGCGCTCCTCGCGGGATAACCCGAAGCGCGACTGGTACATCTGGCGCGACCCCCGCCCCGGGTTCGTGGGCGGCGAGGCCGGAGCTGAGCCCAACAACTGGGGGTCCTTCTTCTCCGGCTCGGCCTGGGCCTGGGACGAGGCCACGGGCCAGTACTACCTGCACCTGTTCCACAAGAAGCAGCCCGACCTGAACTGGGACAACCCCGACGTGCGCTCCGCCGTCTACGAGATGATGAACTGGTGGCTCGACCGCGGCGTCGACGGCTTCCGCATGGACGTCATCAACCTGATCTCGAAGGACCCGGGCCTGCCCGACGGCGTCGTCTACCCCGGGCGCGCGTGGGGCGAGGGCTTCCCGCACTTCTCCGAAGGCCCGCACCTGCACGAATACCTCGCCGAGATGCGCCGCGAGGTGTTCGAGGGCCGCTCCGGCACCATGACGGTCGGCGAGTGCCCCGGCGTGCGCCGCGACAACGTCCTGCTGTTCACGGACCCTGCCCGGCGTGAGCTCGACATGGTGTTCCAATTCGACCACGTCGACCTCGGCCTCGAAGCGGGGAAGTTTCACCCGCGCCCGCTGCGGCCCGGCGAGCTCGCCGACTGCCTGAGCGCCTGGCAGGAGGCCCAGGGCGAGGTCGGCTGGAACAGCCTCTACCTGGACAATCACGACCAGCCGCGCGCCGTCAGCCGCTTCGGCGACGAGGAATACCGCTACGAGTCGGCAACGGCCCTGGCCACCGCCCTGCACATGCTGCGCGGCACGCCCTACGTGTACCAGGGCGAGGAGCTCGGCATGACCAACAGCGTCTTCGGTGGCATCGAGGACTACCGAGACGTCGAGGCGCTGCGCTACTACCGCGAGGCCGTGGAGTCGGGGGAGAGCCCCGAGTCTGTCCTGGCTGGCCTGGCCTTCACCGGCCGCGACAACGCGCGCACCCCCGTCCAGTGGGACGCGAGCGAGAACGCCGGCTTCACCCAGGGCACCCCGTGGATCGGCGTCACCCCGAACTATCGCGACATCAACGCCGCCTCCCAGACAGGCGACCCGTCCTCCGTGTACGCCTACTACCGCGCGCTCGCGGATATTCGCCACGGCCTGCCGGTCATCGCGGCCGGCTCATTTGAGCGCATCGAGACTCCCTCGCCCGCGATCTTCGCCTATAGGCGCACGCTCGGCGAGGCCGTGGCAACCGTCCTCGTCAACCTCTCCTCCCAGCCCGCGTCCCTCGGCGAGGCCGAGCGCGGGGTGAGCGGGGACCTCCTCCTGGCCAACCGCGACCTGCCCGAGGAGGACCGGGGAGTCCCGGAAACCCTCGGAGAATGGGAGGCCCGAGTCTACCTCGCGTAAGTGACGAAGGCCCGGGATCGACGAGATCCCGGGCCTGTGGTCACTGAGTGTCGGTAGGAATCGCCCTCAGTAGTAGTACGGGTAGTCCTCCCAGCGGGGGGCGCGGTGCTCGAGGAAGGCGTCGCGCCCCTCCTGGGCCTCGGCCGTCATGTAGGCCATGCGCGTGGCCTCGCCCGCGAAGACCTGCTGGCCGGCCAGGCCGTCGTCGGCCAGGTTGAAGGCGAACTTGAGCATGCGGATGGCCTGCGGGGACTTCGTCGCGATGGTCGCGGCCCACTCCAGGGCGGTCGCCTCGAGCTCGGCGTGGGGGACGGCGCGGTTGATGACGCCCCAGCGTTCGGCAGTTTCAGCATCGTAGCGCTCGGCGAGGAAGAAGATCTCACGCGCCCGCTTATCCCCGGCCTGGCGGGCCAGGAGCGCCGAGCCGTAGCCGGCGTCGAAGGATCCGACGTTCGCGTCCGTTTGCATGAAGGCCGCGTGCTCGATGGAGGCCACTGACAGGTCCGCGACCACGTTGAGGGAGTGGCCGCCGCCGGCTGCCCAGCCGGGGACGGCCGCGATGACGACCTTCGGCATCGTGCGGATGAGGCGCTGAACCTCGAGGATGTGCAGGCGCCCGGCGCGCGCGGGGTCGATCTGCTCGCGGCGCTGGGCGGTGGCCGCCTCGGGGTCCGCGCCCTCGACCTCGTAACGGTAGCCGTCGCGGCCTCGTACCCTCTGGTCGCCGCCGGAGCAGAAGGAGTATCCGCCGTCGCGCGCCGAGGGGCCGTTACCCGTCAGGATGACGGCCGCGACCGAGGAGGTCTGGCGCGCGTGGTCGAGCGCGCGGTACAGCTCGTCGACCGTGCCGGGGCGGAAGGCGTTTCGTATGTCGGGGCGATCAAAGGCGATGCGTACGACCGGCATGTCGGCGCCCTCGGGGCGGCCGTCGGCCTCGAGACCGCGCGAGATGCCGCGGTGGTACGTGATGTCGACAAAGTCGAATCCCTCGACCTCACGCCAGCGGGTCGGGTCGAAGGTATCGGACACGAAGGGGAGAGCACTCATGTGTCGGATTCTAATCGACGAGGCAGTGGCAGGCGTCGGGCGTGCGCGCTCGAGAGGGGTGGCGGCGTTGTCGGCGCATCTGGGACGAAGGGCATGCGTGGGAGATAGGGTGCGCAAGCTAACCACACGGAACAAAGTCTGCTGTGCAGTAACCGTTCTATATGCCGTCTAGACAGTCGGGAGTGTGCCCTGCGAGATATGCCCACTTTCCAAACGTTCAACCGTTTGAGAAAGTCTGTCACTTTTAGGCACTTACTGCACAATTGGTTACAAGTTGATGTGTGTAAGATTTGTCGTTAGCGCGAGGTTGCGCGATAATATTACCGGTAAGTAAGGAGGGTTCTCGTGAATGCAGCGCAGCAACCGACGCTCATGCGCATCCCCATGCGCACCTTGAGTCGCCAAACGCGTTACGCCCTCGAAGGCGTCGACGACATATTGGTCTACAAGGTAGCGATGACGACGCGCTTCCGCGGCGTGACGCGCCGGGAGGGCCTGCTTCTGCACGGTCACGCGGGGTGGGGAGAGGCCGCGCCCTTCTGGAACTATGACGATGTGGAGTCCTCGCGCTGGCTGGCAGCCGCTCTCGAGTCCGCTCGACGTTTCCCGCCGGTGCCTCGGCGCAAGTTCGTGCCCGTCAATGTGACCGTCCCCGTCATCTCTCCCGAAGAGGCCTACGAGCGCGTCAAGGCCTCGGGTGGATGCGCCACCGCCAAGATCAAGGTCGCAGAACCCGGCGTGAGCCTGAGCCGCGATTGCGCGCGCATCGCCGCCGTCGCCGACGCCCTGCGCGAGACGGTCGGAGGGCAGGCCATGATTCGCCTCGACGCCAACGGTGCGTGGGAGGTCGACGAGGCCCGAGCCGCGATTCCCGCGATGGCAGCCGCCGCCGGTGTGGTGCCCATCGAGTACGTGGAGCAGCCCTGCCTGACGGTCGACGAGCTGGCGGAGGTTCGCCGCTCGGTGGACGTTCCCATCGCCGCCGACGAGTCGATCCGCCGCGCGGAAGACCCACTCGAGGTCGCCCGCAAGGAGGCCGCCGACGTGGTCATCATCAAGGTGGCGCCTCTCGGAGGCGTGCGTGCCGCGCTGCGAGTGGCTCGCAAGAGCGGGCTCGGAGTCGTGGTCTCCTCTGCCCTTGAAACGTCCGTCGGCCTGTCCGTCGGTGTCGCCGCGGCCGCAGCCGTGCCCGGTGTGCCCCGAGCGGCTGGCCTGGCCACGGCCTCGTTGCTGGTGGGGGACGTGACCGAGCCTCTGATTCCCGACCGCGGCCGCCTCCCCGTGGGGCGCCTCGAGCCCGACCAGGAGCTCATCGATCGCACCCCGGTCGACGGCGATCTCGTGTCCCGCTGGGGCATGCGCTTGGAGGGAATGGCTGAGCATCTCAAGGTGGGTGGCCGGTAGGCTGGGCCTATGCCCTCCGTTGATACCGCCAGCGCTATCCTTGAGTCCCTGGATACCCTGGGCGTCACGCACGTCCTGTACTGCCCGGGTTCGCGCTCTGCGCCCTTCGCCTACGCTCTCGAAGCGGGCTCTTTCGGCGGGGATGCGCGCGCCGTCCTGGATGAGCGTGGCGCCGGTTTCGCGGCCGTCGGCCTGGCGCGCACCGGAGCGCTGCCCGCCATCGTTGTCACCTCCGGCACCGCCGTCGCCGAGCTGGCCCCCGCTGTCCTCGAGGCCTCACACGCGCGCCTGCCCCTTCTGGTCCTGAGCGCCGACCGCCCCGGCGAACTGCGCGGCGTTGGAGCGTCCCAGGCGACCGATCAGGCAGGCTTCTTCGGCACGCACGTGCGCGCGAGCATTGACCTGGAGCCGCAGGAGGCCTCGCCCTCCCTCGTTGGGCACCTGACGCGCGCGGTCGCGGCCGCCTGCGGGGCTCCGAGTGGAACGCCCGGCCCCGTGCAGGTCAACGTCGCCTTCCGCGATCCGCTGACCCCCGTTCGTCCCGCCTCCGCCTCGGGGAACGAGGCCGGGGCGTCGTTCGTCCCTCGCCCGGCGCAGGTGGTCGCTGCGTTCCCCGTGCCCGTACGCTGGGAGGGCGTGGTTGGTCCCGCCGCCGCCGGGCTGATTGTTGCTGGTGAGGGGGCCTCGCCTTTCGCCCGCGAGTGGTCGGAGGCCTCGGGCTTCCCGCTGCTCGCCGAACCGGCGTCGGGCGCGTGGAGCGGCGGGGGAGTGACCCCCTTCGAGCAGACCCTCGTCGCTTCGTCGCTGGGGCGAGAGGTCGACGCGGTCGTCGTGACCGGGCGTCCGACGCTGTCCCGCCCGATCCAGGCCCTGCTCGCGCGCCCCGACGTGTGCGTTACCGTCGTCGATCCGCATACCCCGTGGGTGGACGTCTCGGGCAACGCATCGGTCGTCGTCGACGACCTCAAGCCAGCACGCGAGCCGATCCGCGCCGCTCAGGCCGAGTGGGCGTCTCGCGTGCGCCAAGCCGCTTGCGATGCGGGCGAGCGTATCGAATCCCTGCTCGCCGCCGGTTCCGGGCGCACGATGCTCGACCTGGCGCGGGCCGTCGCAGCCTCGACGAGCGGGCCCCTCGTGCTGGGCGCCTCCAACCCCGTGCGCGCCTTCGACCTCGCTGTCCCCACGCTGGAAGGCCGCGTCGTCCACTCGAACCGTGGGCAGGCCGGTATCGACGGCACCATCGCGACCGCCGTCGGCATCTGCCTGGGCTCCGGATACGCGGGCGAGGCCTTGGCCCCTGCGCGCGAGCGCGTCACCGCCGTCATGGGCGACCTCACGGCCTGCCACGACGCCTCCTCCCTCGCCCTGGCTGCGGCCGCTCGGGCGCACCTGGATATCGTCGTCGCGGACGACGGAGGCGGCGGCATCTTCGCCACCCTCGAACACGGGCGCGCCACCAGCCCCGAGGCCTACGACCGGTGGTTCGGCCTCGCTCAGTCGGTGGACTACGAGGCGCTCGCGGCCGCGTACGGCGTGGCCTTCGCGCGCGCCGACGAGCCTCAGGAACTGGAGACGTTGCTCGCTCAACCCGCCAGCGGCCCGCGGTTGATTCACGCGCCCATCGAGCGCGCCGCGCACCTGTACGCGGCTGTCCGCGACGTGCTCTCCTGAGGGGACGCGTGTTCGCTGTGAGGTTGAACGGTTTGCAGGAAACTTCCAGGACGCTTTCAGTGGCCCTTTGAGGAAACGGCCCATACTGGTGGACAGATAACGAACTGACACCAGAGGAAACCATGACTCAGCCTCATATTCCGGCCGACGAGGCCGACTCGGCGCGCGACGCTGAGACGGCCTCGGCCCCCAGCTACCCGCAGCGCTCGACGGCTCAGGACCACTCGGCCACCCAGGAGCTTCCCTCCGCGCAGGACGCCACGCGCGAGATGCCCTCCGCCACGACGATCCCTGCGCCGACCTCCGCGGATGTGCCTCCTCGCGTCACCACCCCGACGCAGCCTGAGGTGAGCGCGCCGCCTACTGGTGATGCGCCCGCGGGCGACGGTACCTACGCCGCTCCCTCTGGTGAGCCCTACGGCGGATACGCGGCCCCGGCCTCGCCCGAGGCGGCTCCCGCTCCCACGGCTGTGGCTCCCACCGTCGTCGTCACGAAGAAGGGCCCGGGCTGGGGCGCCCTCCTCGGCGCGATGCTTCTGACGATCGGCCTGACTCTCGGAGCCGTGTTCTACGCGCGTCCGGCGATGCTGCGCGCGTCCACGCCCACGAACCTCAACGGGGGAACGGTGGCCACCGTGCCCGCCTCGAACAGCTCCGGGACGGACTGGACGGACGTCGCCGCCGCCGTCTCGCCCGCCGTCGTGACCATTCAGGCGCAGGGCGCATCCTCGGGCGGCACCGGCTCTGGCGTCGTCTACGACGCGCAGGGCGACATTGTTACGAACTACCACGTCATCTCATCCGCCCTGGGCGGTGGGCAGATCCAGGTGACCCTCGCCGATGGGCGCCTCTACGCCGCTTCGATTGTCGGCCACGATAAGACCACCGACCTGGCCGTCATCCGCCTGGAAAACCCGCCATCGGACCTCACCGTCGCGCGTTTCGCCTCCTCCTCAAACCTCGAGGTCGGCGCCCCCGTCATGGCGATCGGCGCGCCCCTGGGCCTGTCGAACACGGTGACGACAGGCATCGTCTCCGCGCTCAACCGCCCCGTCGAGGTCTCGGTGGACGAATCCGCGACCTCGGAGGACGGCACGCAGGCTTCCTCGGATCTCGTGGTTACGAACGCGATCCAGATCGACGCGTCGATCAACCCCGGTAACTCGGGCGGCCCGCTGTTCGACGCGACCGGCGCGGTGATCGGCATTAACTCCTCGATCAAGTCGCTCGCCTCCTCGTCGGACGGTCAGGCGGGCTCGATCGGCCTGGGCTTCGCGATCCCCTCCGACCTGGTCGTGTCCATCGCGGACCAGCTCATCGCCTCCGGCACCGCCTCGCACGGCATGCTCGGCGTGACTGTCAAGGCCGCGACCACGACTGTCGGCTCCGATACCTACGTGGGCGCCGAGGTCCAGGACGTCTCCGCAGGTTCCGGTGCCTCCGCGGCGGGCATCCGCTCCGGCGACGTCATCGTCAAGGTCGAAGGCCAGGAAGTGACCAGCCCCAAGCAGCTGATCGGCTACGTGCGCCGCTACAAGGCCGGCGACACCGTCACCATGACGATCGTGCGCGACGGCGCCACGCAGGATGTGTCCGTGCGGATTCAGTGAACTGTGCGTCGCGTGCACGTTGCGTGTATGCGCGCGCTGCGCGTGCCCGGCATGGCGTGACCTGAGTGCCGTGCACTGACGAGGCCCGCTGTCCCTGTGAAGGGGCGGCGGGCCTTTGCGCGTGGTGGGCTTGCGAGGGTGCATATGCGCAGTTTTCGGCCGCTGATGTGCCGCACGTTGATGTGACGCCCCCGCATCTGGGCTTGTGTCGATGAGGATTCAACCTGATCGGGAAGATTCAACCCGTTCTGATCGGGTGGAATGTTCCCGATGGGGTGGAGCGTTGGCACAATCAAGCCGCTGAGTTGCCAGAAGTGGGTTCCGGCGTGCGTGAGGACGGGCTCTTGAAGCTTGACTAAGGCGTGATGCAGGATGTGGATCGATAGCCTTCCTCGTGATCACGCTTTGGCTTGTTCCTAAGTGGTGTTACACCACTTAGGAAGGTATTACACCAGCTGGGAACTGGTGTAATGCTCCCTAACTGGTGTAATGCTCCCTAACTGGTGTAATGCTCCGTCATCGGCGAATCCTTCGTGCGGTCAGACCCCATTCAGCTATTGCGCAGACGCATGAAAATGCGGGGCGGCGGGCCTATGCACGTCGATGAGTCGCTTAGACGCCGAGGGCGTCCAGGAGCGGGCGCATCTTCGCTTCGGTCTCGGCCAGCTCGGCGTCCGGGTCGGAATCCGGCATGATGCCGGCCCCGGCGAAGAGGCGCAGGCGCGTGCCCGATGTGAGCCCGCAGCGCAGTGCGATCGCAAACTCGCCGTTCCCCGCCGTGTCGACCCAGCCCACGGGCCCCGAGTAGCGGCCGCGCTCGGTGTCTTCCAGCTCCTCGATGAGGCGCATCGCCGCGTCACGCGGAGTGCCGCACACGGCGGCCGTCGGATGCAGGGCGGCCACCAGGTCGAGCAGGTGCGCCTGACCCAGGCGCGCGTGAACGTCTGTCGCCAGGTGAACGACGTTGGGCAGCGACAGGAGGAACGGTCCCTGAGTCGTCACCGAGGAGCACAGCTGCGTCAGGATCGACGACACGGACTCGGAGGCCAGGTCGTGCTCGCGCAGATCCTTCGCGCTCGACGCGAGCATTTCGCCCTCGCCGGGCTTGCACGTGCCCGCCAGGACGCGCGAGCTTGCCGTACCGTCCGAGGCCGCGATCAGCATCTCCGGGGACGCTCCCACCAGCGAATCCACGCAGAAGCGCCACGTCGACGGGTACAGATCACTCAGGCGCTCAAGCAGGAAACGCTCGTCGAATCCGTGGGCGCACCGCACCGTCATATCGCGCGCCATGACGGCCTTGTCGGCGGCGCCATCGCGCAGGCGCTGCGCCATCGCTCGCACGGAGTCACGCCATTGGCCGCGCGACATCGACCCGTGCCCAAACGTCAGGGACTCCGGCACACGCGGGGCAGGCCTCGCCTCGGCAACGGCCGCGTCAACCGCCGCCAATGGATCCGGGGCGTCCCCAATGCCCGCCGTGATCGCCCAGCGGGCCCCGGCCTCGTCGATGAGAGTCAGCGCGGGAACGAAGGCAACCGAGCGGGCGGGGGAACGGAACGCGAAGGACGCGAAAAGAACGGGGGAGGGGGCATCGTCGGCGGACGAGGCGGGGGTGGCCTCCCACGCGCGGCGCACGTCGGCGATCGCGTTCGGGGTCGCGGACTCGATCGTGAGCGCCCGTCCCAGGCCGATCATCTGGCGGCGCTCACCCAGCCAGGCGGCGCCCCCGGAGTCGGGAAGCAGGGACGTCAGTGAGCAAGTAGACCCCGGGTGCTGCGGGGGCAGGACCAACGCCCGAAAGACGAGGCGCGAGCATCCGAAGTCGTTGTGCATGGGTTCCATGGTAGGAGCAGGGGCGGCGGCGCGCTGGAAGACGTGCGAGTATTGACGCATGACTGAATCCCCGCGCGCGGACCTGAACAAGGATCCCAAAGAGATCGCCTCGATGTTTGACTCCCTCGCCTCGCGATACGACGTGATGGATGCGCTGATGACGGGCGGTTTGGACAGGGTGTGGATGACCGCCCTGCGTAAGGCTGTCGCACCGCACCCCGGCGAACGTATCCTCGACCTGGCGGCCGGCACCGGCGCGTCGTCGGCCGCGCTGGCCAAGGGCGGCGCCGAGGTCGTCGCCTGCGACCTGTCCGAAGGCATGATCGAGGTCGGCCGTGAGCGCCACCCCGAGATCGAGTTCGTGCACGGCAATGCCATGGACCTGGACTTCGAGGACGGCTCCTTCGACGCGGTCACCATCTCGTGGGGCCTGCGCAACATCCCGGACCCGGAGCTCGCGCTGCGCGAGATGGCACGCGTCGTGCGCCCGCGCGGCCGCCTCGTGGTCCTGGAGTTCTCCACCCCGCCTTCGCGCGTCTTCCGCGGCATGTACAACGCCTACCAGTCGATCGTCATGCCTGCGATCGCGCGCCTGGTCTCCACGAACGACGGCGCCTACGACTACCTGGTTGAGTCGATTCGCGCGTGGCCGGCCCAGGAGGAACTCGGCCGCATGATTGCCGCCAACGGATGGAGCGAAGTCGAGTACCGCAACCTCACCGGCGGCATCGCCTGCATGCACCGCGCGGTCAAGCCGCTGCCGTAATCGCTGATACGACGAGGCCGGGGCCCCTTGTGTGGGGTCCCGGCCTCTCGCGTTGGGCGCGGAAGGCGTATCCGCGCCGGCGGGCGGGGCAGGGGTGCGCACCCATGTGCAGGTGGCGCGGCCGCCCCGCCCCGGCCTCGTCCTTAGTTCTTCGGCGCGCGGCCCCGCACCAGCTTCCCCAGTTCTAGGTAGCCGGGCAGCGGCTTGTTCATGGCCTTGTTCGCGAAGGCGACGGGCGCGCCGTTCGGCAGCGGGTTGACGACGCGGATCGCGGCGGTCAGGTCCTGCGCGGAGTTGTTCGACCGGTACCCCTCGGGCAGCGGCAGTCGCGCGGTCACCCTCCCCGTCTGCCCCGGAAGGATCGAGGGCAGTGTGGACTCGATCGTCTGGCTGGCCACGATTGCGCCCTTCGAGTCGACGAGGATGACCTCGAGCGGCCACGTCGCGTAGAACGGTGCGACGCCCGTGTTCTTGATTTCCACGGCCACGGTGGCCTTCACCTGGTTGTACGTCACCGACGCGCGGGTCGCCTGCAGCGTGTAGCCCATGGCGGCGCTCGCGGCCTTGGCGCGCGTCAGCTCAGCGCTGGTGTAGCCAGTCGAGAACGCGTGCTGGTTGATGAGCCACGTGGCGTGAGCCTTCTGGATCGACTCGAGGGCCTTGTAATCGCGTCCTTCATCCCTGCTCTTGCAGTTCAGTGGCTCGGAGAAAGCGCATTCCTGGAAGGACGGGTAGAGCTCGCCGCCGATGGGGGAGTGCTGCCAGGCATCCCCCTCGCCCTGCTTCTTCAGCTTGGGGATGAAGTGCCAGTCGGTCCCCTCCAGGGTCGCGTAGCCGAGGGAATCATCGTAGTAGCCCATGCCGTGAGCCTTCGTAGCCTCGGTGGGGTAGCGGTTCTGGATGAAGGTCTCGTCGAAGGCGTCGTCCCAGGCCTCGACGAGCTGGGCGCGGAACTCGTCCGACGGCATCCAGTTGATGGCATCCGGATTTTGCTCGTTGACGTAGCCGTTGTAGGGGTAGGTGTGCTCCTCGCCCCAGAAGCCGTAGAGGCCCGCGGTGATGTAGGCGATGCGCGGGTCCCCGTCGTACTTATCGCCGAGGGCGTCCACGAAGTGCAGGAGCATCTCCTTCACGTTCGGGTCGTCGTAGTTGGGGGAGAATGAGATCTTCCTGTTGTTCTCGAAATCGTATTTGCGGCTCTGGTCCGTGCCACCGTCGATGAGGTACTGGGGCATGCCGGATTCTTTGCCGGGGGTGTCCAGGTAGAAGCGTATGGCCGCCTGGTGGCCGCGCGACGCGATGGAATCGAGCATGGCGTCGACCTTCGTGAAGTTGTAGGTGTCGCGTCCGGTGACGACGTCGTTCACGGGGAAGGGTGCCCATTCGAGCGTGTACGGCAGCGCACCCTGTGCGAGCACGGGTGTGTCACCGGCGGTGGGCGCCCACGGCATGAATCCCTTCATTGGGTTCGAGACCGGGGCGGGCGCGCTCTTCAGTTCGGTCCACTGG
>ERZ1699235.140-NODE-140-length-32053-cov-3.832582_pt1 | contig 32053 bp, 31 predicted proteins | sample MGYA00581546_ERZ1699235 | MGnify/ENA primary metagenome ERZ1699235 (study PRJEB42319, sample SAMD00040334) | human oral metagenome | material: saliva | host: Homo sapiens | study: EMG produced TPA metagenomics assembly of PRJDB4115 data set (Metgenomic analysis of... | reverse complement strand
CGTCCATTCCACTGTAGAGGAAGGTTGAGAATGTTCCTCCAAGAACGGTCGTCATCAATGTTTTCATCACGACAACTAAAACTACTTCTTTAAACGCTAGTGTATATAAACTGATTAGCGTCACAATATTGGCTAACCCTAGTTTTGCCCCTGGCGCAAATGTAAAAGGAAACGGAATGGCTTGTTCAAGTAATCCAAGGATAATCCCTTGTGCTGTTAATAATGCGATAAAGACAAGTTTTCTAAGATTGCTATTTTTTTGCATTCCATTCTCCTTTCCTATTTTCTAAAAAAGACCGGAAACTCGTCCAGCCTCTTTCAACTATTTTTTACGTCTTACTAAAATTTTATTCTTCAAGCTCACGGCTTTTGGTGCCCATGTATGGAACATTTCAAACCAGAACTTCGAAATCGGCATATCAAATTCACCGATATATTCCACTAACTCTGGATCAAACGATTGCTTGAACCCGTTAATTCCGCCGTGATGTTCTTGGTCTTCAGAAACTCCGAAGAAGTCAAACGAACGAATGCCTTTTTCATCATAAAGAGTTTGCATGATCCAAGACACAAGCGCCTTGTTGGCATTCAATCCACCATCGTCAGTGATGTTCGCACCATATAAGTAGTACGCTTTATCTAAGTACGTTACAACAAACGCTCCGCTGACTACTTTTCCTTCTGGATATTGTTCTAAGTCACCTTTCACGCGTTCGATTTCTTTTTCGTATTTAGCAATGTTCACTTTCAATGATTCAATTTGCTTTTGAACGTTTTCGATACGTTTTGGATTGTTCAATGTTTCCAATTGTCCTGTTAACTTATCGAATTCTTTTTGCGCTGTTTCTAAGCGGTTTGTCGCAAATGCTAATTGCACATTGTAGTCCACTTTCGCAAAGTATAAATCCACCATGCCTTTAGGATGAAGATGTTGATACATTGTTGTTAAATACTCGATGCTACGCGCCACGTATTTGTCACGCTCAGCCGTAATTTTATTTAACTCATCATAGATTGGCATATCTTCAAGCGTTCCCTTGTAGCAAACAACCCCTTGTTTCTTCGCTACATTCACTTTATAACGTTCTTTCTTATTGAACGTTTCGACGATGCCTTTTCCTTCGTCTTTCAACGGTAAAATCATTGTTAAACGTGGTTGAATGCCATCGAACCCTAAGTCCATTGGGCGTTCTACGAATCCAGCCGCTAAAATATTTTTGCGGTATTCTTCATTATTGAATCCACCCTCAACCATTTCAAACTTGTTTGTCCATTCACGCCATTGTAATTCTGGGTCAATTTTCAAACCAAATGCATTTTTAGCTTTCAAATACACTTTCAAAGTCGCAAAGACTGATTTTAATTGTTCAGCATTTGTATAGTCGGTTACGATCCCGCGCGGTGCATACGCTAAATATTTATTCACACCAGGTAATTTACGATAAAGAATCATCGCAGCCGCAACAGGTTCATGATTATCGGACATGACAAGAAGTACATCTCTTGTCCATGAGCCATCCGTCTTCACTTCGCCCCATTCAGGCGTTTGGAAAACCGTTCTGTTGGCTTGAGTTTCCATAAAAGCATGATACTCTTCTAACGCATTCGACATATCTTTTATATACATGTGAGCACTCTCTTTCCTTTTTACGTTTCCTTACCAGTATTACATTTTCAGCAAAATATGTCAAAACTTTAACAAAGAAAAAGCTATACATATCAGCAGCAGACACTCTTATAAAAGCTGGTTTTTTACACATAAAAAGAGCGCACCTTGTGAGTGCACTCTCCGTTTCATTTTTAGAATAGTTTCAAGTATTGGTCTAATTCCCATTGTGAAACTTGACTACGGTAAGCAGCCCATTCGAAACGTTTTGCTTCGATGAAGTTGTCTAGGATATGACTTCCTAGCGCTGATTGAACTGTTTCGTCTTGTTTCAAGTATTCAATCGCTTCGTTTAATGTTCCTGGTAAATCATCGATTCCAGCTTCTTTACGTTCGCGAGCAGACATCGCATAGATGTTGCGGTCGATAGCTTCAGGAACTTCCATTTTTTCTTTAACCCCTTCAAGACCAGCTGTTAAAATCGCAGCCATTGCTAAATATGGGTTCGCAGATGGATCCACGCTACGTAATTCGATACGAGTTGAAATACCACGAGATTCTGGAATACGGATGAGCGGTGAACGGTTACGTGCAGACCATGCAATATATACAGGCGCTTCGTATCCTGGAACTAAACGTTTGTATGAGTTTACGGTTGGGTTACATACGGCTGTTAAAGCTTTCGCATGTTTCATGACCCCAGCAATGAAGTGGCGGCAAGTATCGCTTAGACGTTGGTCTCCATTTTCGTCGAAGAACGCATTGTTTCCGTCTTTATCAAATAAGGATAAGTTGAAGTGCATTCCGCTACCGGCAATTCCGAATACTGGTTTTGGCATAAATGTCGCATGTAATCCATGTTTACGCGCAATTGTTTTTACAACAAGTTTGAAAGTTTGGATGTTGTCACAGGCAGCTACTGCATCTGAGTATTTCCAGTCGATTTCATGTTGACCTGGCGCTACTTCGTGGTGACTTGCTTCGATATCGAAACCAATCTTTTCTAACTCAAGAACGATTTCGCGACGGCATTCTTCCCCAAGGTCAATTGGAGCTAAGTCGAAGTAACTACCTTGGTCGTTTCCTTCAAGCGTTGGTTCGCCGTTTTCGTCCAATTTGAATAAGAAGAACTCTGGCTCTGGTCCTAAGTTGAAGTTTGAAAACCCTAATTCTTTCATTTCGTTTAAGACACGTTTTAAGTTTGAACGAGGGTCCCCCGCAAATGGCGTTCCATCTGGTTTGTAAACATCACAGATTAAGCGTGCGATTGTACCGTGTTTGCTGCTCCATGGGAAAACCACCCAAGTTGAAAGGTCTGGATATAAGTACATATCACTTTCTTCGATACGAACGAATCCTTCAATTGAAGAACCATCGAACATCATTTTGTTGGCCAATACTTTATCTAATTGCGTAATTGGTACTTCTACATTTTTAATCGTTCCTAGGATATCTGTGAAAATCAATCGTAAGTAACGAACATCTTTCTCTTCTACCTGTCTTCTAATCTCTTCATGTGTAATCATTGGTTTCCTCCTATAAGTTCCATTTCTCGCCGCCAGACAAACGGCTAATATGCATAATCTCGTCGTAGAAGATTCGTCGGACATCCTCATCCGTCAGCGCCTCTTTTACGCTTTCCTTCGATACGGGATTTGTATTCTTATTGAAAATCTTCTGAATGGCCATAATGGTTAATCCATCGGCCAAATAATCTTTAATTTCCAATAAGCGATCGACATCATTCAATGAATACATGCGGCGGTTCGTCTCAGAGCGTTCTGGGATAACCAAGCGCTGTTCTTCATAATAGCGAATTTGTCGTGCTGATAAATCGGTCAGCTTCATGACTGTTCCGATTGGAAAGACGGCTAGTGAACGTCGTAATTCCTTTTCACCCATCTGTCTTCCTCCTTTATAGGGTTATTGTAAATAAAAGTTTCATCTTTTGTCAAAACTGCCCTTACCTCTTATGTTAGATAATATAACATGAAAACGGGGTGTTGTCTCAGTTAAGCTTTCGATAGCTGAGATAATACCCCGTTTTTTTGGTTTTGTGTGCTGTAGTTTTTGTTATTTTTTTGAGAGTTGTTGTTACATTTTGGACTCCTGATTGTCGTCTAACGTTTGAACGGTCTCATTGACTTAGTATTTTGGTGGAATCACCCCTTTCTGTCTAAACAACTTTTTAACTTCTTTAATTTTCTTTATTCCATAGTGTTCCACCTCACTTATTAATGGGCTCATTTCAATGTCATCATTTGTCTTCATATTTTGGTGGACTCACCCCTTTCACGGTTCTTAGAAATTTTTATCAGTCTTATCTGCCACCAGGTCCACCGCCTTGGCCCGGTTGTCCTCCCGGACCTCCTTGTCCAGGTTGGCCGCCACCAGGTCCGCCACCGATATTAGTGGCTTGTTTAGAGGCTGTAGCCGTTGTTGAGTTTGATCCGACTTTAATGGTATATTTTTCGACATCTTTAGTATCTGGACTACTGATTAATACCGTTGAGAATGACTTAGAAGCTTTTGAGCTTGCGACTGTTTTACCAGATGAGTCGACTACTTCAACGGTTGTGCCAGCCGTTCCTTGAACACTTGCCATTAGGAAAGCTTGACTAGAGTCGCTACCGAATCCCATTGTCATTTGTCCATTGTCGACAAAGAGTACAGTACCACCGTTTAGTGTTGCGTTGTCGTCATAGTCAAGAGCTGCGTTCGCTCCGCTTGTTGGACCATTGACAACGACTGTCCCGCCGTTAATCTCAATTGATCCGTTGGCATCAAGGCCGTCACCTTCAGCGTCTACGGTTAACGTTCCACCATCGATGACAATCTTCACATCGCCTGCTTGATCTAAGTTTTTCGCATTTGTGGCTTCAGATTTTACTTTCTTCGTTTGTTGGCCTGGGCCTTGCTCGTCAGAAGATTCTAACGTCCAGTCTTTCGCATTCAATCCATCGTCAGAAGATTTCACGGTAATCGTTCCACCAACTTGATGAATCAATCGAGCTTCAAGACCTTCTTCACTCTTTTGGACGTCGATGGTTGCACCTTCGTCGATCAGCATCGTATTCGAAGCATTAATTCCATCGTCCCCGGCATTCACTGTGATAGTTGTATCCACCAAGTAAATATTGCCTAACAATACATCATCCTCATTGTCTGAGTGAATCCCGTCTTCATCGGCTGATAAGTTCAATGTCGCACCCGATACGTTCACGAAGTCGTTCGCTGCAATCCCGTGTTTTTTCGCGGTTGTTGTGACTGTCGCATCCACAATGCGAATGCCGTCTTTTGATTTAATCGCATTGCTTGCGGCACCATTCACGGTTAATGATCCTTTCCCGTTAATCGTCAAGTCGCTATCTGAGTAGATGGCTCCTTTTACCGTTGACGTTGATTCATCGGCCACTTCATTTTTCGTTCCATCAGCTAATGTTAAAATCACTTTTTTAGCCGTATCGACGAGTAATGGAGCTTCTGTATTCTTTAATGTTGCATTCTTGAAGACGATTTGGACTTCATCTTCCTTACCTGCTGCGACTTTCAATTGAACTTTCGAAGCCGTTCCCTCGACGATATAGGTTCCGGCTTTTGTAATTTCAACCGTGCTTCCATTGACCGTTGCCCCTTCACCTGAAGCAGTTGCTGTCGTTCCTTGCAGCGAAATTTTTGAAGCTTTACTTTCATCATAAGTCGCTGTTAAGTCGCTTGCTTAAAAATAAGAAGCCGTCTGCGTAGTTGAAGTTGTCGATGTCTTTGTTGTTGTTTGAGTATTTGCGTCGGCTTGGCTTAATACGCTTTGCGATCCGCAAGCGGCCAACCCTAGTGAGATAAATAATGTTGTCGTCAATAACCATTGTCTTTTCTTTTCCATCTCGTTCTCCTCGATTCCTTTTCTTGATGGTTTTAGTATACGAAGCGAACTTAAAATGAACTTAAAACAAAAAAAATAACCCATGGATAATTTATCCATGAGTCATTTCGTTATTTCGTTTGTTCTGTCATTCCACGTTTAAGCGCAACTTCTTTACTCTTAGAGAATGATACGTGATCTCCGTCTTCTGTTAAGAAACCACTTTGAAGAAGGCCTGCAAAGAATAAATTGTTGCTTTCTTTCAGTTTTGACAACGTATATTTCGTTAAGTCAACTTCAACCGATGAGATGAGTTTGCCATCTTTTTCAGTAATTGAAGTCACAACCCCATTTAACCCTTTCATCGATTCAAAGAGTTTTTCGTTATCCTTACGAGCCTCAGTGTGTTCAGTAGGTTCATTCGTTTCGATCTTAATCTTTGTCACGGTATCAGTCTTTTTATCATACGTATAAACTAAAGTGACGTCCGTATCACCTGATTTTTGAGTGAAAGTCGCAGTCTCTTGTGAGCTACAACCTACTAATAGAAATAGGAAGCTAACCCCTAAAATAATTTGAAAGAATTTTTTCATTGGTCTCCTCGCTTATTGAGCTTTCTTTTGGAATAATTTTTGGTAGTAGAAGTAAGTTGTTGCAACAGCAGATGCTAACACAAAAACATAAAGGATAATTGTTATTTTTGATCCTGAACGCATTCCTTCTGCAAGAGCAATAGCTCGTTGGCTAGCATTTGAAGAACCTGAGAATGCTTCGGAAATAAGCGACATAATCGTTGAGTTTGTATCTCCATTAAAGTAATCCGTTAGTAAGCCTAAACCGCTAATAAATCCATTTCCTAGAATGTGTGCTAAGTATACCAACACTACCATTCCTAAAGAAGCTACATTCACATTTGTCCATAAGTTCTTTCCTTCTTTTTTAGATACATAGAAGAAATAAGCAACAAATACTGTAGCAATTAATGTAAAGAAGAATGTTAAACCAAAGTATAGGTTTAAGTTTTTCACCTTATTAACGATAGCAACAGCATCCCCTACAAGACTAGCGAAATTAAGCTTTGCGCCACCGAATAAGAAGCTAAGTCCATTAAATGTTACAAGAGCCGCAAATAGAGAAATGAGAGCTGAAAGTCCAAAGAAGATTTTTTCGAATAAATTATTTTTATTATAGCTTTCAACTTTATCAACAGCTTTTTCTGTTGCTTCATTAATTTTTGCTTTGTTTTCTTCAGTGAACACTTTGCTTGCTGCTTCTTCGATTTTTTCTTTTGCAACACCAGCAACTTCTTTTGCTTTTTCAGCAGCTTCTTCTGCTTTTTCTTTTACGTCTTCAACAACTTCTTTGAAGTCGCCATCTGCTTCAGGAGCTTTTGCTTCTTTCGCTTCTTCAACAACTGTTTCTGCTACTTCTTTTACTTCTTCAGCTGTTTCTTTTGCTGCTTCAACTACTTCGTCTTTTACTTCTGTAGCTTTTTCAGCAACTGATTCAAGATTTTTGTTTTCGTTTTGATCCATTGTGACACCTCGTTTTTTATTTTATTTCCTTTAGTCAGTTTATCACAATCACGCGTTTTCTTCTAGTTTTCAACAATTGAAAATAGAAAATCATATGAACTTTTCCCTTAAGGAAATAAAAATAAGAGCTAGACCGTAGCCTAGCTCCTGTAAGTTAAGTTTTATTTTAGGACCGTACCATCCGCTAATGTGATTGTATATCCGTTAAAGTTGATTGTACCTTTGTTTTCTAATGATGTGATTGTGACATTCCCTGTCAACGTCCATGTCGCCCCCTCTTCTACTGTGATTACTGCGTTATTGTCCACGGCAGTCCCTCCTTCAGCATTTTCTACGATATTGATGGTGCCTGTGAAGTTAGTTCCTTTGCCCATTGTGAAATTCAATGTAGATACAGTATCCACCTCAATCGCTCCAGTTAATGTTTGGTTCGTCGTTGTTAAATCAACTTGACCACCATTGGCACCGGCTGTACCCCAGCCACGTGTCACATCATTTCCTAAGATGGCTAATAATCTGCCAGATGAATCTTGATTTGTGATCGTTACGTCTTCTAAAGTGATGACGCTATGTGTGTTCGTTACGTAGATTTGGTCTCCGTTACGTCCTGTTAAAGTGCCGCCTTTCATTGTGAAAGTAGATGTTCCACTTTCAGCATCTCCTGACATTGATTGGTAAATCATCACGTTGTGTACGTTGTTGTCTGAAGAGCTACCTTCTGTTGAACTCATATTCCCTGTTACGTTTGTATTTTCTAATGTGATAGAGTTTTGACCCTCGATAACAAGTGCTTCTGAGTTTTCAGCGTTCAATGTTGCATTTTTAACAGTGATATTCGCTGTAGAGTATACGGCTGGTGAATTGTATCCTGTAGAAGTGTATGTTCCTTTGTCTACAACTACCGTACCGCCACCACGGTCTGTACGAATCGCTGCTGATGAATTTCCTGCGGTGTTTACCGTCAAGTTAGTTGCGTTCATCGCAGCGCCACCTGTCGTTTGGATACCACCTGAGTTATCTTTTGTTGTTGTGATTGTTGTGTCTGATACATTGACGGTCGTTCCTGAGCCGTAACTGAACACCCCGTTCCCGTTCTGTGCAGTTGTATTGACGGTTGAGTTTGTGAGTGTTACCGTTGCTCCATCCGTTGCTAAGAATCCTGCGTTCATTCCGTAGAAGTCTCCATTTTCTGTATTCGATGTCGCTCCGGCTGTTTTGTTAATCGTTACGCCGTCTAATGTGACAGTTGCTCCTGTTACACGGAGTGCATTTTCATCATCTCCGGTAGATTCATAAGTTTCTCCGGTTACTGTTGCATCTGTTGTTAAATTTGTTGCTGCCTCACCTTGTGTCACTTGGTCGCTCCCGCCAAATCCTTCTCCTCCAGGTTTAGCTGGGGGACTCTGTTGAGCTTGGACTTGAGAAGTCGCCTCAGCTTGTGTTTGTGTTTGTGTGTTTTGGCATGCAACTAAAGTAGTTGCAATAGTAATCGTGGATAATAGAACAATCATTCTGTTTCTTTTCATTTTGGTCCCCCTCGCTTCCTATCAACTATTTGTTGATGGTTTTATCATAACGAGCTTACTTAAAATGAACTTAAAACAAAAAAGTTTTTTGAAAACTGGTAATTATCATATATGATAATTACCATATATGATAATTCGTACAAAAAAAAGACGCTGGAATAATTTTCCAAGCGTCTTTCATTTTGTATCTTTTTTAAAACAAAAGCCCAATCTTTATTGTAGATTGGGCTAATCCTCTTCCGGATTCCATTTATATTTTTTAAGCGATACATTTGTCGGGCTTTTAAGAAGAATTCCTTCAGCTTCTAATAAAGCTTTTTGTTCAAACCATCCTGGTACCAGTCTTCCACTTGCATTAACGACTCTGTGGCAAGGATAGTCGCCATAGGTTTCTACCTGACTTAAAATCTTTCCGACTAATCTTGCATTTTTCGGACGACCTATGAGATTAGCAATCTGTCCATAGGTAGCAACTTTTCCGCTTGGAATTTCACCAACCACTTCTAAAACTTCATAGATTAGTCGATCATCCATTTTTCTCACCCTCAATGACAAAGCGAATTCGTGTTTCACTAGGTAACTCTGCTGTCAACTGTACATTGTTCGTTTCGGCAATCTTCTTCGCGATAGAAAGCCCTAGTCCGCTACCGCCTGTCGTACGATTTCTCGAACTGTCTACTCGGTAGAAGCGATCGAAAATCTGACTAACCTGTTCCTTCGTCATTGGTTCTGTTTCATTTCCAATGGCTAATTGATTTCGTTTTGCCTCGATGGTGATGACAGGTTCACCGACCGTATACTTCATCGCGTTATCGAGCAAGATACGAATCAATTCCGTCATCGCACTCTTATTCGTTGTGATAATCGTTTGTGCCTCCCCAGTAAATTCTACCTGGAGTCCTTTTTCGTTTAAGACTGGTAAAATCTCTTCAACGATTGCTTTCGTAACGGCTACTAAATCGACTTCTTCTTTTGTCGCAGCCGCTTCTCCTTCGTCGTATCTTGAAAGAATTAACATCTGCTCTACAAGAGAGTTCAGACGCTTAATTTGGCGTTTGTTACTATCGACAAATTTAGCTTCTGTACCCATCATTGCGAGTAAATCCGTATTGGCTGAAAGGACCGCTAACGGTGTCTTAATCTCATGACTGGCATTGGCGATAAATTGTTGCTGGCGCTCCACGTTTTCGACAAACGGACGAATCGCGCGCTTCGATACGATACGAACGAGCACATACACCACTGCCAGACAAAGAACAAAGACTGCCCCTGTTACCATCATTAGTCTCGATATTTGTTGTGTCTCCTTGTTGGCATCTACAAGGACAACCATTGTTCCGGCATCCGTCTTAGCCACTTGATAGCGAAGACTGCCTTCCCATCCTTTTGTGGAAGTTCCTTGAGCGATGCGTAAACCCAACTCTTTTAGCGTCGTCTCATCTATCGATACTAAATGCGATTGATCTACGGATTGTGCCGCATCATTTGCGACTCTTACGACTGCATAACGTGTTGCCATCTGGTCATCTTTACGAAACTCCATTCCTTTTGGCATCCCGTGTTCAGGATGTTCTTTAGGGCCTTTTTCATCAGGTGCGTCTGGAAACTCTCCACCATTATTGACAAGCATTGTTACAAGGTGGTCCACTTGATCGACAGTTTGGCGATAGTTCACGACGTTTACCGCCACTAGCACAACCAGCAGCACTGCCGTAAAAGACAGCATCGCACTTTTCACAAAGCTTTTTTGAAGTTGTTTAAACATGCAAACTCCTCTTCTTTTCTAAAATCATCGGGATTACGCTTCGACCATCAATTGATAGCCCAAACCACGTGCAGATTTAATCGTCACGTTCGCCTCGATGCTCGCTAATTTCTTACGGAGAGATGAAATATTCACCCACACCACGTTAATCTCCGCATCTGAGTCGAGTCCCCAAACTTTTTCCATAATCAAATCGGTTGATAATACCTGATTGCTGTTCATCATAAAGTATTCCATCAATTGGAACTCTTTATTGTTCAACAACACTTGTCCACTCGCTGATTCCATCGTGAACTTATCGCGGTTAAGCTCGATATTTCCGATATTCATCACAGATGCCACAAAGACATTCGGGCGGCGAAGCAATGATTTCACACGCGCTAATAACTCAGGCGCTTCGAACGGTTTCGTTAAATAATCGTCCGCACCTTCTTCTAGCCCTGTTACTTTATCTTCTAATTGGCTTTTTGCCGTCAACATTAAAACAGGCGTAGTATTCCCTCCTGCACGTAATTCACGCACCACTTCCACTCCAGATTTCTTCGGCATCATGACATCCAGTAAAATTAAATCATATGGTGTTGATTCAGCATAAAACAGCGCGTCCGCCCCGTCGTGAACGACTTCCACGCTATATTTTTGCATTTCTAGCATCATTTTCAACGCTTCTGCTAAATCAATTTCATCTTCTGCTACTAAAATTCTCATAGTCGCACCTCTTCTTTTTTCTTCAGTATACGTTTCGTACTTAAAATTTACCTAAATCGACTTACATGTGTTCTCGAATGAGACTAGTAGCTCACGCAATTGTTGCTTTTGGTTGCAGTCCAATCCACGCAATGTATGTTCCATCATTTGATGTTGCGCTGGAATTAAATCATCCAGCAATTTCTTTCCTTTTTCTGTTAATGAAATATGTTTTGTCTTCCAATCTTTTTCAATCGAAATCAACTCTAATTTTTCTAAATGACGAATGCAATGCGTAATATTTCCCTGCGTCAAATTCAACGTTTGCGCAATCGTCTTTTGATCCATCGTTTGATTTCGGAAAATCAGATGTAACACTTCAAAATGAGTTGGATTCAATCCCACCTCTTTTAATGACATCGAAAAAGTTTTCAAGTTCTCATTGTAGATTTTCATAATCATCATCCAAATCTCATGAGACACATTCATTTTTTCGCATTCTGTAACCATACCAACACCTCTTTCACCGTTTACTTTACTATTGAAATGACCTCCTGTCAAACTCTCTCTCCCTCAATCCACTAAGGAATTACACTCGCTAAAATATGAGCACTCTCTAACTCCCTGCATCCTCTTTTCCCCCTCCTAGCTCCTAGGGAAATTGGTTTAACTAAAACCAGGTCCTTTTACTCAAAAAGAGTAAGAAAAACGATTGGCTTCACTGAAGAGCGCACACTTTTTCCCTTCTTCGGCCACCCTTTAAAATGGTTTAACCGAAACTAGGTCTCTTATTGGTAAAGCACGAGTGCCTTCACCAAAAAAGCACTGAAAAGCACACACATTTTTTACACCCTCATCATATTAAAAGGTTTAACCGAAACCAGATCCTTTTACTGAAAAAGAGTAAGAAAAACGAGTGGCTTCACTGAAGAGCACACACTTTTTCCCTTCTTCGGCCACCCTTTAAAATGGTTTAACTGAAACTAGATCTCTTATTGGTAAAGCAGGAGTGCCTTTGGATTCTGTAGTAGTGATAATAGCGAGTGCAACCAATGTGAATTACTGACACTTGGAATTTATTCCTAGTGTCAGTTTGAAGCTTGGTAGGCGTTGAGACCTCAGGCTCAACCCGTTGCAGCTATTATTTCTACTACAGAGACATCCAAAGCGCACGAAGTGCTTTACCCTTATTTTTTCAATAAAAAAAGAGCCCTGGTTTCAGGTTAAACCAGGACTCGGAAAGCACAATTTCCCTAGTGAGCTATCCAAATTTTTTTCTGACGAATCAGCGCCACACACGCAATCACTACCACAATGAAAGTTCCGAGTGCTGCTGTTCCGTTAACAGTGAGAGAATATAACCATGGGCTCATTCCTTCTGGTGCGTATTTACCCCAGAAAATAACCCCGGCAATATAGTGGAAGAAGTAGCGAACGCCTACTCCTACAAAAGCTGCAGTACAAGCTAACGTAATCGCACTTGTATATTTTTCAGCTTTTAATGCTTTTTGGAACGGACCATATAGAAGTCCTGCAAGTCCCATCACTGCAAATGCAATGACATATTCGATGAGTACTTGTTCAACAGACAAGAATGACACTTTACCTACTGCAAAGTGGAGTAATCCCCATAGCAAACCTGCTGCTAAACCTGGTGTCAAGCCGCGGCGTAGTGAAAAAATAACAAGAACAATTGCTCCCCACGACGGTGTAAACCACCCAGCAAAGTCCGGAATCCAGGACAACGCCATTGACAACGCTGCAATAATTGCAGCTTCTACCCATACTAAAACATTTCTCTTCATGAAAAAAGAGCCTCCTTCGTTTATTGAAAAACACAAAGAGACTCCGTCTAAAACTTCGAAATCAAATACAATTCCTACGCACGTACTAACGTAACAGGTTCAAGGGTTTGTAACAACATCTCAGCCAAAATGGCACCCCTTTGTACTTTTCACATATTTAACTGTTTCTAATATACTACTGTAGAGCATATTTAGCAAGCATTATTGACTATGCTTGTGAATTTTTCTTATTGACAATGACTAACATTGATCCTGCTAGAAGCGCAACTACTGCTGCCCAAACTCCTACAGTTTTCGTACCTGTATTAGGAAGTTCTGGTGCTTCTGTTGTAGTTTCTACTGTTGTTGGTGCAACTGTTGTAGAAGCCGCTGTCGTTGGTGCTTCTGTTGTTGTTGTACTTGTTGTTGGAGCTTCTGTCGTTGTTGTTGACGTTGTAGACTCCGTAGTAGTTGTTGTAGTTGTTGGCGCAACGGTAGTAGTCGTCGTTGTTGTTGTAGACTCAGTTGTCACCGCAGTTGTTGTTGGCTCCTCTGTCGTTGTTGACGTTGTAGACTCAGTTGTTGTCGTACTTGTTGTAGGAGCTTCTGTCGTCGTTGTTGACGTTGTAGACTCAGTTGTTGTCGTACTTGTTGTAGGAGCTTCTGTCGTCGTTGTTGACGTTGGTGCTTCCGTTGTAGTCGTACTTGTCGTTGGAGCTTCTGTCGTCGTTGTAGTAGTTGTTGTCGTAGTAGTTGTTGTCGTTGTCTCTGCTTTATTGACAATTTCCTTACGAGCTACTTTACTTGCATCAAAATCTGCTGCATTTACGACTACATCATTTTCTAACAGTTGGAATCCTGAAGGAGCTTTTGTTTCACGAATAATGTATTCATCGCGTAATAAGTTGGATACTTTTGCAGTACCATCTGCTCCTGTAACTAATTTACCAACAGATTTACCAGTTGCTTTACGGATAACGTCAAATTCAGCGTTTGCTAAAGCTGAACCATCGTCCCCTTTTTTATCGATCACAATTTCAAATGTGTAACCATCCGCTGAACCACTAGCTGTTTGATATACATATGGTGATTCTTTTGCATCAATACGTGTTTTGTTTGCATCTAAGCTTGCGTAGTTCACGAATGTTTCCCCTGAAGCTGGCGCATAAGGAACACGCACTTTATACTCGATTAAGTAGCCATCTGCTTGAGCGACATCGCCTAATTTCACTGTAAAGCTCTTGTTATCTGCTGCAAAAGTCACTTCTTTATCAGTCACAAGCTGTCTATTCTTCAAGGCAAGTTTTCCGTCATTTCCTTCGCCCCAAACGCCTTTATAAACTTTTACGCTTGATGGAACATATTCCATACCGTCTGTTTGCAATTGGTCTGTTACGATAGCATCTGCAAATGCTTGTTTTGTCGCATTCACACGTAATTCATACGTACGAGTAATGCTTCCGTCTTCTGCTGTTTTTGTTCCCCAGCTCACTTTGTCAAACTCTTTACTTAAGTCTCCAGGAACAAATACATAATTAAATTCACCGACTGTTTTTGTTTGTTTGTCGATTGTTAATTTTACTGGAATTTTTGTGTTTTCATGTTGTTTTGTAATATCTACACGGACTGCAAATTTTAAATTACCTGTAATGTCTGAACGTTTTTCTACAAAGTCTGTATACGTTAGCGTGATTGTTTTTGTATCACGATTAATAACCGCATCTGCAATCACATCGCCTGCATCATTTGTAATTTTAAACGTTTGATTTTCAATAAATTTCAAGTTGTCTGGCAACTTAATTTCCGTCGTATCTCCCTTAGCGGCTGTTGACGGAATCCCAAAATTCATCTCCACGCTAATATCTGTGTATTGATCTGCTGGCGATTTTGCTGGTGTCACTACTTGTTTTGTCACATTAAGCGCCACTTCTTTCGCCGATACTACTGGACTCTTTAATCCTCCCAAAATAAGGAATACAGTTAAAAGTCCTAAAAATAAATAACATACTTTCTTCATGTTTTTCCCTCCATTTTTTTGAAAACACTATTTGCAGTATACACATGTTTCCTCTTGCGTGCAACAAAATAACGTTTTCTTTCAGAAAAATACTCGTTTTCTATCTATTTGCAAAAAATGTTATGGTTTTTCATGAAAAAAAGACTCCTAGGAAACCCTAGGAGCCGAAATTCAAATCTCTTCTTTAATAAATCTGATAATTTCACTTTCTACTTCTCTACTTTTGCAGTTTTGTAACCACTACTTGTGGTAATAACTCTTCAATAAATGATTTTTCAGCAATTCCTACAGAGAAGGCTGTCGCACTTCCTGTAGCGGCTCCTTGTTTCAAGCTCGCTGCGTAATCTTTGGTTTCAATAAATTTCGCCATAAAGCCTGAAAGCATTGAGTCTCCTGCTCCAACTGAGTTGACTAATTTTCCTTTTGGAACATTTGATGTATAGACTTCACCAGTTTCACTAAGGAGCATTGCGCCTTCACCCCCACGAGAAATTAATACATTTCGAGCCCCCATGTCTTGGAGTTTTTTCGCATAATCAACAATTTGTTCTTCCGTTTCAATCGTCACCCCAAAAATCTCCCCTAACTCATGATGGTTTGGTTTGATAATGAATGGGTGATATGGAAGACATTTCGTTAATAAATCTTTTGTTGTGTCTAATACTAGTTTAACGCCTTTATCATCGCACAATTTCGCAATCGTTATGTACGCAGAATGATCCATCCCATTACCGGCATTTCCGGCTAAGAATACCACATCGCCCAATTGCAAGTTTGTTTCAAAATACTGTACCAAACGAGCGAAATCTTCTTTGGATACGACTGGCCCATTGGCGTTGATTTCCGTTTCTTCGGTACTCTTTAATTTCAAATTAATACGAGTAACACCGTCGATTTCGATGAAGTTCGTATGAATCCCTTCTGATTGCAACGCTTCTTTAATGAAGTTTCCTGAGAAACCTGCCAAGAACCCTGTTGCTGTATTGTCGAATCCTAATCGTTTCAAAATGACAGACATATTAATACCTTTTCCGCCTGCCACGTAGTTTTCTTCTACAGAACGGTTTAATGTGCCAAGTTCGCAGTTTGGAACTTTAACAACAAGGTCAATCGCTGGGTTAAACGTAATCGTGTAAATCATGCTATCTCTCCTTTATTATGCGTCCATTTCAACAAGACGAATGCTTCCGGCCATACGGTAACGTAAGTCGGCTTGCTCCTTCGTCGTATTTGTGACCATGGTTACTTGATGAAAATCCGCAACCTTACAGAGACTTACTTTAGCAAATTTGCTCGAATCAGCCAAAACATACGCCTGATTACTCTTATTAATCGCAATTTTTTTAATCGTTGCTTCTTCTTCGTCTGGAGTCGTATAGCCATAGCTTAAATCAACCCCATTCATTCCAAGGAAAGCTTTTTTGAAGAAATACTCGCGTAATTGGTTTTGCGCAAGAGCTCCCACCACCGCGCTCGTTTCCGTTTTGACTTGTCCACCAAGGAGCACCGTTTTAATGCCATAGTCTGCTAATAAGTGTGCTTGTTGCACGCCGTTTGTAATGACAGTGACATCCTTTCCTTCTAAATGCGGAATCATACGAAGCGTTGTCGTCCCCGCATCCATATAAATCGTTTCGCCTTTTGTGACAAGGGATGCGGCGTAGCGCCCGATGCATTCTTTCTCACGTCGATTTGAACGCTCTTTTTCTTTCGTTGTTGGTTCATACTCCTTTGAATAGACGCGTTTAGCACCACCATGCACACGAATCAGCGTTCCTTCCTCTTCTAATAAAGAAAGGTCTCGACGAACCGTCGATTCAGAAGCACCTAGCGCCTCCATTAAGTCTCTTAGGTGTACTGTATCTTCCTTTTCTAATAAGTCCAAAATGATTCTTCTACGTTTTTCAGTAAGCATAAAGCTCCTCCTACAATCGACAAATATTCGTTGAAAATCCGGCCTTTAAACAGTCAAAAACTTCCATATGTATATAATATAATTTATACAGACAATTACATTCCTTATATAATATAAAATTATATAGCAACCGGTGCAAGTAATTTACGTACTTTATGAAAGAGGAAATTACACTATTTGAGATATTTTCTGAATACTTCCGGTAGTATTCTTTCTATAATATTTTTAATATACTCGAATCCTCTTTATTAAGGCATAAAAAAGACGCCAGAGATTCCTCTGACGCCCTTATTGTTCGCTAACGTTTTAATTATTTTTCTTCCGTTTTTTCGTGTGGCAAGATTAAGTTTAAGACGATTCCAGCAATCGCACAAAGCGCTGTCCCTGATAAAGTGACAGGTCCTACTTCAAGCACTGCTGCACCAAGTCCAAGGACTAACATTGAACTTGCGATAATGAGATTTCGCACTTGTCTGAAGTCCACTTGTTTCTCGATTAATACTTTCAACCCATTTGAAGCAATAACCCCGTATAAAAGAATCGCCATTCCACCAAGTACTGCATTTGGAATCGTACGAATCAGTGCTGTGAATTTACCAAAGAAACTAAATCCAATCGCAATCAGTGCGGCATTACGAATTACCGATACCGATGCGATACGTGTTAACCCTACAACCCCTGTATTTTCACCGTAAGTTGTATTGGCAGGTCCTCCTAGGAAGGCAGATACGGCTGTTGCGACCCCGTCCCCGATCAGCGTGCGGTGTAAGCCTGGGTCCTTCAAGAATTGACGTCCGCAGATTTCACTTAATACGGTGTGATCCCCGATATGTTCAGCAATCGTTACAACCGCTACTGGCAGAAGCGCCCATGTTTCAGGCCCGAAGTATAAGTGATATTGATGGAATAATCCGTTTGTATTGAATGGCAAGTATAATTCTGGCAAAGCAATCCATTGTGCTTCAATGACTTTTGTAAAATCTACTAGTCCAAAGAAGATGGCTACGATATATCCACCGATAATCCCGAATAGGAATGGGATGATTTTCAAGAAGCCTTTTGCTTTTGTATTAATGAATGCTGTGATGAGGAATGTTACGACTGCAACGAACATTGCCTTCCAGTCACCATCTTTTACAAATCCAGCATTCGTTACCGCACTATTGGCAAGACCTAGACCGATGACGATAATCATTGGTCCGATAACGATTGGAGGTAAGAGTCGGTTAATCCAATTCGTTCCTAACAATTTAACAAAAATAGCCACAACCACATAGAGTAGTCCGACTAACACAACCCCTGTTTGCGCAGCGTCTGGTTTTCCTTCCATTTGTGCCATCGCGAATTGCATCGCCGTAATAAAAGCAAAAGAGGATCCCAAGTAAACAGGCACTTTAAACTGCGTCGCAACCATATAGATTAGCGTTCCTAATCCTGACGCAAATAAAGCAACCGATACTGGCATCCCCAATATTAACGGCACTAAAACAGTGGCACCAAACATCGCAAACACGTGCTGTAAACTTAGTAGCAGCCCAGGCACGAGCTCCGGTTTTTGATCCACATCTAACAACAGATCGACTTTTGAAGTTTGTAACTCCATTTTACCCTCTTTTCCGGGCGTTTTTGTGCACACAAAAAGCCCTATGTTTTTTAAGCGTAGGGCTAGTCTAATAAACTTGATCTTAGCCTTTCTCACCTCTCTGGATGAGTTTAAAAGCCCTTGCTAGCAGTTAGTGTATCACACCTGATTTGATTTTTCTAGGCTTTTTTCTGTTTTTTTGAAACAAAAGTATTGTCCCCAGTATCAATCCCCGTTACAATGGTAACAAGCAACCCTTAAAGTTGCCCAGTCTAACTTTATGGAGGGATCATTTATGGTCAAATCAGTAGAAACTATCACAGAATTAATCGGGAACACTCCCCTTGTGAAACTACGTCGTTTAGTTTCAGACGATTCTGCAGATGTATATGTAAAAGTCGAGTCGTTTAACGCCGGTGGATCTGTCAAAGATCGTATCGCTTTAAACATCATCGAAACAGCTGAGAAAGATGGCTCGCTAAAACCTGGCGACACAATCATCGAAGCTACGAGTGGAAATACAGGGGTAGGACTTTCATTAATCGGTGCTGCCAAAGGATACAAGGTCATTACCATCATGCCTGAATCAATGTCTATCGAACGCCGTCAATTAATGAAAGCATACGGTACAGAAGTATTATTAACACCTGCTGCGGATGGATTCGGCGCTGCCGTTGCCAAAGCAGAAGAATTAGCAGCACAACCTGGCTACTTCTGGGCACGTCAATTCGACAACGAAGCAAACCCAGCTATCCACTATCAAACAACTGGGCAAGAAATTATTAAAGCCTTCGACGGAAAAACTCCAGATGCTTACATCAGTGGTATCGGTACTGGTGGTACGATCACAGGTGTTGGCCGTGCGTTAAAAGAAGTGAACAAAGACGTTGAAATCATCGGGGTTGAACCTGAAGAAGCACCATTTATTTCTAAAGGTCAAAAAGGAAAACACCGCATCCAAGGAATTTCTGCTGGTTTTGAGCCAAGCATTATCGACCGCGAAGTCATCGACGGCTTTGAACTTGTGACAAGTGACGATGCCATCGAAACAGCGAAAAACTTAGCTGCTAAAGAAGGTATCCTTGCTGGTATTTCTTCTGGAGCTGCTGTCACCGCCGCTTTACGCGTGGCAAAACGCTTAGGAAAAGGCAAATCTGTTGTGGTTCTATTACCTGATACAGGAGAACGCTACCTTTCAACAGGTATTTTCGGTGAAGCGTAATTTATTATAAAAAAAAATAAGAGAAGAGTCTCAGATACTTTATTGCAATCTTTTGAATTCAGTATTTGTGGTTCTTTTTTTGTGCAAAAATTCAGCTAAAAGGCGTTTTGAATCCTGATGTATCATGCGTGATACGTATCATGCATGATACACTCAAGGTAAGACAAAAAACCACCTCGGAATGATTTCCGAGGTGGTTTCACTTTTAAATTCGATTAAGCTTCTTGTGTTTCAGCTTGTTTTTTGTTTCCGAATTTCTTAGCAATATACGCTGTTAAGATTGGAGTTAAAATCGCTGTTACGATTACTGAAGCTGTAATTTGAGTCGTTGCTGTTGCTTCGATTCCTTTGAACGAAGCATCCACTGCTGAAAGTGCAGCTGGTGTAGCGATAGCGCTGGCTGCTGTACTTGAGATGGCAGCACCGGCAACCCCGTTACCACCTGTTAAGCGGTCTGCGGTGATAGATGCAATACCACCGACAAATGTAGTAATCACCCCTAGTAAAATACCAGGTAGACCACCTTCAAGGATTTGGCCAAAGCTCATGTTAGCCCCTAAACAGAAACCAACGACGATAATGATGGCTGTAATCCCGTTTGAAAGAACTTTCTTCATGTATGGGAAGGCATTTCCTAACGCAATCCCTAAAACTAGTGGCAATACAGTTCCTACTAAGTTCCAAATTGAGATGTTTGCAAGGCCGGCACTACTTAATACGGCCATTGTTACCATTGGTCCAACGCTAAGTGTTGTAATCCCAACGGCACCAGCATCGATTTCATCCCCGTATACATCTACAATACCCGCATACATTGCGTTATTGGCTACTGAAATGGCACCGATAACGGCAACGGCGCTAAGTCCGAGGAAGTTGTCATTGAATACTTTCGCAACCAATAACCCTAAGACTACAGATACCGCAATTTTCGCTAAAATAATCGCTGCCCCACGTCCAACGGCTTTTGGTGTGTTTTTAAGAGAAATGGTACCCCCGATAATGAAGAGGAATGCCCCAACAAGTGGTCCAGCACCTTTCACGATTGGAGTGGTAAATCCACCAATTTGTAATATTTGAGGGAAAAATGTATTAATCACACATCCAATAAACATTGGAATAATGATTGTATCCCCAGGAATTTTAATCTTTTTCATACTGTTCACAATCCTTCTCTGATTTGGAATAAGACTCTAGCTAAAATCAGCCATCTAATGTGATACCGCCATCGCAGTCACCGATTTCCCCTGTAACGAAGCTTGCAAGGTCGCTTGCAAAGAAGAGAATCATTTGAGCGATTTCAACTGGTTCTGCACGACGTCCAAGAGGGATCATGCTGATAACTTTTTGGCTCTTTTCTTTATCTTCTGATAAAACTGTTGTCATATCTGTACGAGTGAATGAAGGACATACAGCGTTACATGCGATATTGTACTTACCGCCTTCTTTAGCAACGGCTTTTGTTAAACCATTTAAACCAGCTTTAGAAGAAGCATAAGCAGCAGTACCTAAAAGTCCACCACCAAGTTTAGCAGCAACTGAAGATACGTTTACGATACGTCCACCTTTGTTTTCGATAAAGTGTGGGAAAATTGTGCTAATTGTTGAGAAGCATCCTGAAAGATTGATACGGATAGTTCTTTCCCATTCTTCGTATGTTAATTGGTCGAAAGGTTTTGCACTAATAACCCCAGCGCAGTTCACTAAGATGTCTACTTTGCGTTCTGCTAAAATTTCGTTCATGCTTTTTACGATAGATTCATGATTTCCTAAATCCATGTATTTGAAGCTTGTGTGTTCTGGTCCGAACTCTTCAACTGTTTTGTTTGCTGCAGCTTCATTAATATCTGCAATGACTACAAAACCGCCGCCGTTAACGATACCGCGAACGATTTCTTTACCAATACCATTTGCCCCACCAGTGACAATGGCAACTTTACCTGTGAAATCCATTAGATCACGTCCTTTGATTTGATATGTTCATTGTATCACTAAATAATGAAGTTTCGCCTTGTTTTGTGGTTAACATTTGTTAACTTTTTAACGTATTTTTGATGAACTATATGTTCCGCTAACCTCACAAAAACCGCAGTACCAAAAGGGTTCTGCAAAATAAAACAGCCTACAAATAAATTGTAGACTGTTTTGTGTACCATAAAAAATATTTTATTTTTTTAAAATTGAATATAAACATTATATGAGCAAACTTCTCTCAAATAATGAACTAAATCAATAATATTGTCCTTTAAATCGCCAAGAGGAACTTCTTCTACTTGCTTACGGCCTCCATTGAAGAACGTAAATCGATATTTCCCGCCCCATTTTGATTTTTGGCGAAGAACGGATGCGCTAACGGCTTTTTCTAAGTCCACTACCCTAAACTCAGTTCCATAAGAAACTAAAATTCCGTCTTTGACAAGTACACCAAGTTTTTCATCCAAATACTCCGCATCATCCAATAAACGTTTCATATCGTCTTTGTAGTCAGGGAACAACTCATCAAAACGAGCATAATGTTGTTTGATGCGACGAACGCGAACGATTTGCCACACCAATACAATGACAAAGAACACAACGGCTACGATGAACATCACGATATCGACAAACCTTGCCGCACTATCCGTAATGGTTAAAAAATGCTTTGTGTCCAATTTATCGAGAGGCGCCTGCACCGAAAGTGGGCTAAGTTTGAATTTCTTTTCAAAGGCTTCCTTCATTTCTTGCGTAATATGTGTTTTAACGCTGGATCTTCCTGTTTTCTTCTTCTCAGGAACTACACGTATATTCAAGTAGAAGTCTGACGAGGCGAGTGCGTTCGTTTTCTCAGAAAGCGCCTCTTTAAATTCTAGAATTTGTTTAATTTCAGAAGCATCTGTTCTTAAGAACGACACTCCATGATTGTGTTTCACTAAATAATATGTTTCATCGTCTATCTCAAGAGGCTTTGGGTCAATATCTAATACTTTAATCGAAGTGGACGATGCATCAGTTTCCATTTTATAAATGACTCCCTGCTCGTATAATTCACGCCCGCTCATAAAACCATACGACGCTAAAAATCCTATCACCACCACTGTTAATCCTAACAGGGCGGTGAGAATCCACATCCCCCATGTTCTTCTAAATATCCCTTTATGCAAAAATATTCCACCTTCAATTTCTATTTCTTATCCTAGGAGTCTAAAATCCAATTTCAATCCTAAGTTGTATTCTTCGTTTAAATATTCCACAAGCTCTTTGAGACGTAATAATTGTCTTCTAAAGAGAATCGAATCGTATTTCTTATTTGCATATTCAAAACGTAAATGAACCTTCATGCCGCCTTTTCGTCTGTTTTCAAAAACTAAGTAAGCCTTGCTGACTTCTGATAAGTCGATGACCGTAAAGTTAATGTCGTAGCTTACAAGAATGCCTTCCATCACAAGAATCTTGAGTTTCGGATCCACATATTCTGCATCATGCAGCAACTGCTTCATATTGTTCGCATACTCAGGGAAGTACGCATCAAATCGAGCATACTGCGCCTTCAAGCGACGCGTTTGATAAATTTGGAACCCGATGAGCCCAAGAACGATGGCAAGCATGACAAATGTGAATGCCGAATCTCCCCATTGATCTTCAGAAGTGGTCAACTTCAAGATTCTGGATTCATCGATTTTCGTCTTAGTATTTTCTGAATACAGCGGGCTCTCTTTATATTTCTTGTAAAAGGCTTCTTTCATCTCCGGTGTTACATTCACCTTGACGTTAGAGCCTTTCCCTTTTCTTTGTTCTGGCGTTACACGCACACTCAAATAAAGATTATCGCCTGCAAGTGCATTTTCACCGTTTCCGGCAGCCTTCTTGGCTTCTAAGACATTATTCAATTCATCTGATTTTGCCTCAAAGACCGCAACGCCTCTTTCGTGTTTCACTAAATAATAGTTGTGTCCATTTAACACGAGTGGTTCTGGATCGATATCCATTACCTTAATCGCTACTGACGAACCTTTATCGTTGACATAGTAAACCTCATTAGCTTTGTATAAGTCTTCCGCGCTCTGGAATGATTTGAATCCCGCACGTGCAATAATCACCATCACTACAGCCATTATCGCTACTACAACCCATATTGGTCCTGTTCTTCTTCCATACCCTTTATGCATTTTGAACCCTGCTTTCTATTGAATTTTTGACTCATCTCAATTAAACCGCATACCCATTACCATTGAAACGGCAGCGATATTTTGGTTCCTTCTTTTTCATTTAAATACTCCACTAATTGGCGAACGTTTTCTGGACGATTCTTCAATTGAATGGTTACATTCTTATTCCCGCCAAATCCAAAATCGATGGAATAAGCGATACTTCTTTTTAACTCTTGGAGACGAACTTCAGCATTTCGTACTTCTCGCAACTGAATCACTCTAAAATCGTTATTATAGCAAACTAATTTATGATCCTTCACCAGTACTTTTAGCTTAGGATCATTAAAATCCGCATCCATTAGTAAAGCCTTCATATTTTGAGTGTATCGTGGAAACTCTTTATCAAATGCCTCGTATTCTTTCTTCAATGTACGCACTCGTCTATACGCACTGTAGAAGGAGACTAACGCTAATAGAAATACAAAAAGTGTAACTCCCGTCTCCAACAATCGATTTATAAATGATGTCAAAGTTAAATAATGAAGGAAGTCCAGCGGTACAGCGTCTTCTGTCGGTAAGAGAGTCCCCTTCCGATATTGTCTTGTAAAGGCTTCTATCAATACTGCCGGTATATGGACAGTCTTACTCCCTCTACGCCCCTTTGTTACTTCCGGCGTCACTCGAACATTTAAATAAATATTCTCTTGCTTTAAAGGCTCCCAGTCATTTGGATTCGCTTTTTTCAAATCCAACAACTGTTGAATGTCTTTGGCTTGCGCTTGAAGTGGCGTAACCCCTTTTTCATGTTTTACTAAATAATAGTCGTTTCCACCATATGTGAGGACCTCTGAGTCTATATCCAATACACGAATTGCAACGGAGGTTCCCGCATCCTTCAAACGATAAATATCCCCCATCTTATAGAGTTCCTCTCCCCCCATGTATCCTTTCACGGTTCCAAAGAGAAAGAAAAGCCCCCACATTGTTATGAAAAGAGCGGTTCCCACTAGAGGGAACATTCTTCTCACATAGCCTTTATGCACCTTCATTCCTACTTTCTATTAATATTTTTCCAATCGTCCTTAATTTTAACTGGGACGAAGTAATTCACTTTTCGAACGAGACGATACTTCTCTTCTAGTGTCTTTCCGTACGTATTTGGAACAAAGGCACGTCTTCTTGTCTTAAACGTAAACTTGATTCCATAATACACACGGCGACCTGTACTCGTACGGTATAGATGAATTTCTTTTAATTCTTTTAGCGGAATCACTGTAAAATGACTTCCGTAAAAGATGAGCACTTCTTTTACGATCATCGCTTCGAATTTTTCATCGACATAGTCTGCTTTTTCCTTAAAGTCTTTTCGTTCCCACTCGTTATTTGGGAAGAGCGCATCTAATTTCTTAAATGCGAAATAATATTTCACCGATAATCCGATGACTTGCCCTAGCAGAAGGAGAACGATTGCGACCATCGCTAGTTGGAATAAGAGGATTGGATGTGTCCAAACATCGACATCTCGGTAAAAATTAAATTGTTCAAATGTTTTAAAATCAAGCATTAAAGTAATTGCTAAGAGAGCGATACTCCCTGCAAATAACATTAAAATACCTTTCATTCGAGCAAAAATGCGTTTAATCATCTATACACCTCGTTTGTATTATGTATGTATTATACTAAGTTTTTCTTTATTTGTATAGCTTTAACGGCTGAAAACACAAAAAGAGTGAGAAGAAATGGAATCCCCTCTTCTCACTCTCTTACACCTTAATGATTAAGCGTCTGCCTCTTCGCGTTTGGCTTTAATTTCATCAATTAAGCCTTGTAATTCTGCTTCGTCGAAATGATATTTCTCACCGCAGAAATGACACACAACTTCTGCACCATGGTCTTCGTCAATCAAGTGTTGTAAGTCATCTACACCAATTGACATCAAACCTGCGCTGAAACGTTCACGCGTGCATCCACAATGGAATTTCACAGGCATTTCTTCTAACTCACGAATGTTTTCTTCGCCGAGTAATCGGTTTAAAATATCGCGCGGTTGTTCTTGTTGGTCAATTAATTTTGAAACCATTGGAATTTCGCTAATACGACGCTCGATTTCTGAAATTGTCGCTTCGCTCGCCCCTGGTAATAATTGAATCATAAACCCGCCTGCTGCACGAACCGTTTCATCTGGATTCACAAGAACCGATACCCCAACAGCTCCGTTGATTTGTTCAGAGACTGCTAAGTAATACGTGAAGTCCATTCCGAGTTCTCCGTCCACGATTGGCACTTGACCAGAGAATGGTTCTCTCATGTTTAAGTCTTTGATGACGGTAATCGTTCCGTTTGTACCAACGACACCACGGACATCTAATTTTCCTTTGTCGTTTAACTCAAGGCTCACATGAGGATTTGTGATATAACCACGCATTTCCCCACGGCCGTTCGCATCGGCCATGATTTTTCCACCAGGGCCATCCCCGTTCACTTGAACTGTGATGCGTTCGTCGCCTTTTAAGCTGCTTGCTAATAATTGTGTTCCGATGATCGTACGTCCAAGCGCTGCTGTTGCAGAACTCCAAGTGTCGTGTCTGCGTTGCGCTTCTGCGATTGCGTCTGTAGCAACCATAGCAACGGCTTTGACCTCATCATTGAACGCTAATACTTTTAATAATGAATCTGCCATTTGTCTCTCCTTTTTTAAAGGAAAAGAGCTGTGACAACAGCCTCAGCTCTCCTACCTTTTGTGTTATTCGTTTTCTGTTGGTCCTTCGAATTCGCTTGGAGCCTCGGTAACATCTGCTACTTCGACTTCTTCATGTTCTTCTGGAACCTCTTTGCCTTCTGCTTGTTCCGCATCGCGTTTTGCTAAGGCTTTTTTCGTTTCTTCAAAACTTGCCGCTTCTGTTTCGCTTGGATATTCATCTTCCGCGATTGGAGCTGGCATTTCACCTGTTTCGAAAAGTGATTTAATTGTACGTTCGTCTAATGTTTCTAATTCTAGAAGTTTTTGAGCAATTAATTCTAATTGTTCTTTATGTTCTTCAAGAATTTGAAGTGCTTTTTCATGCGCTTCTTTCATAATACGACGAACTGCATTGTCGATTTCAAAGGCCACTTGATCTGAGTAACCTTTTGTTTGACCATAGTCACGTCCGATAAATACTTGATGATTTCCTTCGTATTGAACAGTTCCTAATTCGTCCACCATTCCGTACTCTGTAATCATGCTACGAACGATCGCTGTTGCTTGTTCAAAGTCGTTAGATGCTCCTGTAGTCTTCACGCCAAAGATAAATTCTTCAGCAGCACGACCACCGAGAAGTCCAACTACTTGTTCGAACAATTCTTCTTTTGTCATTAAGAAACGATCTTCTTTTGGAAGCATAATCGCATATCCGCCAGCGCGTCCACGAGGGACAATCGTTACTTTATGAACCACACGCGCATCGCTTAAGACCATACCAACAATTGTATGACCTGCTTCGTGGTAAGCCACCATTTCGCGTTCTTTCTTGCTGATTGCACGGTCTCTCTTAGCCGGACCAGCAATCACACGGTCATGTGCTTCATCCACGTCTAATGCGTCGATAGCAGTTTTATCACGACGAGCCGCTACTAAAGCTGCTTCGTTTAATAAGTTTTCAAGTTCAGCACCAGAGAATCCTGGAGTTTGTTGCGCAATTACTTTTAAGTCCACGTCTTTTGCAAGTTTCTTGTTACGAGCGTGTACTTTCAGAATCGCTTCACGGCCTTTCACGTCTGGACGACCTACTAAGATTTGACGGTCAAAACGTCCTGGACGAAGTAAGGCTGGGTCTAATACGTCTGAACGGTTCGTTGCGGCAATCACGATAATTCCCTCAGTTCCTTCGAACCCGTCCATTTCAACTAGTAATTGGTTTAATGTTTGTTCACGTTCGTCGTGTCCGCCACCCATTCCGGCACCACGTTGACGACCAACGGCATCGATTTCGTCGATAAAGATAATTGCTGGAGCATTTTTCTTCGCGTTTTCGAATAAGTCACGAACACGGCTTGCCCCAACCCCTACGAACATTTCTACGAATTCAGAACCTGAAATCGAGAAGAATGGTACGTTTGCTTCACCGGCAACGGCTTTGGCAAGAAGGGTTTTACCTGTCCCTGGAGGTCCCTCAAGAAGTACCCCTGCAGGAATACGAGCTCCAAGCGCTGTAAATTTACGTGGGTCTTTTAAGAATTCTACTACTTCCACAAGCTCTTGCTTTTCTTCTTCAGCACCAGCTACATCAGAGAAGCGTACTTTCACGTTTTGTTTCTTCTGATTTGTTGCACGGCTCTTACCGAAGTTCATTGGATTGTTACGTCCACCTTGGCCACCTTGGCTCATAAACATTGTATAGAGTAAGAACCCTAATACCCCAAGTGGTAATATGACTTGTAATAATACAGAAATCCATACGCCTGTTGAACTTTCTGGTAAAGTTTCAACCTTTGTATTTTTAGCTTGAGCCGCTTCATTGATTTCTTTAATCGTTGAGTCGTTTGGTAAGACAGTTGTCTTAAAGTTTGTGCTCTTTGTAGTACGGTTATCAAAAATAGATAAGCCATTTTGGTTTTTAGCTTCTTCTGTTGTTTGCTCTTTCGGATTTGTATATTCCCCAGTAATGGTATATACAGAATTCGAATATTGCATCTTAATATCTTTGATTTCGCCACTTTTCAGACTTTGCATAAATTCTGTGTATGAAATATCTGCTATAGGACCTTTTTGATCCCCGTTAAACATTCCAACAAAAATGACAATGGCACCGAAAATCAAGATATACAGTAAGCTAGATCTGAATATTGATCGATTGTTATTATTATTCATTTTGCCTCCCCATCTTCTTATAAAAGAAGAACGATAGTTTACTTCACTACCGTTCTATCATAACATATTTGACTTTTATTGACGAATAGTTTTACTCTTTCTTAATCTTCATAGAATTCTGGTTTTAAAACACCGATACATGGCAAGTTACGGTAGAATTGTTTGAAGTCTAATCCGTATCCTACAACAAATTTGTTAGGAACTTGAACCCCAACGTAATCTGCTTCGATGGCTTCTTCACGACGTTCAGGTTTATCTAATAAAGTCACCACTTTTACACTTGCTGCTTGGCGGTGTTTTAATAATTCAACCACGTGTTTTAAAGTACGGCCTGTATCGATAATATCTTCCACGATAATCACGTGACGATCTTTAACGCTTTGACCTAAGTCTTTTAAGATACGTACTTCGCCGCTTGATTCGAATTCATTTCCATAACTAGATACATCCATGAAATCAATTTCTAAGTTGCAGTCCATTGCGCGGACTAAATCTGCCATAAAGAAAATAGCACCCTTAAGAATACAAATGACTATCGGATCTTTACAGCGGTAATCTTCCGCTAACGTAGCACCTAATTTCTTGATTGTTTCTTGTAACTGTTCTTCTGATACTAAAATTTCTGACATATCATTTTTTAACATGTGTGCACCTCGTTTTGTTTTCGTAAGATAGAATCATTTTACCAGTTTCCTCTTCAAAGAACAACGGTTTGGCATAGCGATAGCCCAAAATTGCGCGAATTTTTTTCGAGGCGTCTTCCAACACCCAAATTTCCTTGCGTTCTTCGAGTGGAATCTTCGCATTGATAAACCATCTTGAGAGTTTTTGATGCTTGGTTTCACTAGAATCTAGCGCAATCTTGTCTCCTGGTTTTGAATGACGAATCGTCAGCGGGAAGTCCTTTGGATAGACAGGAATAGTAAACTCGGAAGCCGTCTTTCCTGTAGTGAGCAAGATTTGCTCATCTTCATTTGGACGAATTAATGTATCTTCCGGTTTTTCCAATATATATTCGATATTTGGAACGACTTTTTGACGTCCCTTTTCAAACGAACATTCCTCGTAACGTTTCTTGAACTTCCAGCCATTTGGGAGGTCCAGCGTGAGTTGTGCCTTGTCGGAACCTACTTTTTCTAAGATTTGCTCCATTTGCACTACCGAAATCGTCGTATCCATTTGCATGAGCACTTGTTGTAAGAGCAATCGTTGCATTTCGATTGGCTCTTTGAGGAAGGCTTCGCGGTGGAATGTGACTTTCTTCTTTCCTCTTTGGAAGAGCTGTTCTTGTTTTTCTTCTAGGATTGGCATCAAGCACGCCACAGCATCCGCAATCATTTGCGCACTCTTTTGGAAGTGGCTTCCGGCATTTGGATTTTCCTCTTTTAAAAACGGAATGACATGATGACGATATCTGTTTCTTGTATAGTCATCGGATTCATTCGATTCATCTTCTAAATAGGGAATGTCATATTTCTTAGCCTCTTGATAGAGTTCTTTTTTCTCATAAGATAAGAACGGGCGTAAAATGTCCAACTCTTTTACGAAACGTTTTTCCTTCATTCCAGAAAGACCTTCCAGCGTACTTCCACGCGACCATTTCATCAAAACAGTCTCCATTTGGTCATCTTGGTGATGCGCCAATACTAAATAGTCCGCCTCATGCTTTTTCGTCACTGCGCGGAAGAAATCATATCTAAAATCACGTAAGGATTTTTCAGAAGCTGTTACGCCCTCTGCTTCTTGCCAATGCTTTGTCTCGATTGGAATTTGATGCAGCTTGCAAAAACGATGAACGAGTTGCTCCTCATCCACGGCTTGCGCTCTTAGTCCATAGTTCACATGGGCCACTACGAGTCGATCTTTTGCATCGTCTCCAAATATAGTGATCATTGCATTCAAAAGAACCATCGAATCGACGCCACCGGATACGGCAAGCACATATTTTTTCTCAGTATAGTTTTCTACATTTCTTCTAAAAAACGCTGTTAGTTGATGTTGCATTGGCCTCTCCTTTCTGTCAAAAAAATCTCCTCCAGTTTTCACCAGAAGAGATTGATGGTTTCATTATGAACGGCGACCGCCACGGCCCCCACGTTTCCCTTCAGTGTTACGTTTCAATGAAGTTAAACGGTCTTCAGAGTCTTTCAAGAAGGAACTCATTAGAGAATCGAAATCTGTTGCTTTTGCTTGCGAAGGAGATTTCTTTTCGTATGGAGCTGAAGTTCTGCCAGCAGAGCGATTTTTCTTAAAGTCTTGAGAGTCATTACGCGGTGTGAAAGGTTTCTTTGCACGTGGTTTGTCAGAAGAATCTTCTTTTGGTTTATCAACGGCACGACGAATTGAAAGGCTAATTTTGCCATCGTCCGCAATCGTCATGACTTTTACTTTAACCTCGTCTCCAACTTTTAAAACTTCTTTGATATCTTGAATGTATGAATCAGACACCTCGCTGATGTGAACAAGACCTGTCTTACGATCTCCTAAATCCACAAAAACTCCGAAATTTGTAATTCCAGTAACTTTACCAGGGATTACGTTTCCTACTTCGATTGACATATAAAAAGCGTTCCTCCTTCATTATTCCCTTTTCGATACACGCTTGACGTATCAAAAAGATTCATTGCCTAACGGTTTTGAGTCGTCACCTTAACAACAGTTTCCCCTTGTTCGACTTCTTCTTTTGCTTGTTGGGCTTTATGCTCTGCAGTGTCATTTGGCGTGCTGAAGATGATTTCTCCAGTTTTGCTTAAATAATATTCACTACGTGCTAACTTCGCGATATATTCATCGCTTTGAAGAAGTTCCACTTGCTGTGTTAACGATTCTTTTTGCTTTTCAGCAACTTCTTTTTCAGCCTTTGCTTGTTCAATTTTTTGGTCTAATTGACTTGCTTGGCTAAATTGGTTCCCAATCCCGACAATCATTGATCCCGAAATGGCAATCACACCGACTAAAATCAGTTTAGTCATTAGTGAGTGACTCTTGAAAACGGGAGTAGAAGGTTTTTTCTGATTTAACTTGTTGTTCATTGAAATTACATTCGAATTTCTTTGTTGTGTTTCTTTCGTCACCTTAATTGTCTCCTTTTTTACTTATACAAACTGAGTATAACAAGAATGACGCTCATCGTCCATGGTTACACTAAGATTTTTTATAAATTTTTGAAAACTTCCTTTGAAATCAAAAATGATTCCGCTTTTCCTAACGGATATCTTTATAATAACTGGATTGTTATTAAAGAATCCGTTCGTTTTTGCGGAATCATTTGTAGTGTATCTATATTTTTTAGTTAACATCCTCGGTACGGAGTTTCACGCGTTTAATGACCACTTGATTTTCCGTTTCGCGAATGTAGTTTTTCAAGTTTTCGATAATGATTTCTTCGTCATTATGAATGCGAATCACGAGCTCATATTTCTCACCATCGAGTTCGCGCGCTTCGACTTGAATCGATTGATAGTCTTCGAAGTGGCAGTAATTATAAATCGACTGCACAATTGTTGGGTCTGGAATTTCACAGTAAATATTTACTTGACGTTGTTTCCCTTGCAAGATTGGTTGATAAGCCAATTTTTGGAC
>ERZ1699235.139-NODE-139-length-32141-cov-3.864622_pt1 | contig 32141 bp, 22 predicted proteins | sample MGYA00581546_ERZ1699235 | MGnify/ENA primary metagenome ERZ1699235 (study PRJEB42319, sample SAMD00040334) | human oral metagenome | material: saliva | host: Homo sapiens | study: EMG produced TPA metagenomics assembly of PRJDB4115 data set (Metgenomic analysis of... | reverse complement strand
CCGACTGCATCGCACAGTTCTGCGACGGACAAGCCGTTTGCCGCTTCTACCACTACCTGGGCAAGGAAACCGTCCAGAACATCATGGCGATGCGCTTCGCGAACGCCATGTTCGAGCCGCTGTGGAAGGCCAACTACGTCGATTCCGTGCAGATTACGATGGCTGAAGACATCGGTATCGGCACGCGCGCCGGCTACTACGACGGCATCGGCGCTGCCCGCGACATCATCCAAAACCACCTGCTCCAACTCATGGCGCTGACCGCCATGGAGGAACCCGTCCACTTCACTCCTGAGGAAATCCGCGCGGAGAAGGAAAAGGTCCTCTCGGCTGTTCGCCTGCCCGAGGACCTGGCCATCGACACCGCGCGCGGCCAGTACGCGAGCGGCTGGCAGGGCGGTGCCCAGGTGCGCGGTTACCTCGAGGAGGACGGCATCCCCGCCGACTCGACGACCGATACCTTCGCCGCGATCAAGCTCTTCGTGGACACACGCCGCTGGGCGGGCGTTCCCTTCTACCTGCGCGCCGGCAAGCGCCTCGGTAAGCGTGTCACCGAGATCGCCGTCATCTTTAAGCGCTCCGCCCACGTGCCCTTCGGCAACTCGGCCCTCAGCGAGTCTGCTCAGAACGCGCTCGTCATCCGCGTCCAACCGGATGAGGGCCTGACCCTCAAGCTTGGCGCGAAGGTCCCGGGCACCTCGATGCAGGTGCGCGACGTCACGATGGACTTCGCCTACGGCCACGCGTTCACCGAGGACTCGCCTGAGGCATACGAGCGCCTCATCCTGGACGCGCTCGTCGGCTCCGCTCCCCTGTTCCCGCACCAGCGCGAGGTCGAGGCCTCGTGGAAGATCCTCGACCCGATCCTGTCCTTCTGGGAGACCGAGGGGCAGCCCGAGCCCTACGCGCCCGGCACGTGGGGTCCCCAATCCGCGCACGACATGCTGGCCCGCGACGGCCGTTTCTGGAGGCTCCCGTGATCATCACCCTGAAGAACACCACGTCGGCCGAGGTCGCCTCCCGCATCGTGGAGCTGCGCGACGAGCGCGGTTCCGCCGCTCTGAGCCGTGTCCTCACACTGCTCATCTGCGTGCCCGACCTCATCGATGTCGACAACGCGATCGAGGTTTCCGACGCGGTCTCGCGCGAGCATCCCTGCCGCGTGATCGTCATCGTCGAGCCTGAGTCCACAGAGGGCACGGCGCGTCTGAACGCCCAGATCCGCGTCGGCGACGCGGCCGGGCTGTCCGACATCATCATCCTTGAGCCTCGCGGTGAGGCCGCGTCGAACATCGACTCGCTCGTCATGCCGCTTCTCCAGTCTGATACGCCTGTCGTCACCTACTGGCCGGTCGTTCCCCCGCAGAACCCGGGCGCGCACCCGCTTGGTCGCCTCGCGGTCAAGCGCATTACAGACTCGCGCGCAACAGAGTGTCCCATGGATACCCTGTCGGCCCTCTCGGCCGTCTACACCCCCGGCGACACTGATCTCGCGTGGGCCGGCGTCACTCTGTGGCGGGCACTGCTTGCGGCCGTCGCAGAGGACTTTGACCGCCTGCCGACGTCGATCCGCGTCGCGGGTAACGCGACGCACCCCTCGCCTTTCCTCGTGGCCGCGTGGCTGCACCACCAGCTGGGTGTGCCCGTCGAGCGAGTCGTGGATCCCGAGGCCCTCACAATCACGGACATCACGTTCTTCTTCGACGACGACGAGACCGTGTCGCTGTCGCGTAGCGCCTCCTCATCGGTCGCGCGCCTGTCGCGCCCGGGCCTCGAGGATCGCTCCGTGAACCTCGCACGCCGCTCCGTGCAGGACTCCCTCATGGAGGATCTGCGTCGCATGGATCCGGACGTGTACTACGGGGAGCTCCTCACCAAGGAACTCCCGCGGCTGGCTGCTTGCTCTGAGGGTGAGTGACGATGGCGACTGTCCACACGTTCGAGGTCTACCCGACCGTCGAGGAACTGAACGAGGCCGTCGGCCGCGCGTTCCTCGCTCGTCTCAACACACTCATCGACGAGGCCGGAGCTGACTCGCGCATCAATCTGGCCATCTCGGGGGGCGCCATCACGACAACCCTCTTGCCGTCGTTGCTCCCGTCTGCCGACAAGATCGACTGGTCACGCGTGCGCGTGTGGCTGGTCGACGAGCGTTATGTGCCGGCGGGCAACGAGGATCGCAACGATGATCAGGCGTGGGAGGGCTTCCTCCACGCGGCCACCGGCGTCGAGTTCGTCCGTATGCCGACCTCGGATGCGTCCGCTCCTGGCGCGGGTTCCCTTGACGAGGCGACCACGGCGTTCGCTGACACGTGGCGTGAGCTGATGGGCGAGGGTTCCTTTGACATCGCACTGATCGGCATGGGCCCCGACGGGCACATCTGCTCACTCTTCCCGGGACGCGTCGACATGGACGAGGCCTCCCCCATTCTGGCGATCCGCAATTCTCCCAAGCCCCCACCCGAGCGCATCACGGTATCGATGCCAGTCATGCGCGCGTGCGGCGAGGTGTGGCTGACGACGGCGGGTACAGCGAAGGCGGATGCTCTCGGGCGAGCCTTTGCGGGCGCGTCTCCCCTCGACCTCCCGGTCGCGGGCATCCTCTCCCCCACGACGCGCGTTTATCTCGACGAGGCGGCTGCCGCGCGAATTAAGCTCGCGTAATACTGCAACATCACCGTGTGGGGCCGTCCTCTTCATGAAGAGGACGGCCCCACACGGGTTTCCGGATAAAAATGGCTCCCCGCTCACAAGCGGAGAGCCATTAGAAAGACGAGATAGCCGTCAGGCGCCGAACTTCGCGAGAAGCGCGTAGCCGATGATGCACACCAGCCAGATGAGCAGCGTGCCCAGGGTGATGCGGTTCAGGTTACGCTCGGCGACACCGGAGGAGCCGGCCGACGAGGAGATGCCGCCACCGAACATGTCCGACAGACCGCCGCCCTGTCCCTTGTGCATGAGGACGGTCAGGGTCAGCAGGATGCTGGTCAGGAAGATCAGCACGATCAGGACGTTGTTCAGAATGGTCACGGTCAATCCAGTTTCTATCGCAGTTCGCCCCGGATCGGGGCACATATAGCTTTAGTCTAACTGAGAATGCCGGTGGGGCCAACCGGCACACCGGTTGGCCCCACCTCGCGTCCGCTCCGACCCGGCTTACGTGGCTGGGCGGAGTGGGCGCGTTACGGTTTCTCAGGCGTAGAACATCGCCATGGCGGCGAAGGAGTCAGCCTTGAGGGACGCGCCGCCGACGAGGCCGCCGTCGACGTCGGGCTGAGCCATGAGCTCCTTGATGTTGTCGGGCTTGGCGGAGCCGCCGTAGAGGATGCGCGTGGACTCGGCGGTCTCGGCGCCGAAGTCCTCGGCCAGGGCAGCGCGGATGGCACCGCACACTTCCTGGGCGTCCTCGGCGGAAGCGGTTTCGCCGGTGCCGATGGCCCAGATGGGCTCGTAGGCGATGACGATCTTGGCGACCTCTTCGGCCTTCCAGCCGGCGAGGGCGGCGCGGATCTGGCCGAGCACGAACTCGACGTAGGTGCCGGCCTTGCGGACCTCGAGGGCCTCGCCGCAGCACAGGATCGGGGTCATGCCGGCGTCGAAGACCTTGCGGGCCTTGGCGCCGACGAGCTCGTCGGACTCACCGTGGTACTCGCGACGCTCGGAGTGGCCCATGACCACATAGGAGACGCCGAGCTTGGTCAGCATCTCGGTGGAGATTTCGCCGGTGTAGGCGCCATTGTCGTGGATCGAGACGTCCTGGGCGCCGTACTTGATGCCGAGCTCGTCGGCGTCAACGATGGTCTGGACCGTGCGGATGTCGGTGAACGGCGGGATGACGAGGACCTCGCACTTGGAGTAGTCGTGGTCCGCGTCGGACAGGGCCATCGCCAGACCCTGGACGAGGTGGTTGGCCTCGAGGTGATCGAGGTTCATCTTCCAGTTGCCGGCCATCAGGGGGATGCGTGCCATGAGTCAGTCCTCCAGAACTGCGATACCGGGCAGAACCTTGCCCTCGAGGAGCTCGAGGGAGGCACCACCACCAGTGGAAATGTGGGAGAAGGTGTTCTCGTCGAAGCCGAGCAGGCGCACGGCCGCGGCGGAGTCGCCACCGCCGATGACGGAGAACATGGAGCCCGTGGAGAGGGCTTCGGCGACGGCGCGGGTGCCGCCGGCGAACGCATCGAACTCGAAGACGCCCATGGGGCCATTCCAGGCCACGGTCTTGGCGGTGGCCAGCTTGTCGGCGAAGAGCTTCGCGGACTCGGGGCCGATGTCCAGACCCATCTGGTCGTCGGGAATGGCGTCGACCTTGACGACGGTCGCGGGCGCGTCGGCCGCGAACTCGGGGGCGACGATGACATCCACGGGCAGGACGAGGTCGACGCCGCGCTCTGCGGCCTCGGCGATGTAGCCCTTGACGGTGTCGATCTGGTCTTCCTCGAGGAGGGACTTGCCCACCGAGTAGCCCTGAGCGGCGAGGAAGGTGAAGACCATGCCGCCGCCGATGAAGAGCATGTCAGCCTTCTTCAGCAGGTTGGCGATAACGCCGAGCTTGTCGGAAACCTTGGAGCCGCCGAGGACGACGCCGTAGGGGCGCTCGGGGTCGCCGGTGACCTTGGACAGGGACTCGATCTCCTTGAGGACGAGCAGACCAGCGGCCGAGGGCAGCAGCTTCGCAATGTCGTAGACGGAGGCCTGCTTGCGGTGGACGACGCCGAAGCCGTCGGAGACGAATGCGTCGCCGAGCTTGGCGTACTCGCGGGCAAGCTCTTCGCGCTCCTCGTCGACCTTGGAGGTCTCACGGGGATCGAAACGGACGTTCTCGAGCAGGGCGATCTCGCCCTCACCCAGGGCGGCGACGGTCTCGGTGGCGGACGGGCCAACGACGTCGGAGGCCAGCGTGACCTTCACACCGGAAAGCTCAGCGAGGCGCTTGGCGACGGGGGCCAGCGAGAAGGCGGGATCGACCTTGCCCTTGGGGCGGCCGAGGTGGGCCATGATGACGACCTTGGCACCGGCGTCGGTGAGGGTCTTAAGGGTAGGCAGCGCCGCGCGGATACGGCCGTCGTCGGTGATGACGCCGTCCTTGAGCGGAACGTTGAAGTCGGAGCGGACGAGGACGCGCTTGCCGCGCAGGTCGCCCAGGGTGGAGATGGTCCTCACGAGGAGTCCTTTCGGTCTGAAGGCGGTGGCGATGTACGAGATGCCCGTGCACGAGCGTGCACGGGCATCTCGCTGATCAGCTCATGGCTGGTGTATCAGCTGTGTGCTCAGGCGAGCTTGGAGCCGATGAGGGCGGTGAGGCGAACGAGAGCGTTCGAGTAGCCCCACTCGTTGTCGTACCAGGACAGGACCTTGACGAGGTTGCCGATGACCTTGGTCTCGGTGGCGTCGAAGATCGAGGTGTGCGGGTCGCCCACGATGTCGGAGGAGACGATCGGATCCTCGGTGTACTTCAGAACACCCTTGAGCTCACCCTCAGCGGCGGCCTTGACGGCAGCCTTAACGGCCTCGACGGAGACCTCCTTCTTCGCGATGAAGGTGAGGTCGGTCAGGGAGCCGGTCGGGGTGGGGACGCGGACGGCGAGGCCATCGAACTTGCCGGCAAGAGCGGGCAGAACCAGGGCGACGGCCTGGGCAGCACCGGTCTTGGTGGGGATCATGTTCAGGGCCGCGGCGCGGGCGCGACGCAGATCCTTGTGGGGGGCGTCGAGGACGCGCTGGTCACCCGTGTAGGAGTGGATGGTGGTCATGATGCCGCGCTCGATGCCGAAGTTCTCCTCGAGAACCTTGGCGAGGGGGGCGAGGCAGTTGGTCGTGCAGGAGGCGTTCGACACGATGTTCATCGTGGCGTTGTCGTAGTCAGCCTCGTTCACGCCCATGACGAAGGTGCCGTCGACGTTCTTCGCGGGAGCGGAGATGACGACCTTCTTGGCGCCACCGTCGAGGTGAGCCTTGGCCTTCTCGCCGTCGGTGAAGAAGCCGGTCGACTCAACGACAACCTCGACGCCGAGATCGCCCCAGGGCAGGTCGGCGGGGTTACGCTGCGCGAGCACCTTGATGTGCTTGCCGTCGACGATGATGCCCTCGTCGTCGTAGGAAACCTCGCCCTGGAAGCGACCCGTGATCGAGTCGTACTTCAGCAGGTGAGCGAGGGTCTTGTTGTCGGTGAGGTCGTTAACGGCAACGATCTCGATATCCGCGCCCTGCTCGAGAGCGGCGCGGAAGAAGTTACGGCCAATGCGGCCGAAGCCGTTGATGCCAACGCGGGTGGTCACTATGTTCCTCCTGCTCGTGCCCACACGGGACACGGTCTTCGATGCAACCGGGCGTGCGGGTTGCCTGCCCGGCCCGCAGATGTCTGCGGTTCCAGCAGTTCCTAATCTACACCTAAAAGCGGACTCAGTCACAATCCAATTAGAAAATCTGCACGTGGGGTAATTCTCGTTTGGATTGAGACGAAGCGGCAGGAAAAAGGGACCTCAGTCCTCCTCGAGCATGTCGAGGGTGAGCGCGGATTCCGTGTCCGGGATGCCGCGCTCGTGCGCGACCTTGTCCGCAAGAGCCAGAAGCCTGCGGATACGACCGGCGACAGCATCCTTAGTGAGAGGCGGATTCGTGTGCTTGCCAAGCTCCTCGAGGGAGGCCTGCTTGTACTGCAGGCGCAGCGTGCCGGCCTCGAGCAGGTGGGCGGGCACGTCGTCTCCAAGAATCTCGAAGGCGCGTTCAACGCGGGCACCCGCGGCGACGGCCGCGCGGGCGGAGCGGCGCAGGTTCGCGTCGTCAAAGTTAGCCAGTCGGTTGGCGCTGCCTCGGGCCTCGCGGCGTTCGCGCCGCTCCTGCCACGCCTCGAAGGTCTGGGGGGCGCCCATGGCGGAGATCAGGGTTCCGATCGCGTCCGAATCGCGGACGGAAACGCGGTCGGTACCGCGAACCTCTTTCGAACGGGCGGCCGCGCCGAGTTTGCGCGCGCACCCCACCATCGCGAGAGCAACCTCGGGGCCGGGGCACGTGATCTCAAGGGAAGAAGAGCGTCCGGGTTCCATGAGCGAACCGCGCGCGAGGAAGGCACCGCGCCAGATAGCCGCGGCCTCCGCCGTTCCGGAAGCGACGAGCACCGGAGGCAGGCCGCGCACGGGGCGACGCAGGGAATCGACGAGGCCGGTGAGGCGCGCGAGCTCGTCGGCCTTATGAACGACGCGCACGACGTAGCGCTTGCCACGTCGCAGAGAAGAACCGGACACCACGACGACAGAAGACTCGGCGTTGTACAGAGCCTGCAGGTAGGTGCGCAGGCGGCGCGCGGCCACGGGCGAGTCAAGCTCGGCCTCGACGAGGATGCGCCCACCCACGAGGTGCAGGCCTCCCGCGAAACGCAGCGTCGCGCTCACTTCGGCGGCTACCTCAGACGGCGTCGTAACGACGGCGCGCGCCAGCTCGTCCTTCATGTCAGATGTCAGGGACACGGCTTCTCCAGGTATGTCATGTCGTTTGTCAGCAGGCAACAGGTTCTAAGGTAACCACGTTTCGGGCTGTCCGACCTCGCCAAGGAAGCCGTCAAATGCATCACGCAGTGCGGCGGCGAGGCGCAGCGGGTCGTGGTGCGGCGCACCATCACCCGTGCGAACCTGCCGCAGGAGAACGCGAGCACCGAGTTCTTCGGCGGCAACGATGAGGTCGTCGATATCGTCACAGGCCGTCGGGTCGGCGACCACCACATCAAGCTTGAGCATGGGAGCGTACTCGCGCAGGACACGCACGTGGTCGGCGGTCGACATGAGGTCGGTTTCGCCGCGCTGGCGCGCCAGGTTGAGCACAAGCGCGCGGTGGGCGTCGGTCGTGGCAAGCGCGCGATTAATCTCTGGCACCAGCAGGTGCGGGATCACGGAGGTGTACCACGAGCCGGGTCCCAGGACGACCCAGTCGGCCTCGGAGATAGCCTCGGTGACCGCGGCAGGTACCTCGGGCGCTTCAGGAGTAATGCGTACGTGCTCGACGGTGCCGGGAGCGATGGCGACCTTGGACTGGCCGGACACGACGTAGCGGCGGCCGCCGTCGTTCATATCCGCCTCGATGTCGATCGGCGTCGACGACATGGGCAGGACACGCCCCTGCGCACCCAGCAGACGACCGACCCAGTCAAGGCCTTCGACCGGATCGTCGAGAAGCTGCCACAGGCCGGAGATCAGCAGGTTACCGAGGGCGTGCCCGTTGAGCGGACCGGTCGTGTCGAGGCGCAGCTGCATGACGTCGCGCCACGTCAGGCCCCACTCAGATTCCTCGCAGAGAGAGGCCAGCGCCATGCGCAGGTCGCCAGGAGGCAGGATCGGCATCTCCTGGCGCAGTCGGCCGGAGCTGCCGCCGTCGTCGGCGACGGTCACAACAGCCGTCAGCGCGCGGGTGATATGGCGCAGGGCCCGCAGGGTTGCGGACAGGCCGTGTCCGCCGCCGAGGGCGACGATGTTTTGGCCGGATTCTCCACGTTGAACCCAGCCGGCTGCATCAAGATAGGGCATCAGTCTCTCCCAATGTCACGGTGCATCACGCGAACCGTGTATCCGTGTGTGCGCAGGCGTTCGGCGATAGCCTCAGAGGACGCAACGGAGCGGTGCTTTCCGCCCGTGCATCCGACGGCGATCGTGACGAATGGCTTCAATTCTGCCAGATAGCCGCTGAGCATGGGGGCAAGAAGGTCGGCATATCCGAGGGCAAAATCACGCGCGCCCGGCTGTGACAGTACGTAGTCGGCGACCGCCTGGTCCTTGCCCGTGAGATGGCGAAGCTCATCGACCCAGTACGGGTTCTTGAGAAAGCGCACGTCGACGACGTGATCGGCGTCGAGGGGCAGGCCGTGCTTGAAGCCGAAGGATTCGACGGTGACCTGCAGGGGGCGCTCCTCCCCCGCCACGATGTCGCGGATGCGCCTCGTCAGATCGTGGACACTCATCGTGGAGGTGTCGATAACCTCGTCGGCGGCGCGGCGCAGGGGCGCAAGCAGACGCATCTCAGCCTTGATGCCGTCCATAAGAGTACCGGCGCCCTGGAGGGGATGCGGGCGGCGGTTGGATTCGTAGCGGCGCACCAGTGTCTCAGGGCTGGCCTCGAGGAAGATGACGCGATAGACAATGCCCGCGCCCTTGAGCTGTTCGAGCGTGGCATCAAGCGTGCGGAAGAACGTACGCGAGCGCACGTCCACGCCGACAGCCAGTCGGTGCACGCCCGCAGCCGGGTCATTCGACATCATGCCGACGAGCGCGGGCAGCATCGTCGGCGGCAGGTTGTCGACGACGTACCAGTCAAGGTCTTCGAGTGCGCGGGCGGCACCGGTACGACCCGCCCCGGAGTAGCCCGTGATGATGAGAACCTCATTGGAGGCGCGCGGCTCGTACTTGACGCGCATCATGTCACGCACGGCGATGCCCTCGGGGACCGTGGGAGGGTTCTCCTCGTTCATTACCGAGGCCTGGGCCTCGTCTACGTCGTGAGCGTCCGTAGGTGTGTGGTCGGGCATAGCGTCCTCCTGACGGGTCGGCGGGTCGGGTGATGGGAGCTGTTAGGCGGAAGGGGCGGAGGCCTCGTCGATCGTGATACCGGCGGCAGCGCGTCTGGCGATAACCCGTGCTTCCTTCGGCGTGCTGGCGGTGGCGGCGACGACGCCGACCCGCCTCCCGGCGCGGCTCACAGGCTTGCCGAAGAGACGCACGATGTCGGCGGATTCGAGGGCGCGACCGACGCCGTTGTAGACGGGGACATTGACGGCGCTCGTCGACTTGATGACCGCTGACGCACCCGGGGTGGACTGTGCGGTGGAGACGGGCAGGCCGAGGATGGCGCGTGCGTGCAGCTCAAACTCGGACTGGGCTTGTGTCACCATCGTGACCATGCCGGTGTCGTGGGGGCGGGGCGAGAGCTCGGAGAACCAGACCTCGTCACCCTTCACGAAGAACTCAACGCCAAAGATGCCGAGGCACGGCCCGTGTCCGGCTTCGGCCAGCGCATCGGTGACGGCCTTAGCCATCGTGCGCGCACCCTCGAGGGCGGCCTCGCTCATGGCCATGGGCTGCCAGGATTCAACGTAGTCGCCGCCCTCCTGGCGGTGTCCAATCGGCGCGCAAAAGCTCGTCATAACGCTGCCGGACGCAGCATCCCACGAGCGCACGGTGAGCAGCGTGATCTCGTACTCGAAGTCGACACCCTCTTCGACAATGACAACGCCGGTCGTGGCGCGTGCGTCCTCCTCGGCGTGTGCCCAGGCAGAGGCGGCCTGCTCGGGACCCGTCACGCGGGACTGACCGTGCCCGGAGGAGGACATCGTGGGCTTGACGAACGCGGGGTAACCGACCGCGTCGAGAGCCGCGGCCAGCTCGGCCTCGCTGCGCGCGAAACGGAAAGCGGAGGTGTGGACGCCGGGCAGGGACGCGGCGAGGTTACGGATGCGCTGACGATCCATCGTCGCCTGGACGGCAAAGGCGTTGGGGACGACGCGCACACCGCGCTCTTCATAGGCGCTCAGCTCGTCTGTCGCGATGGCCTCGACCTCGGGGACGATGAGATCGACGTCCACGTTGTCAAGCACCTCACGCAGAGCCTGCGGGTCGCTCATGTCAAAGACGCGAGATTCGTCCGCCACCTGCATGGCGGGAGCATTGGCGTAGGAATCGCAGGCGATCACGGTGCATCCGTAGCGCTGCAGGGCGATCACGACTTCCTTACCGAGTTCGCCCGATCCCAGCAGCAGTACGCGTGCCGGCAGTGGCACGGGAAGCGTCGTTGTCATGGTGTGTCCTCCCTCGACGATGCCGCTAGCCTATCGCGGATCGTGCGCGCAAGGCCGAGTCCCACGCCCTTGACCTCGGCGATCTGCTCGGGCGTGGCCTCTCGAATCCGCTTGACGGAGCCGAAATGTTTGAGCAGCGCGGCCTGGCGGGCGGGTCCAAGCCCTGGGATGGAATCGAGAACCGAGCGGCGCTGGGCCTTGGAGCGCCGCTTGCGGTGCTTCGTGATCGCGAAGCGGTGGGACTCGTCGCGCAAATACTGCAGGAGGTAGAGAGCCTCCGACGTTCGTGGGAGGATCAGCGGGAAGTCATCCCCGGGGATCCACACCTCTTCGAGCCGCTTCGCCAGGCCCACGACGGGCACGTCCGCGCCCACCGCGTCCAGGGCGGCGCGCGCGGCGTTCACCTGGGGCAGGCCGCCATCCACGACGACCAGGTCGGGACGATAGGAGAAACGCTTGGGGCGTCCAGTCATGGCGTCGATCGGGCCGGAAGCGTAGGCGACGCCGTCCTCGTCCTCGCCGTCGACACCGGCCTCCTCGGCGAGGAGCCGCGAGAAGCGGCGCGTAAGAACCTCGTTCATCGCGCTCGTGTCGTCGGGGGTGCCGTTTCCGTCCTCGCCGCGGATGTTGTAGGTGCGGTAGGCGTCCTTGCGCGGCATGCCGTCCTCGAAGACCACCATCGAGGCGACCTGGTTCTCGCCGCCCGTGTGCGACACGTCGTAGCACTCAATGCGCAGGGGTGCACCCGGCAGGCCGAGGTTTTCCGCGAGCTGCTCGAGTGCCTTCGAGCGCGCCGTAATATCACCCGCGCGCTTCGTGCGGTGCAGGGCGAGGGCCTGGCGGGCGTTCTCCGTCACCGTGTCCATGATCTGGGCCTTCGGGCCGCGCTTGGGCACGTGCACCGACACGGACGCGCCGCGAATCTCGGCCAGCCACTTCGCAATGGTGTCCTTCTCCTCGGGCTCAACGGAGACGAGCACCTCGCGCGGGATTGCGGACGTCGGCGTGTGCGCGACGTCGTCCACGCTCACGGCCGCCACCTTGGCTGCCTTCCCGGCCCCGGCCTCGTCCGGCGACGCCGAGGAATACACCTGCTCGAGGAGGCGAGCCATGAGCGCCGCGTCGTCTGCGCCGTCCACGCGCTCAATCACCCAGCCGCGCGTGCCTCGGATACGTCCGCCGCGCACGTGGAAGACGTGCACCGCAGCGTCCAAGTCGTCGCTCACGAGAGAGAACACGTCCGCGTCCGACCCGTCGTCGAGCACGGCCGCGTTGCGCTCCAGCACCGTGCGCAGCGCCTTGACGTCGTCGCGCAGCTTCGCCGCCCGCTCGAAGTTGAGCTCCATGGAGGCCTGGCGCATCTGCTCCTCCAGGTCACGAATCACCGGGCCCGTGCGCCCCTCCATGAACTGGCATAGCCCCTCCGCGAGCTCGCGATGCTCCTCCATCGAGATGCGGCCCACGCACGGGGCCGCGCACTTGTCGATATAGCCAAGCAAGCACGGACGCCCCTGCGCCTTCGCACGCTGAAACACACCCGCCGAACACGAGCGCATCGGGAAGACGCGCAGCAGCTGATCGATCGTCTCGCGAATCGCCCACACCTGCGTGTACGGGCCGAAGTACCGCGACCCGGCGCGCTTACGTTCGCGTGTCACCTGCACGCGGGGAAAGCGCTCCCCCATCGACACCGCCAGGTAGGGGTAGGACTTGTCGTCCTTAAACATGACGTTGAAGCGCGGATTGAATTCCTTAATCCACGTGAACTCCAGGGTCAGGGCCTCCACCTCGGAACGCACGACGGTCCACTGAACGGCGCTCGCGGTCGTCACCATTTGCTGGGTGCGCGGATGCAGATTCGCCAGGTCCTGGAAGTAGTTAGTGAGACGATTGCGCAGGTTTTTGGCCTTGCCGACGTAGATGACGCGGCCCTGCGGGTCTGAGAATCGGTAGACGCCCGGCGAGGTCGGAATGTCCCCCGTGCGGGGCCTGTACGTCGAAGGATCTGCCACATTCCCAGGGTACGAGGCCGGGGCTGGGAGTGCCCGGCACCCACATTGGGCGTGCTCTATGTCATGAAACCTTTGAATGATGAATCCAATGCACGCGTGCACCACCCGTAGGCATATACTGAGCTTGGTTGCGAATTGACCGATTCTTGACCATTGAGTACATCTCTCCCACAAAGAAGGACGTTCATGTTCACCTCCACCCAAGAGGTCGCAGACTTTATCTCCGAGCAGAACATTGAACTCGTCGACGTGCGCTTCTGCGACGTCCCCGGGGTTCAGCAGCACTTCACGATCCCCGTGAGCGAATTCCTGGACGCCGCTTTGTCGGACGGACTCATGTTCGACGGCTCCTCGGTGCGCGGATTCACCGCCATCCACGAGTCCGACATGAAGCTCATCCCGGACATCTCCTCCGCCTTCGTCGACCCGTTCCGTGACCGTAAGACCCTGGTCGTCAACTTTTCAATCGTCGACCCCTTCACTGACGAACCTTTCTCGCGCGATCCGCGCCAGGTGGCCGCCAAGGCCGAGGCCTACCTGCGTTCGACCGGCATCGCGGACGAATGCTTCATCGGTGCCGAGGCCGAGTTCTACCTCTTCGATGACGTGCGCTACCAGGTCACCCCGCACAACACGTTCTTCTCCGTCGACTCCCCCGAGGCCTACTGGAACACCGGTCGCGCAGAAGAGGGCGGCAACATGGGTTACAAGGTGCCCATCAAGGGCGGCTACTTCCCCGTCTCCCCCGCCGACAAGTACGCGGATGTGCGCGACGAGATGAGCCGCCTCCTCGAGCAGGTCGGCCTGACGATCGAGCGCGCCCACCACGAGGTCGGCTCGGGTGGTCAGCAGGAGATCAACTACCGCTTCGCGACTCTGCAGACCGCGGCCGACGACATGATGAAGTTCAAGTACGTCATTAAGAACGCGGCCCTCGAGTTCGGCCATTCCGCGACCTTCATGCCTAAGCCCCTGTTCGGCGACAACGGCTCGGGCATGCACACGCACATGTCTCTATGGAAGAACGGCGAGCCCCTCTTCTACGACGAGCGTGGCTACGGCTCCCTGTCCGACACAGCCCGCTGGTTCATCGGCGGCCTACTGGAGCATGCGCCCGCACTGCTCGCCTTCACGAACCCGTCGGTGAACTCCTTCCGCCGACTGGTGCCCGGCTTCGAGGCCCCGATCAACCTCGTGTACTCGGCGCGCAACCGCTCCGCATGCATCCGTATCCCCGTGACGGGCACGTCCCCGAAGGCCAAGCGCGTGGAGTACCGCGTGCCGGACCCGAGCGCGAACCCCTACCTGGCGTTCTCCGCGTGCCTCATGGCGGGCATCGACGGCATCAAGCGCCGCATCGAGCCTGCAGCTCCCATTGACAAAGATCTCTACGAGCTGCCCCCGACCGAGTATCAGGACATCGCAAAGCTACCCAGCTCGCTCGAGGCCGCCCTGGACGCGCTGCGCGAGGACCACGAGTTCCTCACCGAGGGCGACGTCTTCACCCAGGATCTCATCGACACCTGGCTGGACTACAAGGAAGCCAACGAGGTCGCCCCGATGCGCGCCTACGTGCACCCCTACGAGTACCAGATGTACTACGACCTGTGATCTAATCGTCACTTGAGCGGCCCCTGCCCCATTTTTGGCGCAGGGGCCGCTCGTTACCCGATAGACTCACCTCTAGACCTATTGTTCAGTCTTTGAACCGACATCCGGAGGACACGATGAAGCGCATGCGCGACGGCTCCTACACGATTAAACCGGCCTACAAGGTCGGAAAACACGACATCATCCCCGACATGCTGGCCAATCGGGCCATCAAGTTCCCACATCAGGTCGTCGTTGAGCAGCGCTCCTCCGTCGGCGCCACGCGTTCCCTCACTGCAGGCGAGCTCCAACGCCAGGTCGAATACACCGCCTGCGGCCTCATTGGCCTCGGCGTCAAGTCAGGTCACGCGGTCGCAATCCTGGCCCCAACCTCGTACGAATGGCTCCTCCTCGATCTCGCCCTCCTTTCGATCGGCGCGATCACTGTGCCGATCTATGAGTCCGACTCCGCATCCCAGATCGAGCACATCCTCACCGACGCCCACGTGACCCGCGTCTTCACGGCCACCACCCAGCAAGCCGAACTCGTGCGCTCGGTCCGCCCCTCATTCACCCTCGCCGTCGACTCCTTCGACCAGGGAGCCATTCGTAAGATCGCGCGCGCCGCAACCGATGTGACCATCAAGGACGTCGAGAAGCGCCGTGCCGCCGTGTCTTCCTCCGACATCGCGACCATCATCTACACGTCCGGCACGACCGGGAACCCCAAGGGCGTGGCTCTCACCCACGCGAACTTCGTTGCGACCAGTGAGGGTGCACGCCAGGTGCTCGGCGATGTCATCGACTCTCCCGAGACCCGGCTCCTGCTCTTCCTGCCCGTCGCACACGTGCTCGCCCGCCTTGTCATGTACGTCATCCTCTCCGGTCAAGGCGTGCTCGGTTTCTCCCCCAACATCAAGAACCTGCTGCCAGACATCAAGGCTTTCAAGCCCTCCGTGCTCCTCGTCGTGCCGCGCGTCCTGGAGAAGGTCTACAACGCGGCCTCCTCCAAGGCGGGCGGCGGCATCAAGGGCCGCATGTTCGCGTGGAGCGCCAAGCAGGCCCGCGCCTATTCTCTCGCTTCGGAGAAGACGTTTGGCCCAGGTCCCTTCAAGAAAATCCGCCACGGCATCGCCGACGCGCTCGTCTTGAAGAAGATCCGCTCGATCCTCGGCCCTAACCTGCGCTACATCGTCTCCGGCGGCGCCCCTCTGGCCACCGATCTCGCCCACTTCTACGCGGGCATGGGCATCACGCTGATCCAGGGCTACGGCCTGAGCGAGACGACCGGCCCGATCGCCGTCCAGCACATCGGCAAAAACCCCGTCGGCGGCGTTGGCCTGCCCCTGCCCGGTAACTTCATCAAGATCGCCAAGGACGGCGAAATCCTCGTGCGTGGCCAGTCCGTCATGCCCGGCTACTACCACCTGCCCGAGCAGACCGCCGAGGTTATGCCCGACGGCAAGTGGTTCCACACGGGTGACCTGGGTTCGATCGACCGCAAGGGCCAGCTGACCATCACGGGCCGCAAGAAGGAACTCATCGTCACCGCGGGCGGCAAGAACGTCTCCCCCGAGGTCCTCGAGGACTCCCTGGCCACGCACCCGCTCATCGCGAACGTCATCGTCGTCGGCGATCAGCGCCCCTACGTCGGCGCCCTGTTCACCCTCGATGCCGACATGCTGCCCGACTGGCTGGCCAAGCACGGCCTGCCACAGTGCTCGCCCACCGAGGCGGCCGAGCTGCCCGCTGTTCGTGAATCTCTCGAGAAGGCCGTCGAGCGCGCCAACAAGGCCGTCTCCCGCGCCGAGTCGATTCGGAAGTTCCGCATCATCGACGCGACCTTCACCGTCGAGAACGGCTACGTGACGCCGTCGATGAAGCTGCGCCGCCGCAAGGTCATCGCCGACTACGCCCACGAGATCGACGCCCTCTACGGCGGTCCCGTCTACGCAGAGCAGCCCAAGAAGCGCGGGCTTTTCGGCCGCGGCAAGAAGAACTGATCCCACCACGCACGGCGCTCAGCGCCCACCCCACGAAAGGACCGCAATGACGGTACGCAGGCTCGCCGACGGCTCATGGGAGTCAATCGCGACCCGAGAAGCCACCGAGGACATGAACCTGCCGAAGATGCTCCACCAGCGCGTGGCGTCTCACCCCGGGCAGATCGCGATCGAGCGCCGCTCCAACGTCGGCGCGTGGCGCCCCGTCACGATGGAGACCTTCCTCGGCGAGGCCGACTCGATTGCGCGTGGCCTCATCGGCATCGGGCTCGAGCCCGGCGACCACCTGGCGATCCTGGCACCCACCTCCTACGAGTGGGCGCTCATCGACGTGGCCGCGCTGTCCTGCGGCGCCATCACGGTGCCCATCTACGAGACGGACTCCGCCTCGCAGATCGCGCACATCCTGGCCGACGCCGACGTGCGCATCGTCATCACGGCCACCACGCAGCAGGCCGAGCTGGTCGAATCCGTGCGCACCGATGGCGTGCGCCATATCCTCTCCCTGGACCGCGGCGCCGAGCGCGTCCTGACCGGCGCAGCACAGGGCGTCACGGTCGAACAGGTGCGAGAGCGCACCGACGCCGTCAAGCTGAGTGACGAGGCAACGGTCATCTACACCTCCGGCACGACCGGCATGCCCAAGGGCGTCGTACTCACGCACGGCAATTTCATCTCGCCGATGCTGCAGGCGTACGACTTCCTGCCCCTCCTCATTAACGACCCGAAGTCGCGTTCCCTGCTCTTCCTGCCGGTCGCCCACGTGCTCGCGCGTTTCGTCATGTACTGCCTGCTCGCGGGCCAGGGCGTCACCGCTTTCTCCCCCGACACGCGCAACCTGGTCAACGACATCGCGACATTCAAGCCGACGATGCTCCTCGTTGTCCCGCGCGTCATGGAAAAGGTCTACAACGCCGCGGCGGCGAAGGCCGGCGGCGGCATGAAGGGCCGTATGTTCGCTTGGGCCGCCAAGCAGGCACGCGCCCTGTCCAAGGCCACCGCTTACGTCGACTCTCCCCTGCCCGAGTCTGCCGTCGCTGGTCCCGGCCCTGACACGACGCCCGTCCCCGACGCCTCGGCGATGCCTTCACCCGGCCCGTCAACCGCGCTCAAGCTGCGCGGCCGCGTCGCCGATGCGCTCGTCCTGTCGAAGGTCCGCGCGATCCTGGGACCGAACCTGCACACGATCATCTCGGGTGGCGCTCCCCTGGCCCTCGATCTCGCGAACTTCTATCGCGGCCTGGGCATCACGCTGCTGCAGGGCTACGGCCTGTCCGAGACGACCGGCCCGATCTCCGTGGAGACGCCGCAGGACTTCCCGCCGGACTCGGTGGGCTTCCCCTGGCCCGGTAACCGCATGAAGATCGCTCCCGACGGCGAGCTGCTCGTCCAGGGCATTTCCGTGTCGAAGGGCTACCACAACCTGCCCGAGGCCACGGCCGAGGCCTACGTCGATGGCTGGTTCAAGACCGGCGACCTCGCATCCATCGACGACCGCGGCCACCTGCGCATCACGGGCCGCAAGAAGGAACTCATCGTTACTGCGGGCGGCAAGAACGTCTCCCCCGAGATCCTCGAAGAGTCCCTGTCGACGCACCCGCTCATCGCGAACATCATCGTGGTTGGCGACAACCGCCCGTACATCGGCGCGCTCATCGCTCTGGACACGGAGATGCTGCCCGAGTGGCTGGCCACCCACGGCCTGCCCGTCGTGGATGCTGCGCAGGCCGCGAACCTGCCCGAGGTGCGCGACTCGCTGGAGAAGGCGGTTGCCCGCGCCAACAAGGCCGTCTCCCGCGCCGAGTCGATCCGCCGCTACCGCATTGTCAACGCGGCGTTCACGGTGGAAAACGGCTACATGACGCCCTCCCTCAAGCTCAAGCGCCGCCGTGTGCTGGCCGACTACGCCGACGAGGTCGACGCCCTGTACGCGTCTGGCGAGGCAGCGAAGAACCAGGAGTAACACAGCGACCCGACCGGGGATTCCGAACCAACGAAGCGGCCCCGGCCTCGTTCATAGACGAGGTCGGGGCCAGTGCGTGCGTTCAGGAACACCTAGTCCGCCGTGTTGCGTCCCACGACAAACGCCGCGAAGAGCGCAAGAAGGAAGATCACGCCGATGACCGGAAGCGGGATCCAGAAGAGCATGCGACGCGCGATCTCCAGGGCAGCCGAGGCAACCACGGCGACCGTGAGGAACATGTGAAAAGCACGCGCCCACACGAAGCCGCCTGATTCAGCGCTCCACAGGGACACAAGCGTCATAATCAGGAACACGACCGCGACCGCGTAGATTGCGATGACCGTCCCCAGTTGCCACACGTGGCGAGCCTCTGCGTGGGCCGTCACGCTCAGGCACAGGTTGCCAAGACCGGCGACGAAACCGCAGCCCAGTCCATAGACGCGGCTGCGCCCAGCCGCATGCGCAACGAGTGCCTTCAAGACGAGGCCGCCGGACACCACCATGAGTGCCACGACGATGAGGTGGACCCAAGCGGGCCAGAAGTACGAGAAGCCGTAGAGGCCGTATGTGGGATACATGAGATCCATACTAACCATCACTTCTGCGCACTGGCGGCATCTCGCTCAGCTTCCTTCGCAAGGACCTCGGCGAGGTACTGGCCGGTGAAGGATTCCTCGACCTTCGCGACCTCCTCGGGCGTGCCCTGCGCGACGACCGTTCCGCCGCCCGCGCCGCCTTCGGGGCCCATGTCGATGATCCAGTCGGCGCTCTTGATGACGTCCAGGTTGTGCTCGATGACGATGACGGTGTTGCCCTTGTCAGCGAGCGACTGGAGCACCAGGAGGAGCTTGCGGATGTCTTCGGAGTGCAGGCCGGTCGTGGGTTCGTCGAGCACGTACACCGTGCGGCCGGTCGAGCGTCGCTGCAGCTCGGAGGCCAGCTTCACGCGCTGAGCCTCGCCGCCCGACAGAGTCGTGGCGCTCTGGCCGAGGCGCACGTAGCCCAGGCCCACCTCGACAAGCGTGTTGAGGTGGCGGGCGATGCGCGAGATCGGCGCGAAGAACTGCGCGGCCTCCGCGATCGGCATATCGAGGACATCCGCGACGGTCTTGCCCTTGTACTCAACCTCGAGGGTCTCGCGGTTGTAGCGGGCGCCGTGGCAGACCTCGCAGGGCACGTACACGTCGGGCAGGAAGTTCATCTCGATCTTCAGGGTGCCGTCACCCTTGCAGGACTCGCAGCGCCCACCCTTGACGTTGAAGGAGAAGCGTCCCGGACCGTAACCGCGCACCTTCGCCTCCTGCGTCTCAGCGAAAAGCTTGCGGATCTGATCCCACACACCCGTGTACGTCGCCGGATTCGAGCGCGGCGTCCGCCCAATCGGGCTCTGGTCCACGTGCACGACCTTGTCGAGCTGCTCGATGCCCGTGATCGTACGGTGGCGGCCGGGCACCATGCGCGCGCCGTTCAGACGCGAGGCCAGGGTGCGATACAGGATGCCGTTGACGAGCGTCGACTTACCCGAGCCGGACACGCCGGTGACGGCGGTGAGCACGCCGAGCGGGAAGGACACGTCAACGTTCTTCAGGTTGTTTTCGCGCGCGCCCTTGACGGTCACGACGCGCTTCTTGTCGACCGGGCGGCGGGTCGGCGGCAGAACAATGCGGCGCTTGCCCGACAGGTACTGGCCGGTCAGCGACTTGCGGTTCTTGAGCAGCTCCGAGAGCGGGCCCGAGTGCACGACCCAGCCACCGGTCTCACCGGCACCGGGGCCGATATCGACGATCCAATCGGCGGCCTCCATCGTCTCCTCGTCGTGCTCGACGACGATGAGCGTGTTGCCCAGGTCCCTCAGACGCTCGAGGGTGGCGATGAGCTTGCGGTTGTCGCGCTGGTGCAGGCCGATCGAAGGCTCGTCAAGGACGTAGAGGACACCGACGAGGCCGGAGCCGATCTGCGTGGCCAGGCGGATCCGCTGTGCCTCGCCGCCCGACAGCGTGCCGGCACCACGCGACAGCGTCAGGTAGGTAAGTCCAACGTCGACGAGGAAGGCCAGGCGTGCCTCGATCTCGGTGAGGATGGGAGCGGCAATCGAGCGGGCACGCTGCTCGAGCTCGACGTCGGCGAGGAACGCGCGAGCGTCCGCGATCGACATGTCGGACAGCTCGGCGATCGACTTGTCGCCGATTCGCACGGCGAGAACCTCGGGCTTGAGGCGCGCACCGTGGCACGTCGGGCACGGGATCTCGCGCATGTAGGAGTCGAGCTTTTCGGACACTGCCGCGGACTCGGTTTCCTCGCGCTTACGCTCGATGTACTTGACGGCGCCCTCGAAGCCCGTCGTATAGGAGCGCTCGCGACCCCAGCGGTTACGGAACTTGACGGTGACCTCGTAGTCCTTGCCGTACAGGATCGCGTCCTTGACCTTCTTGGGCAGGGACTTCCACGGGGTACCCATCGCGAATCCCAACTCCTTGGAGAGGGATTCGAGGAGCTTCTTGTGGTACTTGAAGTTCGAGTTCCAGGGGATGACCGCGCCGTCGGCGAGGGAGAGCTCCTCGTCGGGGACGACCAGTTCCGGGTCGACCTCGAGGCGGAAGCCAAGGCCCGCGCAGTCGGGGCAGGCACCGTAGGGGGCGTTGAAGGAGAAGGTGCGCGGCTCCATCTCGTCCAGGGCCAGGGGGTGCTCGTTCGGGCAGGCGCGCTTCTCGGAGTAGCGCCGCTCCCGGTCGGGGTCGTCCTCGGGCAGGTCGACCTGCTCGATGATGACCAGCCCCTCCGCCAGCCCCAGCGCCGTCTCGACCGAGTCGGTGAGGCGCTGGCGAATGCCCTCGCGGACGACGAGCCGGTCGACGATGACCTCGATGTCGTGCTTGAGGCGCTTGTTAAGGGTCGGGGGGTTGTCGAGGCGCTCGGCGGCGCCGTTGACGCGCACCCGGTTGAAGCCGCGTCCGCGCAGCTCGCCGAAGAGCTCGGAGTACTCGCCCTTGCGGCCGCGCACCACGGGGGCGAGGACCTGGAAGCGAGTGCCCTCGGGCAGGGAGCGGACCTGGTCGACGATCTGCTGCGGGGTCTGGGAGGAGATGACGGCGTCACAGACCGGGCAGTGCTGGATGCCGGCGCGTGCGTAGAGCAGACGCAGGTAGTCGTAGATCTCCGTCACGGTGCCCACCGTGGACCGGGGGTTGCGCGAGGTGGACTTCTGGTCGATGGACACCGCCGGGCTCAGGCCCTCGATGAGTTCGACGTCGGGCTTGTCCATCTGCCCCAGGAACTGACGAGCGTAGGAGGACAGGGACTCCACGTAGCGGCGCTGCCCCTCGGCGAAGATCGTGTCGAAGGCGAGGGAGGACTTACCGGATCCGGACAGGCCGGTGAAGACGATCATGGAGTCGCGGGGCAGCTCGAGGTTCACGTCCTTGAGGTTGTGTTCGCGGGCACCCTGGATGATTAGCTTGTCATGCACCCTTTGATCCTATCCGTCCCCTGGGCAAATTCGCGGATCAGGGCTAGTGTTATGCGTATGGCATACTACGCAGTCGAATACGTCTACAACCCCTCCATGACCGAGACGATGGACGAGGTCCGCCCGACCCACCGCGCGTTCCTGTCCAGCCTGCTCGAACAGGGAATCAACGTCGCGTCCGGTCCCCTCGCTGGTGAGGTTCCCGGCGCGCTGATTCTCATCAACGCCGAGAGCCAGGCCGACGTCGAGCAGATCCTCAATCAGGATCCCTTCTACGTCGCCGAGGTCATCCAGGCTCGTCTTATCCGCGAGTGGAATCCCGTCATCCGGGTGTTCTGAGTCGCCTCCACGCACGAGGCCGGGGCGGGGTTCTTCCCGCACCGGCCTCGTGTCGTGTCCACCCAGCTATTGCTCGAGCGAGCGGGCGAATTGTCGGGCGTAAAAGATGCGCTGAGCGACTTCGATGAGGAAGGCAGCACCCGCGCCGACACACAGGACGAGGAGCCACTCGTGCGTGGTCGGTGCCACGGTTGAGAAGAAGTGGCGAACAGGCGGGATCAAAACACCACCAGCGGTTGCGGACGTGACGGCCACGAGCAGAACCCACTTCCACAGGGACAGCGGTCGCGACGTAATGACCAGCAGCCAGATCGCTCCGAGCATGAGGGAGAGGATTGCCGCCGTCGACTCGCGGTCCTGCGGGCCGTCGGCAATGCCAAAAGCGGTCAACGCGGCAGCCGCCAGGATGACACCCGTCGGCATTGCCAGAGACAGCGTACGCTTGAGGAATCCAGGCACATAACGACGCGGGTTAGGCCACAGCGCCAGGAAGAACGCCGGGATACCGATCGTCAGGGAGTCGATGTAGCTGAACTGGCGTGGCAGGAACGGATAGCGCCAGCCGACCAGTGCAGTCACAATCACGAGGACAGCCGCGTAGGTGGTCTTGGCCAGGAACAGCGAGGACACGCGCTCCATGTTCGCAATGATGCGGCGGCCCTCCGACAAAACGCCCGGCAGGACCGAGAACTTCGAGTCAACGAGGACGATCTGCGCAACCGCCTTCGTGGCCTGCGTGCCGTTGCCCATGGCGATACCGAGGTCAGCATCCTTGAGCGCGAGGGCGTCGTTCACGCCATCGCCCGTCATCGCAACGCAGTGCTCGCGGGCCTGCAGAGCACCGACCATCGCACGCTTCTGCTCGGGCGTCACGCGCCCGAAGACATCATGCTTCTCAATTGCGTCGATGAATGCCTCGGAGGAAAGGTCCTCGGGCAAGTCGCGTGCATCCATGAGACGGGCGGGCATGCCGTCGGGCGCCGTCAGTCCAGCCTGGGCGGCCAACGCGCCGACCGTTGTCGGATTGTCGCCCGAAATGACACGCACGTGCACGCCCTGAGAACGGAAGTAGTCGAGCGTCTCGGCCGCGTCTTCGCGCAGGTCCTCCTCCAGGACCACAATCGCGGCAACCTCGCGGGCGTCCGGCAGATCATCGTCCACGACAGCCGAATCCGCGCGGACGAGTGCGACGACGCGGGCTCCGCTACTCGCAAAGCCACCCACCCGCTCCAGCAGAGCCGAGTTTTCAGCCACGGCCTCGTCGATGACGATCTCGGGGGCACCCAGGATCCAGGACTCGCAGTCCGTGCCCCATGCGCTCCACTTACGCGCCGACGAGAACGGAACACTCCACTGCGGGCGCGCTTGAGCACCCGCCAATGCATCCTCGTCGAGGAAAGACCAAATGGCCTGCGCGGTCGCGTTCGTGCGGTCACTCGAGGCAGTCGCGAGCGCACGGCGAATGAGTGCCTCGTCGCCCGAGATCACGTCGATCTGGCGCACGCGGATGCCGCCCGTCGTGAGCGTGCCCGTCTTGTCCAGGCACAGGCAGTCGACGCGGGCGAGCACCTCGACGGCCGGAAGTTCCTGCACGAGGACCCCGCGCCGGGCCAGCGTCGCCGACCCAATCGCGAAGTTCATCGAAGTCAGGAGCACGAGGCCCTGAGGGATCATGCCGATGACCGAGGCAACCGACAGGACCAAGGCCTCTCGCCAATCCCCGCCTAAGCCGCCCGCGATGCGATTCTGCGAATAGAACGTCAAGGCAACAATCGGCAGCAGCATGACCGAGACAACCTGCAGGACACGATTAATCGACACCTGGATCTCGGAGATCGTACGAGTGAAGGCGCGTGCCTGCTCGGACAGGCCCTGCGCGTAAACGCGCTCGCCGACCGCCGTGGCGATCATGCGTCCCGATCCGGCAACAACGCTCGTGCCAGCCAGGAGCTGATCGCCCTCCTTCTTCTTGACCGGGCGCGACTCACCCGTCAGCAGCGACTCATCGATCTCGATGCCTACCGAGGCCAGCACCGTACCGTCCACGCTCACCTGGTCGCCGAGTGCCAGCTCGATGACGTCATCGAGCACGACGTCGCGAGCAGGGATGACCGACACCTCGCCGTTACGCAGGACGGAGGCTTGCGGTGCATCCACGATTGCGAGCGAATCCAGGGTGCGCTTGGCGCGCAACTCCGACATGATACCGATGACCGCATTAATGACCATGACACCGCCGAAGATGCCGTCGCGCAGGTCGCCGAATAACAGCACGATGATCGAGGCACCCACGATGATCGCGTTGAAGAGCGTGAACACGTTCTCGCGGACGATGGATACCACCGACCGCGACGTACGGTCCTTGACGCGGTTCACCGCGCCGCGCGACATGCGCTCGAACACCTCGTCGGTGCTCAGACCGCGCTCGTCCGTGCTCGCCACCTCAGTTACCATGGGCATCCCCCTCATCCATCGCGCTACGAATCAGCGACGCGACAACAGTAACCGCCAACGTCACGACGATGACGCCCAGCGATACCGATACGGAAATCTCCGGTGCCCACTCCACGCCCGATCCCCCATTGATAAACGGCAGAGTGTTCGCATGCAACGCCTCAAGAATCAGCTTAATGCCGATGAAGCTCAGGATGACGCCGAGGCCGTAGCCCAGGTACACGAGCTTGCTGAGAAGAGCATCCACTAAGAAGAACAGCTGGCGCAAACCCATCAGCGCAAACACGTTGCACGCAAAGACCAGGAATGCCTGCTGCGTGATACCGAAAATCGCGGGAATCGAGTCAAACGCGAACATCAGGTCCGCCGAACCGAGGGCCAGGACAACGACGAGCATCGGCGTGATGTAGGTGCGCCCGCCGTGGCGGAAGAGCATACGGTTGCCAATGAAGCCGTCGGTGATCGGGAGAACACGCCGAACCGCGCGGATAAAACCACTCTCGTGGTATTCCTCGTCTTCGTCGCTCCCCCGCGCTGTCTCGCGAATCTGGCTGAACGCGGTCCACAGCAGCCAGAGTCCGAAGATGAAGAACACCCACGAGAAGCGCGACACCAGCGCGGCTCCGAGGAGGATGAACACGAGACGCAGGAGCAGGGCGATGACAATGCCGAGGAGCAAGGCTTTCTGCTGATTCTCTCGAGGAACGCGGAACGCCTTGAGAATCAGGATGAACACGAAGAGGTTGTCGACGGACAGGGACCACTCCATGGCCCATCCCGCATAGAACTCCTGAGCGTAGAGCCCCCCGTTTGTCAGCCAGATACCGACGCCGAAAAGCCCGGCGAGTCCGACGTAGAACAGGGTCCATCGAGCGGCCTCGACCGCTGTGGGCGGGTGCGGGTTGCGCGCATGACCGAGGAAATCGATCACGACCAGGCCGATGGCCGCAAGAGCGAGGATTCCCCACGCCCACGGGTGAATAACCATGAATACCCCTTAACTATTTGACCGCGGCATCATAGCACCCTTACGCCGCGCTATCCTCGTCTCCACGCTGGGAGCGTGACACCGCCAGGGAGGCAGCGACCGTGATGAGAATGGTGACCACGATGAAGCCGAGCGAGAAGGCGATGTTCGGCTCGGGAACCGCAACAATGGGTTGCCCGCCGTTGATGAAGGGCAGCTCGTTCGTGTGCAGCGCGTGGTTGATTAGCTTGAAGCCGATGAAGCCGAGGATTGCTGCGAGTCCGTAGTGCAAGAAAATGATGCGGTCAAGCAGACCATTGATGAGGAAGTAGAGCTGACGCAAGCCGAGCAAGGAGAACGCGTTGGCGGCGAACACCAGGTACGCCTCGTTGGTGAGCGAGTAGATCGCGGGGATCGAGTCGACGGCGAACATGACGTCGGCTGTGCCCACAGCGATGACGCACAGGAGCATCGGGGTGAGGTATGTGCGGCCGCCGTGGCGATAGAGCATGCGCGAGCCGATGAAGCCGTCGGTGACGGGCACGATCTTCGACACCCACCGCACGATTGACGGCGGGCGGTATTCGTCTTCCTCCTCCTCGCCTACGCCCTCGCGGACCTGATTGATGGCGGTCCACAGCAGCCAGGCTCCGAAGATGTAGAACACCCACGAGAAGTTTTCGATGAGGGCTGCGCCCGCGAGAATGAAGATGAGGCGCAGGATCAGCGCGATCACGATGCCCGCCAGCAGGACTTCCTGCTGATCCTTTCGGGGCACGCGGAAGCTCGAGAGGATGATGACGAAGACGAACAGGTTGTCGATGCTGAGCGCTTTTTCGGTGATATAGCCGCCCAGGTATTCCTGACCGTACTGCGGTCCCCACACGGCCCAGACGATGCCGCCAAAAAGGAGGGCAATCGCGATGTAGGCGACTGACCACCAGGTGGCTTCCTTGAGGGTGGGTTCGTGGGGTGTGCGAACGTGACCGACGATATCAACGGCGATCATGGTCAGGATAATGCCAGCCAGGACGATCCAGGCGAGCGCGTGCACGTGCATACGTGGGGCCTCCGGTACGAGTCGGGTACCGGAGGTCTCCTCCCGCCAGGAATCCCTGGCCGGTGGCGCCGGAGGCCTCGCCGCGTGGGCGGGGCCGTCGTGATGACGACGCCACTGTTGGTGGGAGTACTCCCCTCCGCTAACGCCGTCTAGTTTAGTGGGGCGGCTGCGCGCGCGTCCACGCCCGAGCAGTGGCATCGGTCGCTTAGCGCCGCGATTTCTTAGGAACGAGGCAGTGGCTGCCTCGTTGCTCAGCGCGAGGCAGGTGGTTGGCGGGCGTCAGTGGGCGCGCTTCATGGCGCGCAATTCCTTCTTGAGATCCTCGATTTCGTCGCGCAGGCGCGCGGCAACCTCGAACTGGAGGTGCTGAGCGGCGGTCATCATCTGGGCGGAGAGTTCTTCGATGAGTTCGGCGAGTTCCGCCTCCGCGCGCTGACCAGGATTCGAGATGGCGGGTGCCTTCGCAGCGGCACCGCGGTCGCGTGCGCTCTTCTCCTTGCGATATCCGCCCTCAAGAAGCGTCTGCGTGTCGACCTGTTCGCGGGCGAGCATATCGGTGACGTCGGAGATCTTCTTGCGCAGCGGCTGCGGATCGATGCCGTGTTCCTTGTTGTAGGCGATCTGGATCTCGCGGCGGCGCATGGTCTCGGAGATGGCCTCGTTCATCGAGTCCGTCATATTGTCGGCGTACATGTGGACCTCGCCGGACACGTTTCGGGCGGCGCGGCCAATGGTCTGGATGAGCGAGCGGGTGGAGCGCAGGAAACCTTCCTTGTCCGCGTCGAGGATGGACACGAGGGAGACCTCGGGCAGGTCCAAGCCCTCGCGCAGCAGGTTGATGCCGACGAGCACGTCGAAGATACCCAGGCGCAACTCGCGTAGCAGCTCAACGCGGCGCAGGGTGTCGACGTCGGAGTGCAGGTACTCGACCTTGACGCCGCGCTCGGCCAGATAGGTCGTGAGCTCCTCGGCCATCTTCTTCGTGAGAGTGGTGACAAGGACGCGCTCGTCGCGTTCGACGCGCAGGCGCACCTGCTCAAGAAGATCGTCGATCTGCCCCTCGGTGGGCTTGACGACGACAAGCGGGTCGACGAGGCCGGTCGGGCGAATGATCTGCTCGACCACGCCGTCCGAGCGCTCGAGCTCGTAGGGACCCGGCGTCGCGGACAGGTAGACGGTTTGGCCGATGCGCTGGGTAAACTCGTCCCACTTGAGGGGGCGGTTGTCCATCGCGGAGGGCAGGCGGAATCCGTAGTCGACAAGGGTGCGCTTACGCGACATGTCGCCTTCGAACATCGCGCCGATCTGTGGGACAGTCACGTGGGACTCGTCGATGATGAGCAGGAAGTCGTCGGGGAAGTAGTCCAGCAGCGTGTGCGGAGGGGTGCCGGGACCGCGCCCGTCAATGTGGCGCGAATAGTTTTCCACGCCCGAGCACGACCCGATTTCCTTGAGCATCTCCAGGTCGAAGGTCGTGCGCATACGCAGGCGCTGCTCCCCGAGGAGTTTGTTCTGGCTTCGGAACCACGCGAGCCGATCATCGAGCTCGTCCTCGATGGAGGCAATCGCCTTCTTCATGCGTTCCTCGCCGGCCACGTAGTGCGAGGCCGGGAACAGGTAGGTGTGGTCGACCTGGTTGATGACGTCGCCGGTGAGCGGGTGTAGCACCGCGAGGGAATCAATCTCGTCGCCGAACATCTCGATGCGGATCGCGAGTTCCTCGTACACGGGGATGATTTCGATCGTGTCGCCACGCACGCGGAAGGTGCCGCGTGTGAAGGCCATGTCATTGCGCACGTACTGCATGGCGACGAAGCGGCGCAGCAGCGCATCGCGGTCGATGATCATGCCGCGCTCGAGTTCGATCATGCGCGCCACGTATTCCTCGGGGGTGCCGAGGCCGTAGATGCAGGACACTGAGGAGACGACAACCGTGTCGCGCCGCGTGAGCAGCGAGTTGGTGGCGCTGTGGCGCAGGCGCTCGACCTCATCGTTGATCGAGGAATCCTTCTCGATGAAGGTGTCCGTCTGGGGGACGTAGGCCTCGGGCTGGTAGTAGTCGTAGTAGGAGACAAAGTACTCGACGGCGTTGCCCGGCAGCAGCTCGCGGAACTCGGCCGCCAGCTGCGCGGCGAGCGTCTTGTTGGGTTCCAGGACCAACGCGGGGCGCTGCAGCTCTTCGATGAGCCACGCGGTGGTCGCGCTCTTGCCCGTACCCGTCGCACCCATGAGGACGACGTCCTGCTCGCCATCGCGGATGCGCGCAGCTAGCTCACGGATCGCCTTGGGTTGGTCACCCGACGGCGTGTAGGGGGAGATGACCTCGAAAGGCTTGTCTTGGCGGATGACGGGGGTTTCGCTCACTCCCCTACGCTACCGCCCGCGCCCTAGCAACGCGCGGAGGACCCGCCCGGGTGCGCGGCCAGCGAAAGCCAGCCTCGGCCTCGTCGATGCTCCCCTAGAGGTCGGCGGTCAGCCAACGCTCCCACACCTGCGTGCACACCTGCGCCAGATCGTCCGCCCTTCCGCAGTTATCGATCCACACGTGCGCGATCGCTCGCCTTTGATCAGACGAGGCCTGGGCGCGGATCCGGGCGCGCGCGTCCTCGGGGGGTACTCCCCTGCCCTCCAGGCGTGCGACACGCTGCTCGACGGGGGCATCGACGATGACGACGGCGTCAAAACGGTCAGCGGAGTCGCCCTCGACGAGGAGCGGAATGTCGTAGACGGCAAGCGATCCTGCGGGTGCAGCACTCAGGATCTCCCAGGCGCGACGCTCGATGGCCGGGTGGGTGATCGCGTTGAGAGCAGCGACGCGCTCGTCGGCACCCTCACCGGCGAAGACACGACGCGCGAGGCCCGCCCGGTCAAGGGTCCCGTCCTCACGGATCAGATCATCTCCGAATCGTGCGGCCACCTGTACGAGCGCGGGCTGACCGGGTTCGAGAATCTCACGGGCAATTACGTCGGCATCGGCGGCCAGTGCACCCAGAGACTTGAAGGAAGCGGTCACTGAGGACTTGCCCGAACCGATTCCGCCACTCACCGCGACCACGCGTGCGGGTCCCCCACTGCGGTGTTGGTGCAGCGGGCGAAGCAGCGTCGCGGAGCATCCTCCACGAGAGAACGAAGTGATCACCACCTCAGGGTATCGCGGCTGCGGTTGCGTATATGTGCCCTCGTGTAAGAATTGGTGCTGTTAAAGCCCCCACACAACACAGTGAGTAGCAGTGACGCAGACAGTCAACGACGATTCCGGCCAGCGTTCGAGTACCGCGGTCCTCATCGCGACCTCCCTGACTCTTTTCTCCATGTTTTTTGGTGCCGGAAACCTTATTTTCCCGCCGATCATGGGCGCGTCGGCCGGCACCAACTTGACCTCCGCGATGATCGGTTTCCTGATCGGCGGCGTCGCTCTGCCCGTCATCTCGATCATCACGATCGCCCTATCCGGCACCGACATCCGCGATCTTGTCAGCCGCGCCGGAAAGCCCTTCGGGTTCGTTTTCTCGGTCCTGGTTTACCTGTCCATCGGTGCCTTCTACGCCCTCCCGCGAACGGGTGCTGTCTCCTTCTCGACGGCCGTCGCGCCCATCATTGGTACGAAGTCGGTGCTCGCCTCGGTCATCTTCAACCTGATCTTTTTTGGGATCGCCTTTTACCTGTGTTGGAACCCGACGAACATTATCGACAGCCTCGGGAAGGTCCTGACACCGATCCTCCTTGGCCTGCTCGTTCTGCTGGTATTCCTCTGCCTGGCATCGCTGCCGACCTCGCACGATGCGCCCACCGGCGAGTACGTCCACAACCCGCTGGCCGCCGGTCTACTTGAGGGCTACATGACGATGGACTCCATCGCAGCCCTGGCCTTCGGCATCATTGTCGTGACCTCGCTGGGGCATACGGGCGGTGGCATCGGCGCGAAGGTCGTGCGTCGGACCTCGATCGCAGCGGTCATTGCGGGTGCGCTCCTGGGCGTCGTCTACGTCGGCCTGGGCCTCATCGGGCATGTCATCCCGAACGCACAGTCTTACACGGATGGTGCCAGTCTCCTGGCCGACGCCGCGCAGTCGACGATGGGGCGTCCGGGGCAGATCGTTTTCGGTCTGATCGTGCTGACCGCATGTATGACAACGGCGGTGGGCCTCATCGCCGCGACCTCGGAGTTCTTTAACCGTCTGCTGCCCGCGATCCCGTACCGCACATGGATAATCCTTGTCACGCTTATCTCCTTCGTGCTGGCATCCGCGGGACTGTCCTCGGTGCTCACGATCGCGGTACCGATCATTACTTTCCTCTACCCGATCGCTATCACAGTCGTCTTCATGACGATCACGACCCACCCCTTCCGCCTGGCGACCCCCGCGACGTGGACCTTCCGCCTGAGCACGTGGGTGGTCGCCGCATGGTCGGCCGCGACGACGCTCGCCCAGGTGGGCGTCGCCACCGACCGAATCAACTCCCTGCTCACGTGGAGTCCGCTACAGGCCAACCAGCTCGGTTGGATCCTCCCCACCGTCGTCGCGGCGTTGATCGGCGCGTGCATCGACCTAGTAGCGATGAAACACGCTGCCTCGTGAGTGCCAACAGCAAAGGCCCCGCACGGATTCGTTTCTGTGCGGGGCCACGTCGTATCTCCTGCAAGGCCAGAGGTCGCCCGATTGGAGTCCGCTACGAGGCTTGCGGAACCCGGCTGCGGTGCCCGTGGGCGGCGGCAGGGCCTGGCCGAAACGGGATCAGCGCCGCCCGATCAGAGGCCGCCACGAGGCCTGCGGGGCCCGGCTGCGGTGCCCGTGGGCGGCGGCAGGGCCTGGCCGGGCTTCGAGACGACGCGCCGAGCGAAGCTCGCAGCGCGGACGGCGAGCGGGCGGGCCGCCGCCCACGGGCACACCAAGCAGACCGGTACCAACAGGTGCTCCTCACGGCAACCCGAAATCTGGCGGCACGTCACGCAAAAAGTGGTGGCCCCCAGGAAAACCTGGGGACCACCACTCATGCGTTCACTGTCGTGAACTGACAAGCCGAAGCTCAGTCAGAACGACTGATTCAGTTGTTCGTCAGCTTCTCACGCAGCGCGGCCAGGGCCTCGTCGGACGCAAGGGTGCCCTCGTTGTCGACCGGGGTCGAGTAGGAGGCCTGCTCCTCGATGGAGGGAGCCGCTTCGGCGTCCTCTTCGAGGGCCTTGCGGACCTGAGCCTTGTGGGCCTCCCAGCGGGCCTGAGCCTCTGCGTACTGGGCTTCCCACGCCTCGCGCTGAGCGTCGAAGCCTTCCATCCACTCCTGGGTCTCGGGATCGAAGCCCTCGGGGTACTTGTAGTTGCCGTTCTCGTCGTACTCGGCGGCCATGCCGTAGAGCGAAGGATCGAACTCTTCAGAGTTCGGGTCCACGCCCTCGTTGGCCTGCTTGAGGGACAGGGAGATGCGGCGACGCTCGAGGTCGATGTCGATGACCTTGACGAAGACCTCTTCGCCGACCTTGACGACCTGGTCCGGCAGCTCGACGTGACGCT
>ERZ1699235.133-NODE-133-length-32543-cov-4.000370_pt1 | contig 32543 bp, 29 predicted proteins | sample MGYA00581546_ERZ1699235 | MGnify/ENA primary metagenome ERZ1699235 (study PRJEB42319, sample SAMD00040334) | human oral metagenome | material: saliva | host: Homo sapiens | study: EMG produced TPA metagenomics assembly of PRJDB4115 data set (Metgenomic analysis of... | reverse complement strand
CGAAAATGACCGCTTCTAGCGTCGTACGTTCTTCTGTTTTCTCCGCCATTACTGTCGTTACCACCGCTTCACTTTCTTCCACGGCTTCTTCTTTTTTAGGCAACAGTCCACCAACACCTACTAATAAAAGAAGCACTCCACCAATGACAGCACCTTTGACTGCCTGGCTCCACGACTCCCATTTCTCTTTCCACTCATCAAAAAAAGCCATTTCTCTCACTCCTTAAAAAGATTTCTCCAATTAAAGATATGAGAAAAATGACTCATTGGTTATAGATTTTTTAGAATTTCAATAGCTTCATCCAAAGTCTTCACAGGATAAATTTTAATATCTGTCCCTAACTTCGCAGCCGCTTCTTTGACTTCTTCGTAGTTTGATTTAATATCTGGATAACGAGCACGCATTTCGTCCGTGATTTCATCATCTGGGGCTAAGAAAACCGTCGCACCTGCTTCAATCGCAGCTACTAATTTCTTATCAATTCCACCGATACGTCCAACCGTTCCATCTAATTCAATCGTTCCTGTTCCGGCAATATTATGTCCGTTTTTCAAATGACTATTCGTAATTTGGTTATAAATTTCAAGCGTGAACATCAAACCACCTGAAGGGCCACTCACACCATGAGGGTCAAATTCAACGGATGGGTCAGAAGTCACATCTTCGTCCACTTCCCCGCCAAATCCAAGACGGATACCACCAGTACGGCTATCCATTTTCAACTGACCTCTGATTGACATTGTTGCATCATCACGTTTCACTTGAAGGACTAGCGTATGTCCTGGTTCAAGACTTGCTAAATAGTCTCTTAAATCTTCAAAACTCTCATCAGTATTCCCTGGGCTCTTTCCGTCAATCGTTTCGATAATATCTCCAACTTTTAACTTGTCACGGAAATTAGAGTTTGGATCCACACGTGTGACGAAAATACCATTTACATGTCGTTCGACCGTTTTTCCAGCAGCTTCAAAAGCAACTCGAACCGCTTTTGATCGTGCATTACGCATACTGAAATCTTGCAGGGCATCGAATTCTTCTGGCGTATAATCCCCGAATACCTCTTCAGACGGAACCATTTCGTGGTGCTTCAAGAACTTCTTAAAGTACGTTAAAACGGTCGCCTGCTCGACATACACCGTCAGCACCCTGAGAGAACCTGGATCCTCATCTTTTGCTCCACTAATCGTTAAAAATTGGGATACTTCTTCTGCAGTCCCTGGCGATTCAATCACATACGGGATTGGAATCATCGCAACAATCGCTAATACAACGAAAATTAAGGCTGCAATAATAATCTTCTTAACCTTTGACATCTGTTATCTCCTCATCCATTTTTATTGTGCGTTCAGGCGCATCTTTGTATTTTTCTTGTAAGGCATCGGCTACTACACTTGGAACAAACGGTGTTACGTCCCCTCCAAATCGAGCTAATTCCTTCATCATTGACGAACTTACAAATCGGTACTCTTCTTTGCTGAGTAATAATACTGTCTCAACATCACCATTTTGAACACGGTTATGAGATGCAAGAGTCGCTTCATATTCAAAGTCGGTTGCGTTTCGAACGCCGCGGACAAGAACGCTAGCTCCTAATTGTGCCGCTGCTTCTACAGTTAAGCCTCCGCTTACGGCTACCACTCTGGAATTAGGTACATGCGCAATTACCTCTTCAACCAGTGATTTCCGCTCATCTAAAGAAAATAAATAATTTTTCTGAACATTATGCGATAAAACCACAATCACTTCATCGAAGAGCTCACTGCTTCGCTCGATAATATCTAAATGCCCATTTGTAATCGGGTCGAAGCTTCCTGCTACTACCGCTTTTCTCATATTAAGCCTCCTCTTCGCTGGATGAACGGTCAAAGAACACTAGGGCTGTAATGCCGTACTCCACACGCTTATATTGCTCAAAGTCTAAAATCCGCTCTGGAAGTTGCACTTCCTTATCCACCTCGCAGACAATCACGCAATCTGGAGAAACTAGATTCAACTCTTGCAACTGCTCAATGTCCTTTACAATTTCTTGTAGGCGATATGGCGGATCCATAAACACCAACTCGAACGGTTCAAACGCTGGATCACTCGCAATGGTTTTGAGTCCTTGTTTCACGTTTTGTCGTTTTAAATGAAATTGCTCGGGTGATTTTGTAATCTCAATATTTTGCTCAATCGTCTTTTGTGCAAGGCGATTGTTCTCGAATAGAAACGCACGTTCCATCCCACGAGAGACGGCCTCGATGGCAACGGCTCCGCTTCCGCTGTACATGTCGAGCATGACTCCTCCGTCAAAATAACCGCCAAGAATATTGAAGAGCGATTCTTTTATCTTGTCAGTCGTCGGACGAGTATTTTGGCCCGGTACTGCCTTTAAGCGTCTTCCGCCAAATTCTCCTGAAATAATTCGCACAGTGCATTCCTCCTTATTCCACTATAATACCATATTCCAGCGCTTTTTCGTGAGTTTTTTATAAAATAATAGGCTCTCTCTTCTAGAAAGTATTTCTGTATGAATTTAATGATGACGATGCATCGAATCCTTGCGGATTTTTTAATAATAGCTGTAATGGGGCACCGGTTCGAGCCTTTCGTCTCTCACCTCAAAAGCCTCAAAGGAGCCGTAAGGAAAGACTTCCTACGGCTCCTAATTCGCATTTTGTGTCATCCCCCATTACTGCTATTATAAAATCCGCTTGATTCTCCTCATCATCTAGTTCAAAGAGAAATTCTTATGCGGTAGTGCTCTATTTTTTATAAATGCACGAAAGAAAATGGAATAATAAATGCGCTGTGTGATTTTAGTCCATTTGGCGCGCCGCAAAGGCAACGGGCAAAATGCTCTCCTCCTTGGAAGGGAAACAGTCGCGGGAACGAAAAAAGTTCGCCACGACTGTAGCGAACTTTTCATTGGTTTATAACGGGATAATGGTGTCATTATCACTAGTGGCAGGCTCGGTTGAGACAATCTCAATCATCAGCCCATGTGGCAAGCAATACTTGTTTGATCCGGCTGGGAAATCCAACCTGTTTGTACCGCGATTTGGTCTGGACTATTATCCTCCTTGTCACTGATACGCGTTCCATCGATTTCAATAATATTATATTGATTATCATGCGGCGTATTTTCACTGAGTTCAAAGCGCTCGATTTCTTCTCCGTCAATTGTGAGAATCGCGTAAATTTTTGCTTCTTCTTTTCTCGTTGCTTGTTGGTAAGCAAAGATGGCATTTGGTAAAAATGATAGTGCCAATAATACGAGCACAATAATAATGTCGAATGGCTTTATCAAATGGGAATACTTCTTAACTATCGTTCTCATCCTTTAACTCTAATAATGTTCTACGTACTTCTGAGGCAATTTTTGAACCAATCACGAGTAATTCATACAAGGTGAAAGTTTCAAATGGAGTTACACGGCCCACATAGCGAATAAAGAGCTCGCCGTCTGAATCCACGAGTAGCGTATAGTAGGCCACTAACTCCTGATTCAAGCGATTAATGGTATAGAGCACCTCGAATAAATCTAAGCCAAAGTCTCTTCCATTCCCGATTCCTTCATAAGTAATCTGGTAATCGGTACGGTCCTCGCTATCATCAAACACGACGCTAAACGGAAACTCGGCTTCTCCTTCTGAATAGAGGCCAAGAAACGCGATTCCACCGTCGCCTAAATCTTTCTTATCCAGTTTCAATTCACGGTTCTTTAACACTGTTTCAAATGATTCACTTACGTACATCGTGGCCACCCCTTTCGCCATTTGTAACCTCTATTTTACTAGATTCCCTCCTATTTCACAACCAAACACCGAAATCCGACACTTTTCTTCTCTATTAAATACGAAAAAAATTTCTGTTTGGCTTTTTCCGCACAAAAAAAGAGACTGAAGTTTCCTTCAATCTCTCTTGTAATTTATTGATTAACCTAAACGTTGGCGAGAATCCGCTGCACGTTGTAAGGCTTGACCAACATAGTTGATACATAACATCATCACAAAGATTAGGATTGTGGCTGGTAACCAAACCCATAATTTATTTTGGATGATATCTGCATTTTTTGCTGCAGAGATTAATGTACCAAGTGATGGTGTTGTAAATGGTAAACCGAAACCTAAGTAAGTTAACCCAGTTTCAATACCGATATTCCCTGCTAAACGTAAAATTAAGTTAACGATGATTAATGAACTTAAGTTTGGCAAGATTTCACGGAACATGATTCTTAAGTCACTTGAACCTAATGTTTTAGATGCATTTACATAGTCTAAACTTGCTTCTTGAAGAGTACGTGTTCTGAATAAACGAGCAGAACCGACCCAATAGAAGGCTGTCATGATTAATACAAAGTGGACCATTGTGTAGTTTGGAATCACTGTAACAAACACGATGATGATCATCAATGTTGGTAAAATCATAATAAAATCAACAACACGCATGATTGTTGTATCCACCCATTTACCGTAGTAACCAGAAATCAATCCGACAAAGATACCAATGATACATGTCAAGATTGTGATTGAGAAACCGATTAATACTGAGTTACGAGCCCCGATAATTAAGAGGGCTAAAACGTCACGACCACTTTCGTCAGTCCCTAACAAGTGTGCATTTGTTGGGGCTTTATAACGACCTAAGATATTTACTTTTAAAGCAGTCTCTTGGTCGATAAAGTATGGTCCAATAAAGATGATTAAGAAAATCAACGCTAGTAAAATTAACGCGAAAAGCGCTAATTTATCTTTTAAAAACTCCCGTACAATAACCTGAAACCCAGCAGGCGGTGTAGATACGGTGCTTTCTTCAACGACAGTTTCTTCAACTGTATTTACATTATTTTGCTCCATTTGCTACTCCTCCTTTTATTATTGTACACGAACACGTGGGTCTACAATACTCATGATAATATCAGATAATAGCGTACCTAGAAGAGTCGCTGTACCGAAGAGTAATAGTAACGCTAAGATTACTGAGTAGTCACGTCCTGTGATTGATGTTACGAATAAGTTCCCCATTCCAGGATATGAGAAGATGTTTTCAATGAACACTGAACCACCGATTAAACCAGTGAATTCATATCCTAAGAAGGCTGCGATTGGCAAGATTGAGTTACGGAAGATGTGGCGGTTGAACACAACATTTTCAGGAACCCCTTTCGCACGTGCTGTACGAACGTAGTCTTGGCTCTTCGCATCGATAACCCCAGTACGTAAGTATTGAATCGTACCAGTAGTTGAAAGAATCGCCATCGTAAACGCTGGTAAGATCATGTGATGGAATTTGTTTATATAATAGCCAAGTGTTCCGGCAACTACATCTGAATCGACAGATCCACGAGTTGGGAACCAACCTAATGTATAACCAAATAACCATAATAGAACTAACGCGAATACGAATACTGGGATTGAGTAAGTAATAAATGTATATACTACGATTGCTTTGTCAGCCCAAGAGTTTTGGTAACGACCTGCAATCATCCCTAATGGTAATGCAATTAAGTAAGTTAAAATCAATGTTAATAATGATAACCATACTGTGTTACCAATACGTTCACCGATTAATTTTGTTACTTCATATTTGTAAGTATAACTTTGACCGAAGTCTCCGCGGAATGCTTTTGAAATCCAGTTCCAATATTGAACAGGTAGTGGATCATAGAATCCGGCTTTCACACGTAAAGCTTCAATTGTATTTGGATCCGTTTCTGGAGTAATTAAACCTGTAAATGGATCCCCTGGCATCATTTTCGCGATTAAGAATGCGAGCACACTAAGGATGAAGATTTGTGGCAACATTAATAACACACGACGTAAAATGGTTTTCCACATAATTATTTTCCTCCTTTTGGATTTAATGCAACAAAGTGTGAGTCAGAGATTTTTTGTAAATCAAACACACGACCGTTTTCATCGTAGTAAAGTTGTTGGTTTTCTTGGTAGAATTTCTCAGCTTCCTTACGACGTAGTTTGTTTGCTTCACGGTTTTCTGGATCTATAACCGGAATCGAAGACAATAGACGTTTAGTATAGATATGTTGTGGGTTCGCGTAAATGTCTTCCGATTTCCCTGTTTCAACGAAACGTCCACGGTACATGATGAACAATTCATCACACATATGTTTCACAACCCCAAGGTCATGGGAAATGAATAAGTAACTTAAATTGAACTCATCTTGGATGCGTTTCATGTAGTTTAACACTTGCGCTTGTACAGATAAGTCTAACGCTGATACTGGTTCGTCGGCGATGATTAAACGTGGGTTACTTGCTAAGGCACGAGCAACACCGATACGTTGTCTTTGACCACCTGAGAACTGGTGTGGATATTTTAATAATGCTTCTTCAGATAATCCGATGATTTCCATTAATTCAATCACGCGTTTTCTCTCTTCATCTGGAGATAAACGTTCGAAGTTTCTTAATGGCTCAGCCACGATATCTAAGATACGTTTTTTAGGGTTAAAACTTGATAGTGAATCTTGGAAGATCATTTGTACGTTACGGTTGTAGTCTGAAGTACGACGACGTGCTTTGTTTGTTACGTCTTGTCCTTCGTAAATCACTTTACCGCTTGTTACGTGTTCTAGACCAATAATCGATTTCCCGATTGTTGATTTACCAGAACCTGATTCTCCAACAAGACCGTAAGTTTTTCCTTCTTCAATTTCAAGTGACACTCCGTCTACCGCATAAACATGATCCGTTACTCGGTTAAAGAAGCCACTACGAATCGGATAGTGAACTTTTAAATCTTCAATGGTTACAAAACCGCTCATTATGCTTCCTCCCCTTCAAAATGGAAATGTTTATAACATGTACAACGAACGAAGTGGTTTGGTCCAACTTCATGAAGTGTTGGATCCTCTTCGTGAGCGTCCGCTGAAATCCATGGAATACGTGGTGCGAAACGGCAACCTTTACGTGGTAATTTTGGTAATGGTGGCACTGTTCCTTGGATCACGTGTAACTCTTCGCCTTCTGATCCCGCTTGTGGGATTGATTGTAGTAATGAACGTGTATAAGGATGTTTAGGATTCGTGAATAGCTCTTCAACAGGAGCGATTTCCACAAATTGTCCAGCGTACATCACGGCTACACGGTCAGCAGTTTCTGCTACTACCCCAAGGTCGTGAGTGATTAAGATGATACCTGATTCAGTTTCTTTTTGGATATCATTTAATAAGTCTAAGATTTGCGCTTGGATTGTTACGTCTAAGGCAGTTGTTGGTTCATCGGCAATGATGATTGGTGGTTTACATGATAAAGCAATCGCGATAACCACACGTTGACGCATCCCACCTGATAATTCGTGTGGGTATTGTTTGTAAGTACGTTGTGGGTTTGGAATCCCTACTTGTCCTAACAATTCAAGTACGCGTTCAGTACGTTCTTTTTCATTTAATTCTGTATGATAATAAAGAGCTTCGTCGATTTGAGCACCAATTGTCATTAATGGGTTTAATGAAGCCAATGGATCTTGGAAAATCATACCGATATCATTTCCGCGAATTTTGTTATATAACGCTTCGTTTAAGTTTACTAAGTTCACATCGTTATAAATGATGTCCCCTGTAATCTTTGTATTATTTTTGTTGTGCAAGCCCATGATGGTTGTCGCTAATGTAGATTTCCCACATCCTGATTCCCCAACGATGGCCAAAATTTCATTCTTTTCTAATGTTAATGACACATTATCTACTGCATCATAAAAATCATCTTTGATACGGAAACCAACGTGTAAGTTATTGATTTCTAATAGTGGCTTATCAATTGTCAAATCCGATTCCTCCTTATTTTCTTTGGTTAACTATTTCAATATTTAAAATAATAAAACAACGTTTCTATTATACGTTGCATGCTCTCTGATTGCAAATTGTATGACAATTCGAGCGCAGATACAGCGTATTTTTAGTTTACCATGAATCCCGCTTGATTACCATTATTTATGAGCAAAAAATTAACTTTTCTCATGTTATTTTAATTTTAAATTCAAAATTCACCAAATCCTCGTCGTTAATGCGTTTTCATTAGTTTTAATACTTTATGCAAACAAAAAGAGACGAACCGAAGCCCGTCTCCTTTCAATTCTTATTTAGCAGCAGTGTCACTTGTTAATTCAACTTGGTAGAGCGCTGATTTTTGACTACCCAAGTTAACATCGTAGTATTTTACACGTTTGTTTACTGCTGTAATAGATTCTCCGACTAACGTTGGGAAGATAAATGCTTTATCGTGAACGTATTGTTGCCATTCTTTATAGAACTCAATATTTTTAGCTGAATCGAACGCTTCTGTTGAACTAATTTTATCCATGATTGCAGTTCCTTCAGGATCTACATAACGTTCAAAGTTGAATTTCGCAGATTCTCCGAATAATCCTTCTGGGTTTGGATCATAACCTGTAGACCAACCACCAGCGAATACATCGATTTCTGGGTCATCCGCTTGAATTTTATCGTAGAATGAGTTTAATTCAATAGTACGTCCTGTATAAAGTTTTACATCTAACCCGATTTCTTTCCACCAGTTCAAGTATTGTTGAACAAGTGATTCATTGGCTTCATCACGAGTACGTGCTGCAAAGTTGATTTGTAGTTTTGAGCCATCTTTGTTCTCACGTAAACCGTCACCATCAACGTCTTTATATCCCGCTTCATCTAGCAATTGTTTTGCTTTTTCTGGGTTATAAGTGAATCCTTCTTGTTCTTTGTTATAAATATCGTTAAAGAACGGAATGATGATTGAGTTTGAAGAATGTTGCAAGCCGTTATACAAGTTTTGACCTGCCGCATCAATATCGAGTGCGTATGCCATTGCCTGACGAAGTTTTACATCGGCCATTTTCGCATTTGGATCTGTTACGTTTTTACCAGCTTCTTTGTCATATTTTCCTAAGTGGAAACCGATATATTCATATGCTGACGCTTCAGAACTGATTAACGTTACATTTGTTAAATCTTTGTATGCTTCGTATTGTGAGTTTGGCATAGTTGCGATATCGTAGTTCCCAGCCTTCATTTCTGAAACGATGTTATCTGGAGATACAACTTCCATTACGACTTTATCAACTTTTGCTACACCTTTATAGTAGTGTTCATTTGGAACTAATGTCACAGATTCCCCTGCTACGATGGATTCAATCTTGAATTGTCCAAGACCGACAAATTTTGTACCACGTACATAATCACTTTGTTCCCATTCAGTTTCAGGAATATCTTTGAAGATATGTTTTGGCATAATGTATGCACAAACTGAACCACCTGCTAATTGCATGGATGGGCTCATTTCTTTGAAGTGAATTTTCACTGTATAATCATCCACTTTTTCAAGACCAGAAACACTATCAGCTTTTCCATCATGGTATTCTTCCATACCAACTACATTTTTATAATCATCATCGTAACGAACACCTGTATAATCTTTATTACCGATGGCTTGATATGCGAAGATGTAGTCGTCAATCGTTACAGGTTGTCCATCGGACCATTTATAGTCTTTAGAATTTAAAGTAACTGTTGCTGTTTTATTTTCAACGTCAAATTCGATGCTTGCAAGACCTGTATTTGTTAACTTACGGTTTTCATCGTATTCAAACATACTTTCATCAACCAAACCACCAATCGTTGAGTCGTTTGTATCCGCAGATAACTCATCCGCAAAAATACCAGAGAAAGGTGACGAAGATACAATCGCGTATTTTAATGTTCCTCCTTTAATTGGAGTTCCATCGTGAGTGACTTCAGAAGCGTATTTTGTTTTTGAGGCATTGCTACTTGTTGAAGATGATTGTTCTTTACTACCACATGCTGCTAACGTTAGCGCAACCGTTGCAGAAAACAGAATCATCACATTTCTCTTTTTCATCATAATCAGTCTCCATTCTTTTATTTTAAGGCTTTTGAGTGTATCCATAAATTTATGTTGAACTTATCATACTCCAACTTTTTAATAATTGCAATACTTTTTCTAATCTTTTTTTAATTTTCATAATTTATTTCTCATTTTTGGAAAGTTTTTTCATAATGAAAAAGCCTAGGAATCCTCCTAGGCTTTTTGAATTTATTATTTAGCTGGTGTATCAGAAGTTACTTCTAATTGGTATAATTGTGCTTTTGAATCTTTAGTTGCGATTGAAGTGTCATAGTATTTCACACGTTTGTTAACCGCTGTTACGCTGTCCCCTACTAAAGTTGGAATAATGAACGCTTTATCTTTAGCATATGCTTGCCATTCTTTGTAGAATTCTACGTTCTTAGCTTCATCAAATGCTTCTGTAGAAGCAATTTTCTTGATGATTTTAGTACCTTCTTCGTTTACATAACGAGAGAAGTTGAACTTAGCAGTTTCACCGAATAAGTTCGCTGGGTTTGGATCATAACCAACACCCCAACCTCCAGAGAATACATCGATTTCTGGATCATCTGCTTGGATTTTTTCGTAGAAGTTATTAGATTCGATTGTACGACCTGTGTAAAGTTGTACGTCTAATCCAATTTCTTTCCACCATAGTAAGTATTGTTGAACTAATGATTCGTTGGCAGCATCACGAGTACGTGCAGCAAAGTTGATTTGTAATTTAGAACCATCTTTGTTTTCACGAATTCCGTCGCCGTCTACGTCTTTATATCCAGCTTCATCCAATAATTGTTTTGCTTTTTCTGGATTGTAAGTGAAGCCTTCTTGTTCTTTGTTATAAACGTCTTTGAAGAATGGTAAGATGATTGAGTTTGTACCATAGTTTAATCCGTTATATAAGTTTTCTCCGGCAGCATCGATATCTAATGCGTATCCCATCGCTTGACGTAAGTTTACATCAGCCATTTTCGCATTTGGATCTGTTACGTTTTTACCTTGAGTCTTGTCGTATTTACCTAAGTGGAACGCGATATATTCATAAGAAGGCGCGAATGTACTTACGTAAGTTACGTTTGTTAAATCTTTGAACGCTTCGTATTGAGCACTTGGCATTGTAGCGATATCGTAGTTACCAGCTTTCATTTCTGAAACGATTGCATCTGGTGATACAACTTGCATTACTACTTTATCTAATTTTGGACGACCTTTGTAGTAGTATTCGTTCGCTTTCAATGTTACAGATTCCCCTGCAACTACTGATTCGATTGTAAAGGCACCAAGACCGACCACTTTAGAACCACGAACGTATTCGCTTTGTTCCCATTCTTTTACAGGGATATCTTTAAAGATGTGTTTTGGCATTGTGTATGCTGGAATTGCACCACCTGCTAATTGCATTGATGGTAACATTTTTTCAAAGTGAAGTTTTACTGTGTAATCATCCACTTTTTCAACACCAGAAATTTTATCTGATTTGCCTTCGTGGAAATCTTTCATCCCTACGATGTTTGTGTAACGGTCGTTGTAACGAGAACCTGTGTAGTCTTTGTTACCGATCGCTTCGATAGCGAAGATATAGTCATCGATTGTAAATGGTTGTCCGTCTGACCATTTGTAGTCTTTCGCGTTTAAAGTAATTGTTGCTGTTTTTCCTTCAACATCTAATTCGATAGAAGCTAAACCAGTGTTTGTTAATTTACGGTTTTCATCGTATTCGAACATTGATTGATCCACTTGGCTCGCAATTGTTGAGTCAGTTGAGTTTGATGCTAATTCGTCGATGAAGATCCCACTGAATGGTGAAGCTGCTACAAGTGCGTATTTTAATGTACCGCCTTTGATAGCTGTTCCTTCATGTGTCACTTCTGAGTTAAATTTTGATTTTGAAGAAGCTTTTGATGCTTCTGATGAAGTGTTACTGTTGTTTGCTGAACCACATGCTGCTAATGTTAGCGCTGCTGCAGCTGATAAGAATACTAAACTCTTCTTTTTCATATTTCCTCCACTCTCAGACACCCGATTCAACTTTCTTTGTATGTTGAATTGTCTGACAAATTAATACTTGGTGTTAATTCTAACATAATTTTAATTTTTTGCAAGCAAAATCTCTAAAAATTTTCAGTTCATTTTAGTTATCTTTTTTATACTGTCTATACTTATTGATTTTATCATATTTTCATCCATTCTATATGGCAACAAAAAAGGCCTCGCAATTGCGAGACCTTAGGATTGAATGAAATTCAATTATTTATCAGCTACACCAGTTTCAGATAGTAATTCTACTTGTTCCCATCCAGTTTCTTTACCTTGAGCAATATCTACGTGTTTCACACGTTTGTTTACTGCTGTTAATGAGTAAGTGTTGAAACGTGGAACTTGGAATGGATTTTCGAATACGAATTTTTGCCATTGTTTGAATAATTCAACACGCTTAGCTGGGTCGAATGAAGCTTCTGAAGCAATTTCACTAATTAATTTAGTGTGTTCATCGTTTACATAGTGTGAGAAGTTGAAACGAGCGATTGGTCCGTATAATCCATCTGGGTCAGGGTTGTAACCAATTACGAACCCACCTAACCACATATCGAAGTCATCAGCATATTTCGTTAATTTTTCAGCATATGCGTTAAAATCTAATGTACGGCCGTTTAATAACTCTACGCGTAGACCAACATTTTTCCACCATTCGATGTATTGTTGGATAACAGCATCATCTGTTTGGCTACCAGCTGGAGCTAATAATGTGATTGTTAATTGTTTACCGTCTTTGTCTTCTACATAACCATCACCATCAGTATCTTTATAACCAGCGTCTGCTAAGATTTTCTTAGATTCTTCTGGGTTGTATGTGAATCCTGGGACTTCTGATTTATCCGCATAGATTTCACCAAAGAATGGTGTTAATAATGTGTTTGCAGCGATACGTAACCCTTGGTAAGTTTCGTTAGCTACTTGTTCATTATCTAATGCATACGCAAGTGCTTTACGTAAAGCAGGATCACTCATTTTCTTACCAGGTTCGAATACGTGTTCACCTTTATCTTTGTCAAAGTGACCCATGTTAAAACCCATGTAAGAAATATTGTTTGTGATGTTACCGATTAATGTGATGTTGGTGAAATCTTTATAAGTATCATATTGATCAGCAGGCATTGAAGCAAAGTCATATTTACCGGCTTTTATTTCTTGAACGATTGAATCTGGAGATACAATGTCCGCTTTTAAGCCGTCCACTTTAGGTTCGCCTTTATAGTAGTAAGGGTTTTTCTTAAATGTTACAGATTCACCTGGAACTACTTTATCAACGATGAATGGTCCGTTACCTACCACTTTTGTACGTGCAGCATCTGAAGCAACAGCTTGATCATAAGTCATATCCTTGAAGATATGTTTTGGCATGATATTTCCCATAATCGCATTTCCACCTAATTCTAAAGCTGGATATACTTCTTTTAAGTGAATTTTAACAGTTTGGTCATCTACTTTTTCAAGACCTGAGATTTTATCTGCTTTTCCGTCATGGAATTCTTCCATACCAACGATGTTTGCAGCATTTTCATCGTAACGAACACCGTTATAGTCCTTATTACCAATGAATTCATAAGTGAAGATATAGTCATCAATTGTTAATGGTTGACCGTCAGACCATTTGTAGTCTTTAGAACGTAATTTTAAGGTTACAGTTTTCTTTTCTCTATCTAAAGTGAATTCCATCATACCGCCATCTTTTTTGATGCGTTGGTTTGCATCGTATTCGAATAAGTTGGCATATGCAAAGTCTTCTAATTGACCATCGGAATTGTCTACTGATAGTATTGGGTTGATTAACCCTTTAAATGGTGATGCAGATACGATTGCATAGTTAATTGTACCGCCTTTGATTGGTGTCCCTTCATTTGTTAGTTCTGTTGGGAATTTACGTTCTGATGCTTTTGCAGCAGATTCCCCACCCGCGTTATTCGCTTTGTTGTTATTACATGCAGCTAAAGTTACTAATGAAGCAGCACCTAATAAACCAGCAATTGCTTTTTTGTTCATGTGTTTCCCTCCAAATTGGAATGATATTAGAATAACTTAAATAATACTCCCATTCCCACCTTACTGCAACCTTTATTTCGATTTCTCACCATATTTTTACCGAAAATTCATTTATTTTTAACCATAAAATTCGCGCTATCATCGCGTTTTCAGTACATTTCAACCCATTTGTCCACGAACAAAGGACATTTCTTTCTTCTTTTTTCTCAACATTCGCATTCTATCAACGTTTCTAGCAGAAGCACAAAAAAAGCCGGAAGTTTTTACTTCCGGCTTTCCCATTTTCTTATTGATGACTTGCAATATAATTAACCGCGTCTCCAATTGTTGTAATGTTTTCTGCATCTTCGTCAGAAATTTGAACACCAAATTCGTCTTCTAATTCCATAACTAATTCCACAACATCTAGTGAATCTGCACCTAAGTCTTGTTGGAATGTCATGCCTTCCGTTACTGTTGAAGCATCTACGCTAAAACGGTTTGCAATCAGTTGAGCTACTTTATCAAAAACTTCTTGATTTGACATAACTTTCTCTCCCTTCTCATTAAGGTCTATATTAGGTACTGCACCATTTCGGGCAGATCCCGTCCCTCCGCTACACTGTGCGGGCTATCCTCTAAGTGGATAGTACTGTTATTTTACAGAATTCTTGTGAAAATGTCCATACTTTCAATGAAAAGTACGATTTTCTTAGCGATTTCTTATTACTTAACGAAGAACAAAATGCCCAGGTTCCACCTCTTGTAGGCTTGCTTTTTCGCTAAACTCTTCCCCTTTATACACCAAACGTTTGCGATTCTTTTCTTCGCGCGGATCTGGAAGCGGAATGGCTGAAAGCAGACTTTTCGTATACGGATGCTGCGGGTTATTATACACGCAGTCCGCAGAACCCATTTCCACAATACGGCCACGATACATCACTGCGATACGGTCGCTGATGTATTTCACCATAGATAAGTCATGGGCGATAAATAAATACGTCAGTCCGATTTCTTTTTGTAATCTCTTGAGTAAGTTCACAATTTGCGCTTGAATCGATACGTCTAAGGCTGAAATAGCCTCATCACAGACGATGAATTTTGGATTCACGGCCAAAGCACGCGCAATCCCAATCCGTTGACGTTGACCGCCGGAGAATTCATGCGGATAACGGTTGGCATGTTCTTTATTCAATCCAACAGTTTCAAGCAGTTCATCTACCATCGCATCACGCTCTTCTGCAGTTTTTGCAAGGCCGTGAATATCAATGCCTTCTGCGATAATATCACGCACTTTCATACGACCATCGAGCGACGCATATGGATCTTGGAAAATCATTTGCGCTTCTTTACGAAACTCGAGCAATTCTTTTCCTTTTTTCAAATTTGCGATATCTTTTCCTTCGAAGAGAATTTCGCCATCGGTTGGTTTATATAAACGAAGCAAGGCACGTCCAGTCGTTGATTTTCCTGAACCAGATTCTCCAACGAGACCGAATGTTTCGCCTTCGAAAATCTCAAAGGAAATATCATCGATGGCTTTCACCACATTTTTCTTCGAACCAAAATACTGTTTTAAGTGTTTTACTTCTACCAGTTTTTTTCTATTTTCTGTATTAGTCATGCGCCTGTCCTCCTTCTGTAAAGAAGAGGTTTCGTCTTCTTACGATTTCTTCAGGAACAGGTACTTTTGGAGCACGCGGATCCAAGAGCCATGTCGCTGCAAAGTGCGTTGGACTCACTTCAAACATCGGCGGTTCCTTCACACGGTCAATCTCAAGCGCCACATCACTACGAAGCGCAAAGGCATCTCCTACTGGTGGGTCGAGTAAGTCTGGTGGACTTCCAGGAATCGCATAGAGCGTATCTCCTGTATGCAATGTTGGCATTGAACGAAGTAATCCCCAAGTATAAGGATGTTGCGGATTGTAAAATACTTCCTCCGCTGTTCCTACTTCAACGACTTTTCCGGCATACATGACGGCTACACGGTCTGCGACATTGGCCACCACACCAAGGTCATGCGTGATAAAGATAATCGCCATTTGGAATTGCTGTTGCAGTTCTTTTAAAAGCTCTAAAATTTGTGCTTGAATCGTTACGTCAAGCGCTGTTGTCGGTTCATCGGCAATCAGCACATCTGGATTACATGCTAAGGCAATAGCGATGACAATCCGTTGACGTTGCCCACCAGAGAATTGGTGAGGATATTGTTTCATACGTTCTTTGGCATTTGGAATACCTACAAGCTCTAGTAATTCTTCAGCACGTTTATCGGCTTCTTCTTTTGAGGCTTTCTCGTGCTTTATAATCACTTCTGTAATTTGTTTTCCAATCTTCATCGTAGGGTCGAGTGACGTCATTGGGTCTTGGAAAATCATGGCGATTTTCTTCCCACGAATCGATTGCATATCACGTTCGCTCTTTTCGAGGATATTTTCACCTTTAAAAATGATAGCTCCCTCTTTAACGACCGCATTATTCGATAATAGTTTCATGACACTTTTGGCAGTCACACTTTTCCCTGAACCGGACTCACCGACAAGAGCAAGTGTTTCGCCTTTTTCTAACTTCAGATTCACTCCACGAATCGCTTGTACTTCTCCCGCAAATGTTTCGAAGTGGATTCGTAAGTTTTCAATCGATAAAATAGTTTCGCTCATTCGAATCCTCCTAGTCTTTCATTTTCGGGTCAAAGGCATCTCGTAAACCATCTGCCAATAAGTTAAAGCTAATCATTAGAACACAGAGCACTCCTGAAGGGAACCACATCAAGTGTGGATATAAACGGAATGTTTTGTACCCTCCATTAATAAGAGCTCCAAGAGACGCATCCGGACTTGGAATCCCGATTCCAAGGAAGCTTAAGAAGGCTTCAAAGAAAATCGCTGATGGGATAGAGAACATTGTCTGAATGATGATTAAACCAGCCATGTTTGGCAATAAGTGTTTAAAAGCAATCTTCCAGAAACTTTGCCCTAACGCACGAGACGCTAAAATGTATTCTAAATTCTTTTGTTTCAAGGTTTGTGCACGTACGACACGCGCCATCGTTACCCAGCTTGTAAAACCAATCGCGATAATAATCGACACGAGACCTGGTTTTAATACGAGTAACATTAATACAAGGATGATTAAGTTTGGAATCGCTGAGATGATTTCTAAGAAACGTTGCATCACAGTATCCACACGTCCGCCGAACCATCCAGAAATAATTCCGTAAGTCACACCTATCGTAATATCAAACAACGCTGCCACAAAAGCGATAATGAGCGATGTTTGTGTCCCGTAAAGCACACGTGAGAATAAGTCACGGCCAAGGTTATCCGTTCCAAAGAAGAAGTTTACGCCTTCTGGAACCCCTTGTTGCGCATACACATCGACGCCGTTACGGTATCCGTTGAAGAGACCTGGAATACGTGCTGGTAAGTTGGCAAATTCCGTGTTTTGTTCTAATGGATCAAATGGAGCAATGACCGGTGCTAATACTGCTAACAGCACAATCACCAGAATAATAAAGAGCGATACTAAGGCTCCCTTATTTTTTGTCAATCGTCTCCATGAATCTTGTAAGAAGTTAAGAGAAGGTGCAGCGATTTTTTCACGGTCAGCACTATGCGTTAAATCCACGCGTTGAAATAACTCTTTTTCTGTTAATTCTGCCATTACGCTTCCCCTCCTTCATCAGTAATACGAATACGAGGATCAATCCATCCGTATAGCAAGTCTACAATTAAAATCACAAATACGAGCAATGCAGAGTAAAGCATGGTTACTCCCATAATCGTTGGGTAGTCATTGGTTAAAATCGATTTGACAAACTGTTCCCCAATTCCTGGAATCGCGAAGATGTTTTCGATTACCATCGACCCTGTCATGAGTCCAACGAGCATTGGTCCAAGGATAGTCACAAGCGGAATAATCGCATTTCTAAATCCATGCTTGAACGCGACTTCAAAACGGCTTAAACCTTTCGCACGCGCCAATTCAATATAGTCCGAATGCAATACTTCTACCATTTCCGTTCTTACAAAACGCGCAGAATCGGCAATCGGTGAAATCGCCAGCGCCATTGTTGGTAGAATCGAAGAGACAAACCCTTGATTCCAGAGCGCAATCGGTAGAATTGGAAAAATCACCCCAAAGACTAATTGAAGCACTACGGCAAACACGAAACTTGGAACCGAACGTCCAATAATCGCAAAGAATGTTGCAAGTGTATCTACCCATGTATTTTGTTTCATGGCCGCAATCATCCCGAGTAGCGAACCTACTACTGTCCCGAAGATTAAGGCTTGAAACCCTAATTGGAAACTTGGCCCTACACGCGAGAAAATCAAGTTTGCGACTGTTGAGTTATATTGGAACGATTGTCCAAAGTCTAAACGGAATAATCCAGTGATGTAAATCAAATATTGAACAAATACAGGCTTGTCGAGGCCGTACTTGGCATTCATAATTTCTAGTTGAGCCTGCGTTAACTGTTCTTCATTGGCATATGGAGACCCAGGTAATAGTTTCATTAGAAAGAATGTAATCGTCGCAATCAGGAATAAGGTTAGGAACATGTAAAATACACGTTTCCCGATATATTTTAAATAGTTTTCCAACTCTGCACCTCCATCGATATCTTAATTCTGTTTCATCATACTATCTAAAGAATTAAAGTTTCAACTAATTAGTATCAACCTAGTCGTTGCGCATTGCCAAAAGTTCTGCTACAGTGAAAAGAACGACATGAAAAGGAGGAAGCTGATGTCATTCGACTATAAAAAAATAGGACTCATTTCTGGAATCCTACTATTATTATGTATGGGCTATGTAACGCTGACGGGCCCCTTTAGTCTACTTGCCCTTAGCAACGCTCTTTTTATGTGCGCACTCGTCTGTTTAATGATTGGCATTTTTGCCTATTTAAGTTGCACCGACTTCTTCACCTTTTTTTTGAAGAGCTTCACTCCTAATAAGGAGCATAAGAAACATACCCTCTTTACCGCATCATCAACCCTCCTCTTTTTAGAGGTAGCCGCGGTTCTCGGAATTCTATCTATTTTATCCGGAATATTCCTATTATAAAATGAAAAGCCGTGTCCTCGTAAAAGGGCACGGCTTCTTTTGTATTATAGTTCTGCAGCTTTTTTCTCTGCTTTTTCTTTTTCGATTTCCTCACGTAATTCAGGAAGAATCTGCGTGAAATCCATACGAAGTTCTTGTCGCAATGATGGCTCCACTTTACGAACGAAGTGGAATGTCGATAAGCGTTCCATGACGCTTTCGGCTTCATCTTTAGCAACATATAAATAGATGTATTTTAAGCGTTTCGAAATATAGTGAATATTCCCAAACTTCTTCAACTGTTTAATTGGTTTCAATGTATACAACCAAACAACGAGTGCTTGTCTTTCTTGTTGCTCCATTGTTTCTCCCTTCTACATAGCTTTTAATTCGATAATTTTTTCTTCTTCCTCTTCTGGAAGACCTTCTCTTGTTGGCGGCGGCGTTTGTTCGCGGCTTTCTTTATCACGTCGAATGGCCCATAGTACTAGACCAATTCCGGCACTGGATGCAAAGAAGCTCGACCCACCATAACTGATTAGCGGTAATGGCACCCCTGTTAAAGGCGCTACCCCAACGAGTGCTCCAATATTAATTCCTGATTGAATCAAGAATAAAATCGCCACACCGTAGCATAAATATTTTCCAAAAAGATTACGACATTTATTTCCTTTGCGAATAATCGCGATGATTAATCCAAAAATTGCAAGAAGGAGAATAAAGATTGTAATAAATCCTAACTCTTCTCCGACAATCGCTAAAATAAAGTCGGTATGGGCTTCTGGTAGGAACCCCGTTTTTTGAACAGAATTCGATAACCCTGTTCCAAGCCAGCTACCTCTGGATAACCCAAGATAGCCTTGAATCGATTGATAACCAGCACCTGTTGGATCGCTCCACGGATTATGGAATGATGTAAAACGGCTTAATTGGTACGCTTTTAATCCGAATTTTTCAAAAATCGAAGCGTCTAAATACGTGAGGCCATATAGTCCAGCAAAGACAACGCCCCAAATAGCTAGCGCGCGGTTTGAGACACCTGTCATAAGGCCAAGTAGTACGGCAACTCCCGCAATAATGATGGACGTTCCTAAGTCCGGCTGAAGCATAACCATTCCGATGAAGAATGCCGTAATTCCAGCTGGGATGAGATAGAATCTCCAATCACGTTTACTACGTTCGTTCTTACTATAAATATAAGCCGATGTCCAAATCACAAATAGTTTAACCAATTCGGACGGTTGTAAGCTAAAGAGTTTCAAGTTAATCCAACTCTTCGCCCCGTTTACACCGGGTGTAAATAATACAATCACTAGCAGGATAAAGATTACTCCTGCGACTCCCATCATCACTTTTTGATCCTTCAAGAATTTCTCAGGAAGAACGGAAATCCCAAGCGCCATAAAAATCCCGATGATGATAAAGACAAATTGCTTCACCATAAACGCTTCTGAGTTTCCTTGATTGGCAAGTGCGTAATAACTACTTGCACTATAAATCATGACGAGTCCGAAAATTGAAAGTACCGAATACAACCCCATAATGAGCGGGTCCACATTGAGAAGGTGCTTCATTTTTTCATGAAAGTTTAACACGTCAAGCCTCCTCTAATTTTGGCGCGACTCTTCGTACACTTGCGTATACATGTCGTTTAATTCGTATTCTAAATCAGCCATAATTTTATGGCCTTCGTTCGCGTGAATTAATCCAAGTGAAACTGCGAAATCCACTTGTTTCGATAAACCGAATAATTGTGTATCGATAATTTCTTCGAATGCTGGGCATTTTGCCAAGCAAAGATGTGTTTTTTGTTTTGAAATGAGTTGATAAATTTGGTTGGCATTTTCTGTCAACTGAACTAAAGCAGGATTTTGAGTCATCTCACACTCCCCTTTCTATATTCCATGCTCAAAGCATATACTCTTTTAGTATACTTGCATCCACAAAAAAATACCACTAATGCAAGTGGAATTTACTGAAAATTTAGAGTTCGCTGTGATGCTCTTTATAAAAGAAATGATTCCGCCTTTCCTAACGGATGTCTTCATAATCACTGTAACGTTGCACCGGTTCGAGCCCAGAGGTCTCTCACCTTTAAAGCCTCAAATAGGGCGTACGGAATTAATTCCTACGCCCTATAATTCGTTTTAATGCGTATCACGTTACTGTGATTATAGAATCCGTTAGTCTTTGCGGAATCATCTTTATGCAGCCAATATTTTTTCTGTTTTCCACTTTGTTAGTAGTTTTTTCTGTGCAAGTAACTAAAAGAGAATGCTATCTTTCCATCTAGCCAAAGCAGTGAACTCACCAATTCCGCTTTATGAGTTTGCAAAAAATGAAGTGAGGCACTAAGCTCACCCCGGTACAGCTATTGTCGCTACTATGAAGACTTCCTGCAGAACGCAGTAATAGCAGCATAATTATTTATTTCCCGGTTCAATCATAGAGAGGCCGACACGACCTTTTTTAAGATCAAGCTCCGTCACCCAAACCGTTACGATATCCCCAACCGCAACGACATCACTTGGATGTTTTACGAAGCCTTTTTTCAATTTCGAAATATGCACAAGGCCGTCTTGTTTCACACCGATATCCACGAACGCGCCGAAGTCTACTACGTTACGAACGGTTCCTTCGAGTTCCATTCCTACTTGTAAGTCTTCCATCTTCAAGACATCGCTACGTAAGATTGGGCCTGCCACTTCTTCACGTGGGTCACGTCCTGGTTTCAATAATCCATCTAGCACTAATTCCAGCGTTTCTTGTCCGATGCCAAATTCTTCTTTCAACTCTTTCGCATTCAGTCCTTTTAATGCTTCTTCTAACTCTGGCGAACCAAGCGCTAATTTTTCAGCATTGGCTTTTTTCAAAATGGCTTTAGCAACATCATAAGACTCTGGGTGAATGTCGGTACCGTCAAATGGGTTCGTTCCATCGATGATTCGTAAGAACCCAACGGCTTGCTCGTAAGCTTTTGGCCCTAAGCGAGGTACTTTCTTCAATTGCGTACGGTTTGTGAACTTACCGTTTTCGTCACGGAAAGCGACCACGTTGGCTGCTGTTGTTTTCGTTAATCCGGCAATGTGCTCCAAGAGAGCGGCACTCGCAGTATTCACGTTTACCCCAACCTTGTTTACTGCTGTTTCAACGACAAAGTCTAATTGCTCATCTAATTGTTTTTCTGGAACGTCGTGTTGATATTGTCCAACCCCAACGGCTTTTGGATCGATTTTAACCAATTCGGCTAATGGGTCTTGTAAGCGACGAGCGATGCTGACTGCTGAACGCTCTTCGACTTGGTAATCTGGGAATTCTTGGCGTGCGATATCGCTGGCAGAATAAACAGAGGCCCCTGCTTCGCTGACGATAGTATAAACCACCTTGCGAGGGATTTGTCGTAACTGCTCCGCCACGAATTGTTCAGACTCACGGCTAGCTGTCCCGTTCCCAATCGCAACCAGTGTTACGCCATATTGTTCCACGATGCGACGGAATTGTCCGCCTGCTTGTGCGCGTTTTGCTTCTGAAGCTCCTACGTGAGGGTAAATCACAGACTTGCCGAGTACTTTCCCTGTTTCATCGATTACCGCTAATTTACATCCTGTACGGTACGCTGGGTCAAGACCTAAGATGACTTGGCCTTTCATTGGCGCTTGTAATAATAAGTTCTTCAAGTTTTCCCCGAAGATCGCAATCGCTTGTGTTTGCGCCTTTTCACTTAATTCATTACGGATTTCGCGTTCAATCGCTGGTCCAATGAATCGTTTGTAACTTTCTTCAATCGCGCCTTCGACAATCGGTGCAGATGGTGACGACGGATTTTTGATTTTCTCTTCTTTAATCTTTGTAAGAGGGTTCGTCACGTCGACTTCAATCGTCACACGCACTACGTCTTCTTTTTCTGCACGGTTTAAGGCAAGCACGCGGTGAGGAACGATGGATTTCACGGGTTCCTCGTAGTCATAGTACATTTCGTAGACTTTCTTCTCGTCGAGCTCTTCTTTCTTCACAACAGACTTCACGATACCATTTTTTTGCGTAAATTGACGTAATTGTTTACGGTATTTCGCTTCATCGGAAATCCATTCAGCAATAATTTCTACGGCACCGTTAATCGCATCTTCAACCGTTAGAATTCCTTTTTCTTCATTGACAAACGTCGCTGCTTTTTCTTCTACAGAATCCTTTGTCGTCATGAGTAACCATAATGCAAATGGCTCTAATCCGGCTTCTTTAGCAATCGTTGCCTTCGTGCGGCGTTTTTGTTTATACGGACGATAAATATCTTCCAACGCTGTTAAGGTTGTCGCCTTGCTTAACGCAGCTGTAATCTCAGGAGTGAGTTTGCCTTGTTCATCAATGAGACGGCTAATTTCTTCTTTGCGTTTTTCGAAGTTTTCCAAATAACGTTGGCGCTCTTCGATTTCACGGATTTGCACCTCATCTAAAGAACCGGTTTGGTCTTTACGATAACGCGCAATGAACGGTACCGTATTGCCATCTTGCAAGAGGCCTAATACCGTATCGATTTGTTTTGGTTTATATTGAGTAAGTTCTGCCTTCACAAGCGCTACGGAACGCTCGTAAGCAGTGATTTCAGTTGTTTGTTCTGTCATATTCAACTCCCTTTCTGTCTCCTCTATCCTATCATGAAATAAAAGGAAAAGCACCTAAGCAAAAATACTTAGGTGCCCTATTATGGCTAAAGTTTAAATAAGTGTATCACTATCAGCTGATGTTAACTCTTATAGAAGAGCCAAGATAATGAAGTTAAGGATGAACAATCCTGTCGCTACCCATAAAATTGGGTGAATGTCTTTTGCTTTACCAGTAATCACTTTCACTAAGCAGTAGAAGATGAATCCTGCTGCGATACCGTAAGAGATACTGTAGCAAAGTGCCATGAAGATTCCTGCAAAGAACGCTGGAATCGCTTCGTCTAATTCGTCCCATTTCACATCTGCGAATGAAGAAAGCATCATCACCCCAACGATAATTAACGCTGGCGCTGTTGCTTCTGCAGGAACGATACCCACGAATGGTGCTAATAATGTTGATAATAGGAATAGACCTGCTGTAACGACCGCTGTTAAACCAGTACGTCCACCAGCACCAATTCCGGCTGCACTTTCAACATAAGTTGTAGTGTTTGAAGTACCAAAAATTGCCCCGATAGAAGTACCGATGGCATCTGCGAATAAGGCTTTATCCATCTTAGAAGAGAATCCAGATCCGTTTTCAAGTTGACGTTCGTCTTCTTCAGAGAAGATTCCTGTTTTACGACCTGTACCGATGAAGGTTCCAAGTGTGTCAAATGTATCTGATAAGCTGAATGCGAAAATCGTCATAAATACTAACGGTAAGCGCGCTGGATCAGAGAAGAGTTTCACGATTCCTTCTGAGCCAAAAGCGGCCATGAATGTTGTGCCTAAGTCATTGAACGCTGCTCCTAGTGAGTTGCTTTCAAAACTTACTTTTGATAAATCGACAACCCCCATTGGAATCGCTAAAAGTGTTGTTAAAACAATCCCATGCAAGATAGCCCCACGAACTTTTTTCAATAATAAGACTACAGTAATGACTAAACCAATCACTGCAAGGAGTGCGCCTGGAGACGTGAAGTTTACAAGAGATGGAACGATTCCACCGTTTGAATTCACGCTGAACACGCCGCCTTTATAAGCTTCTGTTGCGACATTATACGCAGCACCGTTGACTTGAGTAATCGTTTTTGAATCAGAAAGGAATTCTAATAGATTAGCATTTTTTAAACCGATATAAGCGATGAAAATTCCAATCCCGCCCCCGATAGCATGTTGCATACTGACCGGAATGGCTTTAATAATCATCTTACGAACTTTTGTTACAGTAATGAAAATGTTGAATAAACCACAAATGAATACCATTGCTAATGCTTCTTGCCAAGTAAATCCAAGGCCGAAGACAACTGTAAATGTAAAGAACGCGTTTAACCCCATCCCTGGTGCTAATGCGTAAGGTACGTTTGCGAAAAGACCCATCACTAATGTACTGACAACTGTTGCGATAATCGTTGATAAGAATACTGCTTGGAATGGCATCCCTGTTTTACTAAGAATGTTCGGATTGACAAAAATGATGTATGACATCGCGAAGAATGTCGTTAACCCAGCCAAAAACTCCGTTGAAACGTTCGTGCCGTTCTCTTTCAGTTTAAAAAACTTATCCATTGGAATGATAACTCCTTTTTATTGGTTTATTTGACGACTTAAGTATACTAGAACTATTTTTGTTTTACAATAAAAATACGTACATTTTAGTTCTTTAATTTATTTTCGTTCGTTTTATTTAACTTTATTTTATTTCAAGATTGTCAAACGAGTAATTCTGTTTCTAAACACGAATATTAACAGCAAAAAAGAAGTGGCGTTCGCCACTCCTTTTTCTTTTAGTTATTCTTTTATTATTTTGATTCCTTTACGCCCTTTTTCCACCGGTGTCATAAAGTCATGATAATCCCCAGGTTCATCCTCTTCTAGCCCTGCTTCTTTGAGCCCTACATAATAAGAACCTTTGACTTCTCCTGCATTTGAAGCAAAGAATCCTTCTCTCAAATTTTTTTGAACTCTTACATTCAGATACTCCATCGACTCTTTAGCAAGTTCTTGCACCTCAAAACTTACAATCAACTGTGTTTTATTTTTGTTATACTTGTCTTCGTCGTATTTCCCAAAGGAGTAGCTGACTGGCGAAGGCTTTGGGCTTTCGTATTCTGCGAAATCTACTGCATTGAATTGTTCTCGTAAATCTTTAATTTTTTCATCTATCTTTTTCAACTTTTCTCGGACTTCCTTAGAATTTCCCTCCCACGATACTTTAATACCTTCCTTTCTCAGCGCCTCTAATTGGACTTCCAATTTTTCTCGAAGTTGTTGTTTATGGCGATAGAAATTTCGTTCAAATTGTTTTTGGGCTAGTTCTAAAATTTGTTTTTCATTCTTCCCTCCTAAATCCCCGAGGTCCAAATCCAATCCTGTATAGGCAAGCACGTTTCCTTTTCCATCAAAATGATAGACCGCCGTCACCGTGTTATGTGGATCTAACTCTGTTTTCTCTCCGTGATGCACATCCATCCAAATCCTATCTGACTGTAACGCATATGGTAGAGGGATTTTTTCCTTTTTTCCGCATGCTGCAAGCATAACAGCTACTACCGACAGCAACGCTAGTTTTATCCATGTCTTCATCATTCTTCCTCCAACGTTCGAACTTTCACTTTCATTATACTACACGCAATCAGAATCTGCTCCTATTCCAAACAAAAACGCCAGAGCACCATTGTACTCTGACGTCTAAAGGGATTATTTATCTGAATTCCACACTGGGAAGTATTGTCCTGGTGCGACTTCATCCATTTTTTTCGCTACATCGTCTGTTTGATATAATTCAACGATTTTTTTGTATGTTGGGTTGTCAGCATCTGCTGCTTTAACAACGATGATGTTGTAACGATCTTTAGGAATTGTATCTAAGTGGTTTGCATCTGAGAAGATGTTGTCTTCGATTTTCAAACCAGCATCTTGTGCCATAGAACCATTAATTGAAGCTGCATCAACGTCTTGTAATAAACGTGGTGCTTGTGCTGATTCTGCTTCGATGATTTCTAAGTTACGAGGGTTGCTTGTGATGTCTGCTAATGACGCTTTTGTTCCAACGCCATCTTTTAATGTGATTAAGCCTTCTGTTTGTAAGGCTACTAATGCACGACCTTGGATCGCTACTTCTTTAGGAACTAATACTTTTGCTTTCTCTGGTAAATCTTTTAATGATTTATATTTCGTTGAGAAATAATATAATGGCGTGATAAATGTTGTACCAATTTCTTTTAAATCAGTTCCTTTATCTTTGTTCCATTGTGCTAAATACGCACGGTGTTGGAACGCGTTCATTTGAACTGAACCTTCTTCAAGAGCTGTATTTGGTAATACATAGTCGTTCATTTCTACAACTTCGATATTGATGTTTTCTTTTTTCGCTTTTTCAGCTACGTAATCCCAGATTTCGTGTGCTGCGCTACCTACTACGGCAACTTTAACTGTTTGTGCTGGAGCTTCAGTTGCTTTAGAAGCCTCGCTAGATTGTTGTGAACTTTGATTTCCGCACGCTGCTAAAGTGATTGCTGCAACGGCTGTTAATAATAAGTGTTTAATTTTCATTTTGTTTTTCCTCCATTTTCTTACGTTTGTTGTGTTAATTGCGAATTGATTTGAAACATTCCTCCTTAAACTGTCGAACACAATAAAAAAATCCTTTGCCCAAAAAGGACAAAGGACGATCATTTCAAAAATACCGTGTTACCACCTTTATTCGTTTATCCATCACTAGATAAACCTCACCCGATTCCACTAACTGACAGTTGAAATCGTACCGCTATAACGGGCGCCCCGTACTTCCCTTACAATTGTTCAGAAAGTCCGCTCAATGGCCATCTTCCTCATTTCGTCACTACTTAGTTCCACCAACCCTAAGCTCTCTACTCAGTGCCCAGATGAGTACTCTCCATCTCTATGCGTTATGGATTCCATTATACGCCCATTCTTTTCGATGTCAACAAAATCCTATCCTAGAAAGACATTTGTTTTTCACTCGAATACGAAATAATCGAACTGACTCTAGCATAAAGAAAACCTCCACACGAAAAGTTTCGTGCAGAGGTTAAAACCGTCTTATTTAGCAGCAGTTGTTGTTGTTTCAGAATCAGCTGCTTGTAAGAAATTCTTCAAAGCATTTTGTAAGCTTTCATCTGTGATTTTCACATCAGCAGCTTTCACTAAATCTACCATTGTTTGGTGTAAGTATGCAGAATCTTTCAATTTCGCATCTAACATTTCTTTTTCCATTTGTTCTTTCATTTCATCAAATGGTTTCTTCTCTTCTTTCGATACTAACTTAATGATGTGGTATCCGAATTGAGTTTGAACTGGTGTTTCAGTGATATCTCCAACATTCTTCAAGTCGTAAGCTGCTGTTGAGAATTCAGTTACCATGTCTGAACGTTTAAATGGTCCAATTTGGCCGCCTTTTGCAGCTGTACCAGTATCTGCAGAGTTTGCTTTTGCTAATTCCGCAAAATCAGCACCATCTTTTAATTGTTGGATTAATTCTTCTGCTTTTGCTTTAGCAGTTGCTTTTTCCTCATCAGATGCATCAGATTTAGCTGCAATTAAGATATGTTGAACTGTAATTTGTGGTTCCCACGCATCATAGTATGCTTTGATATCTTCTTCTGAGAAGTTCGCAGCTTTCTTCACTGCTTCTGTCATTAATTTATTTAAGTAAAGTGTTTGACGGTATGCATCTACAGAAGTAATTCCGCTTTGTTGTAAAGCCGCTAATAAGCCAGGTTCGCCACCGTATTGAGCTACTAATTTAGCCACTTCTTCATCTGCAGCTGTTTTAAGAGATTTTGCATCTTCAATAGATCCTTCTAGTACTTTTGTTAATACTAAACGTTGTAGTGTTTGTTCTCCAACTGTGTCTTTCATTGCTGTCACAAATTCATCTTTTGTAACGTTACCGTATTTAGTAGTTGCAACGTTTTCTGATGAGCCATTTGAGCATGCCGCTAATGCGAAAGTTGATGCAAGCGCTAATGCTCCTACGAATTTTTTCTTCATAAAATTCCCTCTCCAATCGGTTTTCTTTTTAATCGATGTTATTAATATACCACAGTTTGAAGCTGTTTCCTAATTTTCCACCCATCTCTTACTTTTTCTTAACTTTCTAAAAAGCAAAAGAGCCAGGACCTATCTCCTGACTCTTCGGTAAGTTAAGTTTAGTTCAAAAAATATTGTGATTATTGTAATACACGAATTGTGATTGTACGACGTCCGAAGTTGTAAACATCATTCAAGTTTACTAAGTGAACATCAATTCTATTTCCGTAAATGGCGCCACCTGTATCTGCAGCACGGAAAATACCATATCCTGGAATTTCAACATATGATCCTAATGGAATCACACTTGGGTCAACCGCAATTACGTTTGGTTCACTGACAAGGTTTGTTCCATCAGCTGTGTAGTTTGATAAACCAGCTTCGTTATATGAGTAAGCTGTTGCTTCTACTGTTAAGTAGTAACCACCTTGGCTTGAAGAAGCTGCAGCAGCTTGTGTTGTCTCAGTTGCTGGAGTTGCTTGAGCAGCTTGAGTTGTTTCAGTTTCTTGGGCTGCTTGTGTTGTCGCTTCAGTCGTTTCAACTTCTTTTACTTCATTGTTGTTTTGAACACGGTATGAGTGTTGTTCTGTTCCGTTATCAACTGTCACTTCTTTTTGGTCAGCTGAGAAACGTAACACTGTCCCAGGGTAAATAAGGTTTGCATCTTGAATTTCGTTCACTTGAACTAATGTATCTAATGATGCACCAGTTGCTTCAGAAATCACTGATAATGTATCTCCCCATTTGATTGTGTACTCTTGTACACCTTTATCGTCTGTTTTTACATCTTGTTTTACTTGTTCTACAGTACGTGCTGTCCATTCTACTTCGTTGGCACTTGCTGTAGTTGCTGAAAATCCTGCAAAACTAAATAAAGCAAGTGATGCTGTCACCATCATGAATTGTTTCTTGATTGGTTTCATATTTTCCTTTCCGATTTCCGACTTTTTCTAAAGTCAAAAATCTCGTTCGCTTGGATTTTTGGGTTGCGAACTTAATTGATGCTAATAATGTTACCACGAATAAAATTGAAAATGTTGATTTTATGCGGTTTGTTAAGGTCACTTAATTTTTTTGACTTTTTCTGATGTTATTATGACAAACAAATGACAAGAACATATGTTTCCGTAACATTCGACACCATTCTGTAACGCGTTCGTAGAATTTTCTTACAATCTCGGTCATACTTTCTTCATTTATTACACTGTTTTTCGTTCCTTTTTGAGGTAAAAACCTATCATGTCGCACTTTTTCCGACCTTTAATGCATCAAAAAAGACCTCCCTATTCATCCATAGGAAGGTCACTAAACATTCGTTAAGCCGTTTGATTTAATTCACTCATTTGAATCGTTTGATCGATATTTTCTTTCAAGGCTTCTGGAAGATGGTGCGTTACCCATAGAACGGTCACGCTCTTATCTTCTAAGATTGGCTTCAACACCTCAATGGTTGTCTTTTCATCTAAGTTGGAGCTGACTTCATCAAGCAAGAAGACTTTTGGTTGTTTCATCAACCCGCGTGCAAAGGCAATGCGTTGCAACTGTCCGCCGGATAAATCTGTATTTTTGTCTCCAATTACTGTATCCAACTGATTCGGTAATGCTAAAATAGTTTCTTTTAGTCCAACCTGTTCCAGAACTTCAAAGAGTTCTTCATCCTCTACAGCTTTATCGAAACATAAATTTTCACGAATAGTTGCACTAAAGAGATGTGGTTTTTGGCTAACATAACAAACTTTTTCGTACAAGATTTCAGGTGTCACAGAATTAACATTAATTCCATCTACAATAATTTCACCATTATAACCACTTAATTTGCCACTGATTAGATTCATTAATGTCGATTTACCACTACCACTTTCACCTAATAAAACATATTTTTTATTTTCGGTAACGGTTAATGATATATCGTGTAGGATAGGCTGGCTCTGATACGAAAACGAAAGATTTTTAATCGAAATAATTGTTCCTTGTTTCTCTTTTGAATTAGAAGACTCTTTTACTTCTGCTTCCTTTAATTCCTTGAAACGATTTAGCAACGGCTCTGTACTTTGAATCATAGCAACGTATTGACTAATGTTTGCTATCATATTGAAGATAGTTGAAGCTAAGGCCGTTGTAGTCACAATGCTACCTACACTCATTTCTGATTGCAAGATTAGATATCCTGTTAGCAAAAAAATAGACACTTGACTAATCACATTCCCGACTCCACCAGCAATTGCTACTTTTGCTAGAGTTTGGCTATAGCGGCAATGAGTGTCTCCTAACTGAGTGGATTGATTATTGATTTTTTCCAAGAAATAATTGAACTTTCTAAAAACAAATAAGGTTTCATATCCACTTAGCAAATCTGAGACTGTTTTTGAAAATTCTTCATTCGATATTGCTACTTCTTCTGTTTTGCTAGATAGCTCTTTCATAAACAACTTTGGTAGATAGGAGAGACAAACAATTAAGACTAATGTAGCTACAATAAGTGACCAATGAAAACATGCCAACGCAACCATTGATAATAGTACAGAAATCATCCCTGCAATAAATTCTAACCCAATGGAGATTCCTTTTTTCTCAATTTGATCGATATCACTGGTAAACCAAGAAATATATTTCTGACTATTTTTACTATAAAATTCCTCATAACTCGTTTTAGAAATAGCTAGCGCAATTCTGTTTCGTAAATACGTAGCAATTCTCTGAGTAACAATTGCTTTATAACGAATCATTCCATATTGAAACAACAAAAATAATACAAATATCGTAATTAATATAAGTCCGTTTTGAAAAAAATGTTCAAAATCAGATTGTACTAAATTATCAACTAATTTTGTATTCATCAAATTGGTCGATAAGTTCAATCCTTCTATAATTATATATAAGAATAAACAAGCAATAATTTCTTTTTGGAATTTTCGTGCAATCTCAACCATTTGTCTCACCTCCTAAACTACTCTATCTTATTATTCGTCATCTCCACCAGAAATTTCAATTTTAATTTTCCATTTCATCACTACTCACTCCTTTCTAAATTATTTCTATTAGCAATGCGCACCTGGTGGACAGATTGAATGATCAACATCTACACCAATATAAAATCCTCTACTAAAAAAAACAGACATTATTCTTCTCCCTTCAAATAGATTCGTTCGAACAAATTCAGTATAGTTCTCTCCTCACTTTTGTCATAAAAAGTAATCATATCGTGTTACTTGTGATTTAACTGCTCAGACAAAAATTGTCGATATAGCTTTCCTTTATGATTTTCTTCAAAATCATAGAAGAATTGAATAGATTTATTGCATAACTTTTCTCCGTCCTTTTTTTGATTTCGCTGAATCATTAATATTCCTTTGAAAAATTGTGCAGACATTTTTTCTGCATAAAAACCTTCTCTTTTTAATAATTGCTCAATTTCTTTTAAAATATCATCTCCATATTTAGAGCCTAGGAGAATGTCTTTCAATAAAATATTTAATAATAATTTCGATGCAATTTCGATATATCTTCTTTCTGATGAAAAGTGATTCTTTTTCTTTCTCAACAAATGAACAAATTGATGGTTTTCTTCAGGAGAAAAGAATATTGTGAAATTCCCAAAAAGCTCAATTTCATATAAACCCCAATTCTCAATATCGAATAAGTAGTTTAAAATCTGACGCTTCGATATTTTCGACAATGTTTGTCCATCCATCTCTGCAAGAAATGCTTCCATAAGAATTTTGTTATGTAAATGCCTTATATTCTTGCTTTTTTCGAACGCCTCTTCTTCGCGTTTTTTTAATACTTCCCATAAATAAGCATCATTTTCTTTTTTTGCTTTGATGACTTCATTCAAAAATTCTTTCTGACTATTCTCTCCTTGAAACAACTCCTCAAACTCACTAAAATAAATATTCATTCGTTCTAGTAATCGAAGGAATGTTGAAT
>ERZ1699235.127-NODE-127-length-33148-cov-6.601647_pt1 | contig 33148 bp, 22 predicted proteins | sample MGYA00581546_ERZ1699235 | MGnify/ENA primary metagenome ERZ1699235 (study PRJEB42319, sample SAMD00040334) | human oral metagenome | material: saliva | host: Homo sapiens | study: EMG produced TPA metagenomics assembly of PRJDB4115 data set (Metgenomic analysis of... | reverse complement strand
ATTTGTTGATGGTATTTATTTAGCTAGAAATGCTTGCATTTTAATCTGTTGTAATGAGACGCATGTCTTAGGATGGTATGTTTGTAGATATGAACACTCTAGGGCTTGGGAGGCTTTATTACGACGTATTTCATCACCTACAGTAGTTGTATCCGATGGTGGTACCGGCTTTCAAAAGGCATTAAAAAAAGTTTGGCCGAAAGCCAAACTACAAAGATGCTTATTTCACGCATTTCAACAAGTAAAACGCTATACAACAATACGTCCTAAAACAATTGCTGGATGTGAATTATATGGAATTGCAAGGGATTTATTAACGATACACACGCAAGATCATGCCGTGAAGTGGGTACAAAATGTTATGTCATGGAAAGTACGACATAGAGTATTTCTATCAGAAATGACCGTTGATGAAAATGGTACGATACGACCTAAACACGAACGACTTATAAAAGCAGAAAATTCCTTAGTTAAATTAATCAATAAAAGATGTTTGTTTACTTACTTAGATACATCGTTAACATGTACCTGTCCAGCTACTAATAATCGTATAGAAGGTGGCGTAAATGCTCAGTTACGCGCTATGTTACGTAATCATAGAGGAATGTCTATTGAAAGACGAATAAAAGCGGTGTTCTGGTGGTGCTATATGCACTCACCGAACCCGCTTTCTAATGCAGAAATACTTAAGGTTATGCCGACCAACAAGAGTATTTCTGATATATATCATACCATACATGAACAATCTAGGTTAGAAGCCTCTATTCCAACTTGGGGTGATGCTATTGTTTGGAGTGATTTGCATAATTATGATCGCCTATTTACCAATCTTTGGGACTGAAATAGCAACACTTTTTGTCCTATAACCCTCTATTTTTATGTATGCTATTTTAAACGTCCGATTTCTAATTTATAGAACATGCATTTTTTCTGCTTCGCGATAGTCCTTAAGAACTGGACGAGGAGGTAATTTACCCATGATACTCACTACATAGATAGCGATGGAAGAGAAGATGAAGCCTGGTACGATTTCGTAAAGGCCGAGAAATCCAAATTGTTTCCAAATGAGTACGGTTAAACCACCTACGACGATACCTGCGATACAGCCATGACGTGTCATACGTTTCCAGAATAAGGAGAACAAGATGGCTGGACCAAAGGCAGCACCAAAACCTGCCCATGCATAGGCAACCATAGTTAAGATGTAGCTATCTGGATCCATTGCCATATAGATGGCTATTAATGCAACTAGTAGCACTACAATACGGCTTACTAGTACTAGCTCTTTATCACTCGCTTTAGGATGAATGATATTCGCATAAAGGTCATTAGAAATGGCAGAGGCTGTTACTAATAACTGGGCAGATGCGGTACTCATGATAGCTGCGAGTACTGCAGACCAGATGAGACCTGCTACAAATGGTGTAAAGAGACGCTCTGTCATGATAAGGAATACAGTTTCTGCATCAGTGCCTACCAATTTATCTGGTAACATATATACGTGACCAATGAGGCCAACTGCAATGGCCGCCATAAGGGATAAGATAACCCAAACCATGGCGATGTTTGTAGATTTCTTAAGTTCTTTTGCATCGGAGATAGCCATGAATCTTACGAGGATATGAGGTTGACCGAAGTAGCCAAGCCCCCAACCAAGAGAAGAAATCAAGCCAATAACCCAAGTGAACCAATCAGATGGATCACCGAATAGGCTAAGTCCTTGAGGAAACTCGTGTTGAATGAGTTGGAATGTTTCAATAGGACCACCCATAAACATGGCAGCTGTAATTGGTACCGCTAAGATAGCGAAGAACATCAATGCCCCTTGGATACAATCTGTCCAAGATACGGCGAGGAAGCCGCCGAGGAATGTGTAGAATACAACGATACCCGCTGTAATAAATAGAGATACGGTGTAATCAAGACCAAAGATGGTATTGAACAGTTTGCCACCTGCTACGAACCCTGATGATGTATAAATCAAGAAGAAAATCAAGATAAATAGGGCGGAGATAACAGCTACCGAATGAGATTGATCGTGGAAACGATTTTTCAAATAGTCCGGTAAAGTTAAACTGTCACTAGCTACCTCAGTATGGTTACGCAAGCGTCTAGAAACAAACTTCCAGTTTGCCCATGTACCTAATGTGAGACCTACGGCAATCCATACACCAGAAATCCCCGTAGTATACGCTAGGCCAGGCACACCCATGAGCATCCAACCACTCATATCTGATGCTTCCGCACTAAGTGCTGTGATCCATGGTCCTAGTTGTCGGCCACCGAGAATGTAATCACCAATGCTGTTAGATTTCCTGTAATAGTAGACCCCGATATACATCATGAGTCCTAGGTATAAGGCAAAAGCGATGATAATCATTAAGTTGTCTTGTGTCATGCCTATATAAGACCTCCTTAGGTTGTAGTTCCATTCTATAGTATTATAAATAATTCCTATTGTACCATATATTAGCACTTTAGAGTGTAAAAATTTGGTGAGATTGTATTGATTTCTATACGAATTTTAAGCATATACTTTCATCTTGGGTATTAGACGGTTAACCTATAAATCGTATATACTAAGTAAACCGAAAATACTCGAAATATGATAAAATAATAGAATGGAAAAATGACACATGAAAGGAGGTACTCATGGATCAACAGGGGACAAGAAAACAAGAAAATCTAAAACAACCAGTTGTGACAAAACAACAAGCACTACGCATGTTAGAAACTTACTTTGGGTATACCTCCTTTAGACCGGCTCAAGAGGCTCCCATTGCCTCCTTATTACGCAATGAAGATGTAATCGGTATCATGCCGACGGGGGCTGGTAAGTCTATCTGTTTTCAGATACCTGCACTCTGCAAATCGGGGCTTACTATCGTATTTTCACCACTGATTTCTCTTATGAAAGACCAAGTAGATGGCCTGTTAGTGCAGAACATTCCAGCGGCGCTCATCAATAGTACGCTTACGCAAGCGGAGTTTAATAAAACGATGTACGAAGTGCGTAGTGGTAAGATCAAACTCTTATATATTGCGCCGGAGCGACTAGGTTCTAATTTCTTTTGTAATGTGCTAAGAGCGTTGCCTATAGCTCAAGTTATTGTGGATGAGGCTCATTGTATCTCGGAGTGGGGCCATGACTTTAGACCGTCCTATCGCCTTATCGGTGAGTGGCTCAACTCACTACCTAAAAGACCTATTGTAGGGGCTTTCACAGCGACGGCTACGAAATATGTAGAAAATGATATAAAAAAACTATTAGGATTAGACAAGGCAAATGTGTATGTAACGGGCTTTGATCGGCCTAATTTATCTTTCTCTGTCATCCGTACACCAAAGCGCATGGATTATGTGGTTCACTATGTGCGCCAACATGATAACGAAAATGGTATTATCTATTGTGCGACGCGTAAGGATGTAGATCGAGTGTATGAAAATCTAACCCGTGCAGGCATTAAGGTAGGCCATTATCATGGAGGTCTCAGTGATGAGGTGCGCCGTGAGATGCAAAATGCTTATGCAGATGATAAACTGCAGGTCATGGTGGCTACGAATGCCTTTGGGATGGGCATCGATAAGAGTAATGTGCGCTATGTGTTGCATTACCAAATGCCGCGCAACATGGAGTCCTACTATCAAGAGGCGGGCCGTGCAGGTCGCGATGGAGCTCCTGCAGAATGTATCTTGCTCTACAGTGGGCAGGATGTACAAGTTCATAAGTATTTGATTGAACAGTCCATTGAGACGCCTGAGCGACAAGAGGTGGAGCTCCGTAAATTACAGTCTATGATTGATTACTGTTTCTGCAGTAATTGTTTACGTAAATATATGCTTAACTATTTTGGTGAAAGCACCGTTTGGACTACTTGTGATAATTGTAGTTCTTGTAAAGGCTCCGGTGATAAGGTAAATGTAACAAAAGAGGCGAAGGCTATCTTCCGTGCTATTATGGGGACCGATGAGCGCTATGGTGCCTCTATGATTACCTCTATAGTACGTGGTGATCGAACTGACCGCATTATGCGGGCAGGCCACGATGCACTGCCTGTCTTTGGTTTGCTAAGTAATGTAGACGAGAAATCTATTAAAGGGCTCATCCAACAGTTTGTAGCTTCTGGGTACTTGCGTAGTTCTTCAGGTAAGTATCCTGTGCTATCCTTGACGGCTGGTGCTGAGGAGGTCCTTGCTGGGCATAAAGAGGTAGAGGAAATCAGACAACATGTATCAGTACCATCTCGAACTAGTCGGTCTACGTCTACTACATCACGAGGAAAATCTAGTTCCGGGGCGGGTGGTTTATTTGAACATTTACGACAACATCGTAAGCGCTTAGCTGAAGAGGCAGGGCTTCGACCATATCTTATCTTCCCCGATACAGTACTTATTGACCTAGCCAATTTACGACCAACTACATTAGGTGAGTTTGGAAATGTAAAAGGTGTAGGGGAAGCAAAATTGAAAAAATATGGCCTCAGCTTTTTACAGGCCATTGCAGAATATAAGAGATAATAAATTTTACTGTATATATGGTAGTACGATGTATTTTTTAGTATGATAGTACTATATATTGTAAGATATAAGGTTAGTATTATTCGACGTATTATATATAAGATTTAGGGGGACATATGAGTCTAGCAGATACACAATACCTCGGTATTATTGAAAATATTTTAGAACACGGCACGTATGGTCAAAATCGTACCGGTGTTGCAACTTATAAATTGCCACATCAAATTATGCAATTCGACTTGCAAGAGGAATTTCCAATTTTGACTACAAAATTTGTAGCTTTCAAAACGGCGGTAAAAGAATTGTTATGGATTTGGCAAATGCAATCTAACGATGTACGTAAATTACAAGAAATGAACGTGCGCGTATGGGATGAGTGGATGCGTGAAGATGGTACTATTGGTAAGGCTTATGGTTACCAAATTGCAAAGTACAAACAACTTGATAAGCTCATCAAGACTATCAAGGAAGATCCGGATAGCCGCCGTATGATTGTTACATTGTGGAATATTGAAGATTTAGATGATATGGCATTGCAACCATGTGCGTATGAAACATTATGGGACGTAGCTGATGGTCACTTAAACTGCATGCTCATTCAACGTAGTGGCGATATGGGCCTTGGCGTTCCATTTAATACAGCTCAATATGCAGCATTACAATGCATGATTGCCCAAGTTACCGGTCTTAAACCTGGTAAATTTACTCATGTTATCAACAATGCTCATGTCTATGAAAACCATGTAGAAGCATTGCGCGAGCAATTAGCACGTCGCGATCAAGCATTGCCAGCTCCAAAAATTATTGTGAATCCTGAGGTAAAAGACTTCTATGACTTCACACCAGAGGACGTTACATTAGACGGGTATGAACATCTAGGTAAATTGTCCATGACTGTTGCTGTATAGCATTATATTCATGACAATTGTTAAATAGCATAATATGTATGGCTGTTGCTATATAGTATTGTGTTCGTAGACATTGCTAAATAGAATAATTTATGACTGTTGCCATATAGCATTAACCGAAAGAGGCCAGTATGTTAGCATTAATCGTAGCCGTAGCACATAATCGTGTGATCGGTAAAGATAATACCTTGATTTGGCACTTGCCGAATGATTTGAAATTCTTTAAAGAGAAAACGACAGGTCATGTCATCATTATGGGCCGTAAGACCTTTGAAAGTTTGCCGTTCTTGCTGCCAAATCGTGAGCACTGGGTGATTACCCGTGATAAGGGCTTTGATGCGCCAGAAGGAGTTAAGATTTTCCATAGTCCTGAGGCGGCTGCAGAAGCAGCGCGTGTTCTTGATGCGGCCTATGTTATCGGCGGTGCTCAAGTATACGAGGCTTTCTTGCCTTACGTGGATACGATGTACATTACAGAAGTAGACCACGAATTTGAAGGGGATGCATTTTTCCCAGAGTTCTCAGAGGAGGCTTTCACCATTGAATCCGTTGTAGACGGCGTGGTGGATGAGAAGAATACATATCCTCATCGTTTTGTAACCTATCGCAGAAAGGCATCTAAATGAGTGAAAGAATGTTTGCCATTATTGGCAGTGAATTAAATGTTAAGCCAAAGCAGGTGCAAGCTGCCGTAGAATTATTGGACGAAGGCAATACGGTGCCATTTATTGCGCGTTATCGTAAAGAGGTAACGGGTGAATTGCAAGATGAGCAATTGCGTACCATTGAAGAACGCATTAAATACTTGCGCAACTTGGAAACACGTCGCCAAGAAATCATTGCATCTATTACAGAGCAAGAAAAGATGACCGACGAGTTGATGAAATCCTTAGAGGCCGCAACAAAGCTTCAAGAATTAGAGGATTTGTATTTACCGTACCGACCTAAGAAACGTACCCGCGCTATGATTGCTCGTGAACGAGGCTTAGAGCCGTTGGCGGACATGATCCTTAACGATACAGTTACCTCTGGTGATCCTTTAGAGATTGATAAAGACTTTGTAACGGAAGAGGTGCCCACACCAGAGGACGCTATTCAAGGTGCTTCTGATATCGTAGCGGAAATTATTAGTGATAGTGCAGACTTCCGTGCTTACTTGCGCAAAAAGATGTGGAACGAAGGCTTTATTCAAGCTGAGTTGACTGGTGATGAAGAGGTACAACAACAGTTCTTGCAATACGCAGAATATGCCGAGCCTGTTCGTCAAATGCCGTCTCACCGTATCTTGGCGGTTAATCGCGGTGAAAAATTAGGTGCTTTAAAGTTAGCCCTTACTGTACCAGGTGATACGTATGTTGCTTACATGGTGCAAAAGTTAGAGAAAAATCCAAAATCCATATTCGCAGACTATAAAGCAGCTGCAGTAGCCGATGCGTACAAACGTCTAATTTTCCCTGCTCTAGAGCGTGATATCCGCAATGAGTTGACGGAGAATGCTGACGAGCAAGCTATCAAGGTATTCGGTGTAAACCTTAAGAACCTATTATTGCAGCCACCTTTGGCAGGCCATGTTATCATGGGTCTTGACCCTGGTTACCGTACAGGCTGTAAGATGGCTATCATCGACCAACAAGGTAATGTGCTAGATTACGGTGCCTACTACTTAACGAATAGTGAAAAGCTTCGCAAAGAAGCTCAAAAGGTATTGGCTGATAAAATCCGTAAGTTCAAAGTTACTCTCTTATCTATTGGTAATGGTACTGCATCCTATGAAACAGAGCAGTTTGCTTCCACCATGATTGAAGAGGAAAAGTTAGACTGCCACTACATTATCACCAATGAAGCAGGCGCATCTGTATATTCTGCTTCTAAATTGGCTATCGATGAATTACCAGATTTAGACGTAACCATACGCGGTGCCGTATCCATTGCACGGCGTGTACAAGATCCATTGGCTGAATCTGTTAAGATTGATCCTAAATCTATCGGCGTAGGTCAATACCAACATGACGTCAACCAAAAACAATTGACTCATACCTTAGATCAAGTCGTTGAAACTGTAGTAAACCACGTTGGGGTAGAGCTCAATACTGCATCTCCTGCTATTTTGCAACATATTGCAGGTATTTCTAGTACAGTGGCTAAAAATATCGTTGCATATCGTCAAGAGAATGGTGTATTTAAAAGCCGTAAAGAATTGTTGAAAGTACCTCGCTTAGGCCCTGCGGCGTTCACGCAATGTGCGGGCTTCCTTCGCTTGCAACACGGTAAAAATCCATTAGATAATACATCTGTCCATCCTGAGTCTTATGAATTGGCAGAACGCATTATTGGTGAATTAGGTTTTACCTTGAAAGATTTGCAAGACAAAGCGCAATTGGAAGCATTACAAGTGAAATTACCACTTGTTGATGCCGGAAAAATGGCCGCAAAACTCGATGCAGGTGTACCAACAGTACGAGATATCTTAGGGGCTTTGGCAAAACCAGGTCGTGACCCTCGTGAAGATTTGCCAGCACCACTTACTAGAAAACATGTAGTAAGCCTTGAAGATATTCAAGTTGGTACTGTTGTAAAAGGTACTGTTCACAACGTAGTTGATTTTGGTGCCTTCGTAGACTTTGGTCTTAAAACTAATGGTCTTTTGCATCGTAGTGAACTCTGTAACAGTCGCCAACATCCATCTGATGTGCTGGCTGTAGGCGATATTATTGAAGCTCAAATTATTTCTGTTGATGTAAAACGTAATCGTATCGGTTTATCTGTCAAAGCATTACAACCAGAAAAGCCAAAGAATAACGATAATAACCGCAATAGAAATAACAACGGTCAACGTCGAAACAACGATCGTAACAATAACCGTAATAATGACCGTAATAATGGTGGTCGACAAAATAATAATCGCAATGGTGGGAACCGTAATAATGGGGACCGTCGTAACGGATAATCTCATATATTTTTGGCTTCAAGAATAGAATTTTATATTATATTACATTATATAAATAATAATCAGTTGAGAATTATTCTTGACTAAAAATCATGGTCCCCGAAACCGTACTCCCTATGGTCTTAGAGGGTGCGGTTTTTCTATATAACCTAAAACTATGTATAATAATGCGGAATGGATATATCGAAAACGATATATCTTATTGAAAAATTTAGATATAAGGCGTATGATGAAATTACAGAGGAGATCTTCCTCAATATATGTTCCTAAATAGGAGGTAATGCTATGAGCTTAAACCTTAAAGAAAGATATGGACTTTTAATTAATAATGAATGGGTAGCGGCATCTGATGGTGCTGAATTTAATGTATATAACCCTTCTAATGGCGAACAACTCGCTATTTGTGCAGAGGCTACGAAAGACGATGTTGATAAAGCGGTAGATGCTGCAACAGAAGCTTTTAAAACTTGGAAAACAGTATCTCAAGTAGATCGCGCTGATTACTTGTTAAAAATTGCTGACGCTATTGATGCTCATAAAGAGTATTTGGCACAAGTTGAAACATATGACAATGGCAAACCAATCCGTGAAACTTTGAATGTAGATATTCCACTTGGCGCTGACCATTTCCGTTACTTCGCTGGCGTGCTTCGTTCCGAAGAAGGCTCTGCACAAGTATTTGATGAAAATACCTTGAGCCTCATCGTTCGCGAACCGATTGGCGTTGTAGGTCAAGTCGTGCCTTGGAACTTCCCATTCCTAATGGCTGCTTGGAAATTGGCACCAGCTCTTGCAGCAGGTTGTACAGTAGTTATTAAACCTTCTAGCCATACATCCCTTAGCCTTTTAGTATTAGGCGATATTTTGAAAGAAATCTTGCCTCCAGGTGTTGTAAACATCGTAACTGGTAAAGGCTCTAAATCTGGTCAATATATCCTTGATCATCCTGGCTTCAGTAAACTTGCTTTCACAGGCTCTACAGAAGTAGGTCTTGATGTATATAAAGCAGCATCTGAACGCTTGATTCCAGCTACATTGGAATTAGGTGGTAAATCTGCGAATATCTTCTTTGAAGATGCAAACTGGAAACAAGCTCTTGATGGGGCAATGCTCGGCATCCTCTTCAACCAAGGTCAAGTATGCTGCGCAGGTTCCCGTATCTTCGTACAAGATACAATTTATGATAAATTCGTAGCTGAACTTTCCGCTTTATTTGATAAAGTAAAAGTTGGTTTACCTTGGGAAGAATCTACACAACTTGGTTCTTTGATTTACGAAGCACAAGTTGAGAAAGTACTTAGCTATGTAGAAATTGCTAAAGAAGAAGGCGCTCGCGTTGCAGCTGGTGGTGTACGCGTTACTGACGGCGAACTTGGTAAAGGTTGCTTCATTAGACCTACACTTATCGTAGATGCTACAAACGATATGCGCGTAGCTCGCGAAGAAATCTTCGGCCCTGTAGCTGTTGTTATCAAATTCCACAGCGAAGAAGAAGTGATCGAACAAGCTAATGACAGCTTATACGGTCTTGGCGGCGGTGTATTCACACAAAACCTCAACCGTGCAATCCGCGTAGCTCGAGCAATCGAAACAGGTCGTATGTGGGTTAACACATATAACTCCATCCCAGCAGGTGCACCATTCGGTGGTTACAAACAATCTGGTATCGGCCGTGAAACTCACAAAGTTATCCTTGAACACTACACTCAAATGAAAAATATCATTATTAACTTGAGCGATAAACCATCTGGTTTCTACGACTTAGATTAATAAAATACAACTCTCCTATAAACTATAACAATGAGGCACCTCCTTTGAGGTGCCTTTTTTGTGCTTAACAATAGCTTATTATCTATGAAAGGATACGGTATGCTATAATTGTAGCCATATAAAAGCGTGTTGTTTAGAGAGGGCCATTAGAAAATCAAACCCTAAGACAATACTTAAGTAAATAGAGTAAATGCATAGTGAAGAATATTTGTACTAGATAAAAATAAGGAGTATCAAATTAATGAATCCTATTCCCATCAAAAAATTATATAATCCCCAATATAATCTGTTATCTATTAGTGATAAGGAAGAATTGTTATATCAGATTGGAGAAATATATAATCTAGAATTAATATCCTTTAAAGACTTTGCTGCATTTAGACAATCCACATATACGGCAGTATATCGTTCACATGATGGTATAGATTTTGTATTTGTTCCTGGAGATACTGTTACGTTAGGATTTGATTTTAAAAATAAACCATTTCAGGATATTTTTAATGATGAAAATTTAACGGAGCTTGCCTATCCATTTGTCGAGGGATATGAAGAGGAAATCTTTAGTGAAGACGATGTTCAAACTAAGATTAGGGAAACACTAGAAGATGAAGAGGTACTATCCAACATAGAAACGTATTTTAAACATAATTTTACTCAAGAAGCTGAGTTTGTAATCCATCCATTATTGGTACAAAAAGAGTATAGTGAAACTTGTTGGATACCTATTTCAGATGAGACACTCAGACAAAATAAAGAGTGGCAACAGATGATAGAAAAAGCCGAAAGCGAGGGTCTTTCTGAAATAATGATTCATAATACCATTTGTTTATATCAAACAGACGATGGCAATTGGTGTGGCAAACTTTATGAAGAAACAACATTTAGGAAACTTTTACAGGATATAAAAGATAATAGATATTCTTTGCCTACACAAAGAGAATGGGAGTATTTAGCTGGCAAGGGATGTAGAACTATCTTTCCATGGGGAAACAATATAGATTTCTCTATGAATTTAAAGCATATGGAATGGATGGATAATGATGGAGATTATACGTTAGAAAAAGAAAACTTTTTTGGCCTTGTTATAGGTGACGATCCGTATTGTAGAGAAATTGTATATGATGAAGATGAATTTTCCTATAAAGGTGGAGATGGTGGCCGCAATTTATGTGGAGGATTAGGTATTGTGTGGGGCTATCTTCCTGTTTCACCATATTTTCAAGATAGGGAAGTAGGAATAGGCGATTATATAAATGGTGGATATGATTTCTTTAGAAGGATTATAAGAATTGTTGATGATAGTGTGAAATGATGTCACATATAATATTTCTAGAATATCAAATGGCAATATCGTTTCATAAATGAAACAGGTGCCTCTTAGGAGGCACCTGTTTTATTAATAGTGGGATAAACGGAACACTCTTCTATATTCTTGCGGTGCATCAGATCCATCAGCAGGTTTTATGATGACTCTAATATATATTTTTTCTTTGAAGTCTGGATATGTTGAAGCATATTCTTTGCAGAATTGATCCATACGATTGTAAAAGTTTGTTACATCTTGATTTTGTATGGCTGAATAGGGGATAGGTATTTCAATATACAAAGAAGATGTATCATATGTGGCATAGGATAACTCCTCTGCCGTTAGATAGTTTTTCATTAATGGAAATGCTGTTATCAGCGGAATGTTGGTTGTCAGTATTCGATCAACTTGTGGTACAACAGGTGCAGAGGTGTGCATGACTTCAGATATTTCAATTGGTATTTGGGGATACTTGTCAAAGGTGACTTGCCATGTATTGTTCCTTTGTGACTCCAACTGATATGTTAGATTAGGATAATTCTTACTTATATATTGTTGAACTTCCTCTTGGTTGTAATGTGAGAGAAGATGACAACCCGTTGTTAGTATGAGGGATAGTACAATCAACGGTAGTAATACAAATCTTTTAAGAGTAAATGGTTTCATTGGTATTCCTTTTATACTACTTTAGAATGTTCAGTAAATTGTAATTCCTTAACAGGCATTGCTTAATTATTGGCGATATTTTGAAGTACGTTCTTTTAATTATATTATACCTAAAACATATTTTTACTTATATAGTTGATTAATACCATATAATTCTCCAATAAACTATAACAACTAGGCACCTCAAATGAGGTGCCTAGTTTGCATTGTAAGGCTATTTTAAACTTGTTGTGTAGTAGTCTTTAAGTGCTTTAAAAGGGGATTGTATATTTGATATTTATTAAATAACTTTTTGCCACAATAAAAGTAAATAAAATATAAAAATATTTAATATTTTATTGCAAAAAAAAGATGATTTAATATATAATTTACTTTATGAAGAAAGGAGAGGAATTAATGAGAGTTGTATGTATTGCAGCAGGTTGTGTTAGCTTGCTGACCACATTCGGTACGATGACTAGTTTTGCGGCTGAAGTATCAAACCCATTTATACAACAAGAAGCGGCCCGAGCCGATGCTTCATTACGCCAACGTGTAGAAGCACCAATGACAGGGGCCGCTTTGCCGCGTTCAGAATCTGGTTATATAGGTTTAGATAAAGTACCTATGAAGTCATTACCTAAGGAAAGTATATCGTTTGCAATAGAGCATATTGTGGTGACTTCTTCAGAACCAGTGTTACAAAAATATAAAAATCGATTGCAGGTATATAACCATAATCGCATTGGAACTGAGGGTATTCAGTTTTTACAAAAGGAATTACAAGAGCAACTGTTATCTGATGGGTACATTACTAGTCAAGTAGTTGTGCCAAATCAAGATTTACAGTCTGGTACACTCACTTTTGAGATTTTGCCTGGTTATGTAGAGGATATTGTTCTTACAAATCCGAAAGCACGTACCAATTGGCGAAGTGCATTTCCTGTACGACCTGGCTATGTATTACGACGTCAAGCATTAGAGCAAGGGATTGATCAAATGCGTAATGTACCCGGTCAAGATATCAAGATGACCATAGAGCCAGGTACAAAACCATTACATTCTATTGTTAAGCTTACCGTTGAGCAAAAAGGTTTTGTACGCGGATCTTTGATGCTAGATAATTCTGGAAATAAATCGACAGGGACGTATCAAGGGGCTGTATTTTTATCTTTCAGCCAATTGGCAGGACTCAATGACGTATTAACTACTAGCTTTACAAAAGACATCAGTCATCATGATGATGGACATGGATCAAAACAATATGCGGTTAGCTATTCTGTTCCTGACGGAAATCGTACGTATCGTATTTCAACGTATAAGTATAGCTATAATCAATTAGTATTCATGCCAAATGCGTTTCGTTCTTCTGGCACTACGCAAGGTACAGAATTTGCAGTAGAGCAAGTATTAAATAGAACAAGTCGCTCTAAGACTTCGGCTGTAGCTAAAGTCATTCATAAGGAGCGTCATAATTATTTAGATGATGTGGAGCTTGGTGTACAAGAGCAACATACAACTGCGGTTGAAGTGGGGTTATCTCATCGTCAATATAGTGGGAATACTGTATCCGATGTTTATCTATTTTATCGACAAGGTATTAATGGATTGGGTGCTCAGGTACGGAGTTGGGAAGGCTTATCAGATAATCCTACTACACTATATAAAATGGCAGGCTTAGAAGGCCAAGTTCAAACTGGTGTTCGTATGGGCCATAAGCAAGGTACGTATACAATGCGTTTTAGAAGCCAGTTTACAGATCAACGCTTATTTGGTACTGAACAATTTAGTATTGGTGGGCGTTATTCTGTACGAGGCTTTAGTGGAGAAGAAACCTTAAGAGGGGATTCTGGTTATTATGTACAAAATGAATGGGCATTACCATTTAGAAAACAACAAGTCACCCCTTATGTAGGTGTAGATGTTGGCCATGTATGGGGTCCATCTACAGAAACTCAAGTAGGTAATACCTTGGTTGGTGGTGTAGTCGGGGTTCGCGGAACAGTTGGTGAAGCTGTAAATTACGATGTATCACTGGGAACCCCTATTAAGAAACCAGAAGGATTTGATACAGATACGCGTGTGTGGGCCTTTAGAGGCAGTTATCAGTTTTAAGTGTTGTAATCTAGTGCAGCTATACCGTTACATGGTGAATGGTATGTACTAGCAAAGGAGAGTAATATGAATATAAAAAAGCAGACGGCAATGGCTATCTTTGCTGCATTGTTATCGACTAACTCTGCACCATGGATTCCTATGGCCCTTGCTAATCCTGTTGTACCTGATCAAGGTAAATTAGGACCAAAAATAGAAGAAGCTAGAAATGGCATGACTGTCGTTAATATTAATACACCTAATGATAAAGGGTTATCACATAATCAATATAATGCATTCAATGTAGACGAAAAGGGACTTATTCTAAATAATGCTAATCGCCCTGTAAATACAGAGCTCGCAGGCTATATTATGGGGAATCCTAATTTAGTAGGCCCTACAGCCAATACGATTTTAAATGAAGTAACTGGCACAGGCTCTACATCTATGAATGGTGCTCTTGAAGTAGCCGGGGATAAGGCACATGTTATCGTTGCCAACCCTAATGGTATTTCTGTTAATAATGGCACATTTATTAATGCAAGTAGCGCCACACTCACAACGGGTAATCCAATGATTAATAATGGTAGTATTACAGGCTATAATGTACAAAAAGGTGCTATTACCGTAGGTGAAAAGGGGCTTAATGCCTCTAAAACGGCACGGACAGATATGCTTGCTGAGGCTGTAAAGCTCAATGGTAAAGTTTGGGCCCAAGATACTCAAGTTGTAACGGGTAAGAATGATATTTCCGTAGATGCTACTGGTAAAGTTACGAATACTCATAAAACTGGTGAATCGAGTCAAGTCGGCCTTGATGTAGCTGCTATTGGTGGGATGTATGCTAATAGTATGTACTTAGTGGGTACTAATGACGGCTTTGGAGTTAATAACCAAGGCGTATTGTCTGCACAAAACAAACTAACCATAGATAGTACTGGTAAGTTGCAAAATACAGGTACGATAGCTGCTACAGATGCCAATATTACAACCAAAAGTCTAGAGCAGATGAATAAGGGTAAATTCTATGTAGATACGGCAAAGATTACTACTGACTCTGTAATACAAACTGGTAATGCTACGACTAAAGAAGCACCTGTTATGATTGCTCAAAAAGATTTGTCTATAGCAACAAAATCTATTGTTAATACCGATGGTAGTGTAATCAAAGCAGAAGGTAAATTACAGCTTGGTAAAACGATGGATGAGAAAGGTACAGTGTCCGGTAAAATGGATAGTGTAGTAAATACTGCATCAACAATTGAGTTTGGTCAAGGTGGAGCTTTACTTGCGAAATCTGTAGATAATAAAAATGGTGGTATTACCCTTAAGCGTGTAGCTGTAGAGGGCAAAGAGCATGTCAAAAACGAAGTAGCTCCATCTGGCAGCATTAAGCGTTATCAATTGTCTGAAGAACGAATTTATGGACATGATGATAAAATTCCAAAAGATAAAGTAGTAGTACACTCTTCTGAGAATCTCCAACTTTCTATAAATGGTAAACATCATGATAGTTGGACTAAGTATGAATATGATCGTACACGTGAGGAAGATGCAGTAGATACATCTAATCCTGGACGAATCATTTCTGGTGGCAATTTACATGTGGATGTAGATCATATGGTGAATGAAGCTAGTCAAATTAGTGCTGCTGGCGATATCACTGGTACTGTAGGTCATTATGAGCAAAGCAATCCTAAAGGTAATGAATATATTACTGAAGAGGGTACAGCTACAAGCTATAGCCGTCATCATAAAAAAGGGTGGGATACTACCAATATTCGTGAAGCGGAATATAAGAATACTAAGGTGAATCCTAAAGATGTACCTGTTGCCGTATATGGCGGTCATGTAGAAAATAGTAAAAGTGATGCTACAGTAGATGCATCTTTATTAAATAGTATGAGTCAGTTATCGACGAATCCTAATACTACCTATGTGATTGAAACCGATCCAAACTTTACAAATCGTCGCAACTTCTTATCTTCTGATTACGTATTATCTCGCCTTAAATTAGACCCTATGAATATACAAAAACGTTTGGGTGATGGCTACTATGAGCAACAACTCGTTATGCAAGAGATTATGCGTCAAACCGGTAAAAGTAGACTTCAATCTGGTCTTTCCGCAGAAGAACAATATCGCCAATTGATGGATGCAGGGATTAGTGTAACAAAATCTCAATCTATTGTATTAGGTCGAGGTTTAACAGAGTCTGAACAAAAGAATCTTAAAGAGGATGTAGTACTCTTAGTTAGTAAATCTGTTGTATTACCAAATGGTAAAACTGAAACTGTGCTAGTACCTACTTTGTATTTAGCACCAGGTACAAAACGAGTAGAGGGTGGCGCTAATTTACAAGCCCAATCCATTAATCTTTCTGTTGATACTATGCATAATAGTGGTAGCATTGTGGCAGATAAGGATGTGACTCTTACGGGTAATTCCATTCACAATGATAATGGTCTTATTAAAGGTAATACAGCTACGGTTACAGCAAATGACGAAGTTCGTAATACACAAGGTACCATTATGGGCAACAATACAGTCTCTGTGTATGCTAAGAAAGACGTTATTAATGAAGGTGGCACCATTACACAAACTAATGCAGCTGGTTCCACAAAGGTTGTTGCGGGGCGTGATGTGATTAATAAAGGCGTGCAGTACGAGGCTGGTAATAGCAAGGTTGAGTGGAACAGTAGCAACAACCGTCGTGAAACGATTACGGGTGTAGATCAAGGCCGTATTGATGGTGCTGGTCAAACAACAGTAGTAGCAGGCCGAGATGTATCTATGGAGGCAGGTATTGTCTCCTCTGATGTGAATACAACTGTTACGGCAGGTCGCAATGTAACGATGAAAGCAATGAATGCTACACATGAGCTTGAAGAACATCGTTTTGATAAAGGTAAATCTGGTGGTGGACACTCTCAAACGACTCAGTCTCATGATCTTGTTAAAGCTCAATCATCTGTTGGTAGTAGCATCGAAGGTAAAAATGTTTCTGTTGTAGCCTCTGAAACAGTACAACTGGAAGGTAGTCAAGTATTAGCGGCAGATACAGTGAAAGTATCTGGTAATACGGTTGCCTTAAATACTGCAAAAGCTAATAGTACAGTCAATCATGTGTATCTAGATAAAAAGAAAAGTTTAGTAAAACGTGAAAGTACAAATGCTGTCGATGACATAACAAGCACATCTGTAACTGGCTCTACGGTAAGTGGTAAAAATGTAACTATTACAAGTACTCAAGATGTAACAGGTCAATCTGCTCAAATTATGGGCGAAAATACCGTATCCATTGTCGCAGGTGGTAAGGTAGAATTGGGTGCAGATAAAGCCCTTACTGATGGTTCCAGTGTGTATCGTCATAAAAAATCTGGCTTATTAGGCGGTGCCGGTATAGGTTTCTCTATTGGTAAAGAAAAACACAATATTGATGAAGCAAACCATGAAGAAGCTACTGTACGAAACACAATTGCTAGTACGAAAGGGACTGTAAATATTAAGGCTAATGATACCGTTCATCTTACGAGTGCAGATATTGTTGCTAAAGAAGGTGCTGTGTTAGATGGCTCTGCTGTTACATTAGATGGCAACGTGGATCATAACCACATGACATATGATGAACGTTACAAAAAAACTGGTCTTACCGTATCCCTAGGTGGTGCAATAGCAAATACACTTACAAATACTACGCGCACTATAAAACAAGCAGGTGGTCGTGATGACAAACGGTTAGCTGCACTTGAACTCAATGAAGCTCGTAAGCAATTGCAAGACGGATATGAAGCAGTAGATGCAGCTTTACATGGAGAAAAAATACGCGATGCCGTAACAGGTAAAGTTGATAAAGTAGACGGTAAAGCTAAACGAGGCGCTAAAAATATTGATGATGCTATTAACTTATCTGTAAGCATTGGTAGCACTTCTAGAAAACAAGGGCAAGTAGTAGATACAAACACATATCAAGGTGGCACTCTTGTTAGTGATAGTAATGTACATATCAAAGCTCGTGATGCTCAGCAAAGTGGTATCGGTTTAACTGGTGAAACAGTAGAGGCTAAAAAACTAGTATTAGATAGCGCTAGTGATATTAATTTTGAGGCTGGTAAGAATACTGTAGATATTAATAATGCTTATAAAAGCTCTGGATGGAGCGTTGGTGCTGGTATTAGTTTAACTGGTGGTGGACTCATCGACATTAATGCGAGTGGTCATATGGCTCGTCAAAATGGCGATACCCATCAAGAAAGTTATGTACCTACTAAGATTAAAGCAGTCCAATTAGCACAGCTTAAAGCAAAACGAGATACAAATATTATTGGCTCTACTGTATCTGGTAAAAAGGTAGAAGTAGATACAGGCCGTGATTTACATATTCAAAGCTTACAAGATGTAGATAACTTTAAAGAACATAGTAAATCTGCAGGATTCTCTGTGTCCTCTAAACCTAATTTGAAAAATCCAACAGGTAGTATCAATGCTAGTGTAGGGCGCATTGATAGCAAGTGGAAAAGCGTAACAGAACAAGCCGGTATTTATGCTGGAGAAGAGGGCTACGATGTTAATGTAGGTAATAATACTACATTAGAGGGTGCTGTAATTAAAAGTGATGCTCCAAAAGCTAAGAATAAATTGACTACCAAATCTCTAGAGATGAAGGACATCAAAAACGAAGCTGAGTATACATATAGCAACAACGGTATCGGCTATAACTACTATGGCAGTAAAAAGAAACTCGAAGAGATGAAGACTAAAGATAAAAAAGGCTATGATAAAATTTATAACAGTATCGGTCTAGTTCCAAACTTAGGTGTAGGATCTAAAGGTAAAGCAAGCTCTACTACTCAATCTGCTATCTCTGATGGTATACTAACTGTAGATGGTAAAGAAATTGATACTAAAACCATCAATACAAATACCGAAAATACATTACATCAACTGGATAAGATTTTTGATAAAAAGAAAATTGAAGAACGCCAAGAATTAGCACGTCTTTTCTCTAAAAATGCATTTGAACAACTACATAACTGGCAACCAACAACGAAAGATGGCAAAATCGCTAAATCTATTGCACATGGCATCATAGGTGAAGTAGCAGCGCGAATGGCTGGTAATTCACCTGGTAGTGGTTTTAAAGCTACTATGACTAATGAGCTGTTAATTGGTGAAATTAAGAAAGTAGCTAAACATGATCCAGCATTAGCACAATGGTTGAGTGCTGCTGTAGGTGGGGCGGTTAATAAGGCGACTAATGATTCAATTAATGTTGGTACTGCTACTGCATCGTATGCTACAAAGTGGAATGAAGGTTTATTATCGATACCAGAAACTAGAAATAGTATTATAAATGATACACGTATAAATAATTTTCCTTTAGGCGAAGGTCAAGGCTTGGAGGTATCCGCTAATGTTCTACATAATGGTGCAGTAACGGGATATATGATGTTTCATGCTGATGGGGGGAATCCTGTTTTTGAAGTAACTACGTATACAGAAGGTCTTGGCCTTAATTTTCCATTAAGTATTAAGGGAGCAAGAATATGGTTAACAGATTCTAATGGATATAGAGTAGTTGATCCGAATATAATTATTCAAGAGGTTTCTGGCTCATCAGTATCAGGGGATTGGAATCTTTTGTTATCATATAATACAACACCGACTCCAGGTGGATATACTTTACATGTTATTGGTGCTGAAGGCGGTGCACATATATCTGCAAATCGAACTGTGGTTAAATTTGTAGGATATCAAAATCAACTTTAGAAAGGATAAGAAATAATGTTTGTTAATCCATGGCAGTTCTGTGTGGCAATCATTCTAATGATTTTTGGAACATATTTAATTGTATTTCGTTTTTGGTATCGTCGAAAAGGTATTTCCGTAGAGATTTTGTCAGTTACGCCTAGAATTATTAAAGAACTTCCTAATTTTACAGTTATTTATGGATATGATGTTAAGTATCTATTAAATGGTGTAGAATATACAGCTCAAAGCCTAGAGTTTTACATTACAGTATTGGTTCCAGGGCCGATGATCCCTTATAGTACAACGGGTAAATTACTACATAATGGAAAGGTGAGCCTTGATAAGGTAAAAACCAATATGACATATGGCGTTGTATTATGGGTGTTTTCCATTATTTTCTTGGCTGAGTTATATTGATAGCTCTTTAATTATTGAGATAGAGGAGTGTTTATCTGAAATGGATAAATACTCCTCTATTGGACATTTAAGTATCTTTAATTATTAATTGTTCAACTATAGATAAGGCTTTATATCTATATTTATATATGTATAGTTGATTATTATGAATCGTATTTTTGATAGGTTCATTGAGTTTACATACTGTAGTACAGTATGGATTGGCAAGGTAGTTATTTTATATTGGTAAATACGCTAAATGGTAGAGATGTCCCTGTGTAGAAATATGAAAAATATATGAAAGGTATGGTATAGATTGTGATATGGATTAATCACTCTGTTTAATAATGAGATTTTTTAGTTTATTTATAATAGCTTAATTCATGCTCTAGTAAACTATAATTGGTTTTTAAATTTTAAGCCTTTAGCATGTGTCTTAATACTGGTAAATCTAATAATGATGTTACATTAAATAGACTGTTAATACTATATATGTATTACATGTTATTATCATCTTAATTATAGTATTGGTGATACAATCAAAATTGTACATTCTTATATCATCATTTACATAGCTGGGACCTTCTTTATGCATAATAACAGTCTTCTATAAGTGATAATAAACCGTATGTTATAATTTTAATATATAATACAGTTATCAACGGAATGTTGGTTATTAGTATTCGCTCAACTTGTGGTACAATTGGTGCCGAGTTGTGCATGACTTCAGATATTTCAATAGGCATTTGAGGATATTTGTTAAAGGTGACTTGCCATGTATGATTCCGTTGTGATTCTAGGTGATAGGTCAGATTAGGATAATTCTTATTTATATATTGTTGTATTTCGTCCTCACTGTAATGGGAGAGAAGATGATAACCTGTTGTCATTATGAGGGAGAATATGATTAATGGTAATAATACAAATCGTTTAAGAGTAAGTGGCTTCATTGTAGATTCCTTCTATAATGCTCTTAAAAGTTTAGTAACATTGTAAATGATTAAAGACTATCCATTAATTTATTTGGCTCTTTAGACGTTATTTTTATCTTAATTATATTATATCTAAATTATATTTTCTTATATAGTTGATCAGGATTTATGAATATATGTGTTAGAAAATACATTTGATGTAATAGCGTTCACCTTTGAAATATGATATACTATTCTAACGCGCATAATTCGTGCGCGATAGGAGGAAACACATTTAGATGTTAGAAAAATTTGAACAATTAATGATTAGCGAACCTGTTCTAAGAGCGTTAAACGATATGGGCTTTGAAGAGCCTACGCCAATTCAACAGGAAGCTATCCCAGTTGCCATGAGCGGTAAAGACATGATCGGTCAAGCTCAAACAGGTACTGGTAAGACAGCAGCATTTGGCTTGCCTGTATTGGAACGCGTAGACGGGAATGAGCGTCACGTTCAAGTAGTTATTTTATCCCCTACACGAGAATTAGCTATCCAAGTAGCTGAAGAGCTTAACAAAATGGCTCAATACACGAATATCACAGCACTACCTATCTATGGTGGTCAAGATATTAATCGTCAGTTCCGTGCCTTGAAAAAAAATCCACAAATTATCGTTGCCACTCCAGGCCGATTGATGGACCATATGGATCGTGGTTCTATCCACTTTGACCATGTGAAAGTAGTGGTATTGGACGAAGCCGACGAAATGTTAAACATGGGCTTTGTTGATGATATCAATAAAATCTTGGGTGCTATCCCAGAAGACCATCAAACATTGTTGTTCTCCGCAACTATGCCTAAAGCTATCCAACAATTAGCTGAAACATATTTGACAGAGCCAACATTGATTCGTATGAAACCGACTCAAGTTACGATGGACTTAATTGAACAATATTATATCGAAGTGCAAGATCGTCAAAAATTCGATGTTCTTTGCCGCTTGTTCGATATTCAAACACCTGAACTTGCTATTATCTTCACACGTACAAAACGTCGTGTTGATGAAGTAACTGAAGGTCTTAAGAAACGTGGTTACATGGCGGAAGGCATCCATGGCGATTTGTCTCAACAAAAACGGGACAGCGTAATTCGTCAATTCCGCGAAGGTACCATCGATATTCTCGTGGCTACTGATGTGGCAGCTCGTGGTCTTGATATTTCTGGCGTATCTCACGTATATAACTATGATATGCCTCAAGATCCTGAAAGCTACACACACCGCGTAGGTCGTACAGGCCGTGCCGGTAAAGCTGGTCAAGCTTTCACGTTCGTTATCCCTCGTGAAATGGAGCATTTACATGCTATCGAGCGTTTAACAAAACGTAAAATCGCACGCCGCCGTGCACCTTCCTTAGGTGAAGTTCTTGAAGGTCAACAACGTTTGGCAATTGAAAGTCTCGTTGAAATGACAGATAATTTAGAAGCATTAGCACCATTCAAATCTAGTGCAGAGGAATTGTTGAATGATACAGATTCCGTAACACTTTTGGCAGCAGCTCTTAAATTGTTAACAAAAGAACCAGATACAACTCCTGTAAATATTACAGAAGAAAAGCCATTGCGCGTACGCCGTCGCCGTGAAGGTGGACGTAGTGACCGCCGCCGTGGTGACCGTCGTAGAGATGGTGATCGCCGCCGTGACGGAGATCGTCGTCGCGATGATCGTCCACGTCGCAACCGCGATGACCGCAGAGGTGAACGTCGTGATGACCGCCGCAGAGATGATCGTAGATCTGATCGTCCACGTGGTGATAAAAAACCTCGTCATCAAGGTGAAGGTTTCAAACCTTACTTTAAAGATTAATAGAATGTGGATTGCTTACGAGCAATCCACATTTTTTATTACTTAATAGTTAATACTATCTATCTTGATAAGTGTTGAGAGTTCTGATATAATAGATAATAATTATTTCTTGTGAATGGCCGATAATGGTCGATGCCTTATAGATTTCCAAGTGGAGAAAGGTAGAGTAGAGTATTATGGATATCGCACAAATTCTGCGTAGCCAAGGGTTTAAAGTAACCCCACAACGTATTGCGATTTATGATGCCTTGCGTGGTCATCATGATCATCCAACAGCAGAAATGTTGTATCATACGTTGCGCCCTGAACATCCAAGCATGAGCTTGGCAACCGTGTACAAGACGATGGAGATTTTTGAAAAAATCGGTCTTGTAAAAATTTTAGAAGTAGGTGATGAGCGCGCTCATTACGATTGGGACACACAAGCTCATTCCCATATTCGTTGCATCCGTTGCAACAAGGTAGAGGATATGATGGGCATTGATTTACAAGCGATCAAAACAATTGCTGATCAAGGTAGCGAGTATCAAATCACAGGTCAACATATTACCTTTGAAGGTGTATGCCCTGAGTGTGCTAAAAAAGAAAGTCATTAATACATAACCCCTGTCGCGAAGGGCTCCTTCACGGTAGGGGTTATATTAGTTATATATGTCTTCTATTCATTAGGCTTTTAGAATAGATGTAAGCGTAATAGAATAGATATTAGAATTGAGTATTTTAGAATTTTAGAATTATATAAATATGAAGGAGTATTATGTTTGTCATCGGCAGTCATTTATCAATTAGCAAAGGTTATTTAAACATGGGGAAGGAAGCTACAAAAATTGGGGGCAATACATTCCAATATTTTACACGCAATCCTCGTGGTGGTAGTATGCGTGCCCTCGATGTAGAGGATATGAATAGCTTGAGTGCGTATATGAAAGAACATAACTTTGGCACCTTATTAGCTCATGCACCTTACACGTATAATCCCTGTGCAGCAAAAGAAGATTTGCGCGCTTTTGCAAAACAAGCCATGACAGAAGACCTAGAGCGTATGGAATATTTACCAGGCCAAATGTATAACTTTCACCCTGGTAGCCATGTAAAGCAAGGTGTAGATCAAGGCATCGAATACATCGTGGAGTGCTTGAATGAAATTTTATTCCCTGGCATGAAAACAACAGTTCTCTTAGAAGTCATGGCAGGTAAGGGTACAGAAATTGGTTCTCGCTTTGAAGAAATTGCACGCATCATCGATGGTGTGAAATTAAAAGAATATATGGGTGTTTGTGTAGATACTTGTCACATTCACGAAGGTGGTTATGATATCGTCAATAATCTTGATGGTGTTATTGATGAGTTTGACCGTATTGTAGGCTTAGACCGTTTAAAAGCCATTCACTTGAATGACTCTAAAAATCCTATGGGTGCTCATAAAGATCGGCACGAAAAAATTGGGGAAGGTCACATCGGTATCGATGCCATCGCTCGCATTGTGACACATCCTAAATTGACGAACTTGCCGTTCTATTTGGAAACGCCAAACGAACTCGATGGGTATGCAAAAGAAATTGCTATGTTACGCTCTATTGTAGAGAATCAATAATTAAGCTAAAACGCAGTCTTAGTTATATAATTATTTATATAACTACATTCAGATAAGGTATAGGGAGAGCTGGAAAGGGGGATAAAATGCGTTTTTTACATACTGCTGATTGGCATTTAGGACGTATTTTTTATGGTCAGTATTTAACAGATGACCAAGCTCATGTGTTGGAGAATCAGTTCTTTTCTATTTTGAAAGATGAAAAAATCGACGGCATCTTGTTAGCCGGGGATGTATTTGATAGAGCGGTACCTCCTATTGAAGCTATTGAGTTATGGGATTCCATCATTACCCGTCTCGCTATGGATTATAAGGTGCCACTCTTCGTGGTAAGCGGTAATCACGATGGCGCTGAACGCCTTGAGGTGGGCCGCTCTATGTTGAGTCGATCAGGAATTCATATTTGGGGATCCCCTCATCATGCATTACAACCCTTTGAATTTGAAGGGGCTGATGGCAAAGTGGCCATTTGCCCTATGCCCTTTAGCGAGCCTTGTCGCATTGGGGATGCATTAGGTCTGGGGGCAACTGTATCAAAACCTGTTGATATAGATATGAGCGAGGACTCCCTGTTCTCCTATGTGGAGACTGATAAGCAAGAGCCAGCATCACTTAATTTACATAATTACGACCAAATGTATCAGGCTTGGAGCAACCATTTACGCAATCAAGTGCCAAAGGGGATGCGTAGCATTGCTATTAGTCATGCCTTTGTAATGGGCGGTGATGTAGGTGGCTCTGAGCGTACCTTGTCTATCGGTGGTAGTGAACAAGTAAGTCCACAAGTCTTTAAAGACTTTCACTATACAGCCCTTGGCCATTTGCATGGGCCTCAGAGAATGGGGGCAGACTATATTCGCTATAGCGGATCGCCATTAAAGTATTCCTTTGATGAGCATACGCAGAAGAAATCTTTTACCATCGTTGATATGGATGCAAAAGGTAACGTAGATATTAGCACCATTCCTGTAGAAGCGAAGCGAGATGTAGTTATTTTAGAAGGTTACTTTGAAGACCTCCTAAATAATAAAGAATTACAAGCTAAGCATAAAGATGATTACGTGCAGGCTCGATTGCTTGATACGATGCCTATAATGGATGGGATGGCTAAGCTGCGCCAAGTGTATCATCGATGCATGACTATTGATTTAGTAGGTCGCGTGGCAACTCCTATGGCAGATATGGATGAAGCCGTTTTTAAAGAGTTAAACGAACGCGAATTATTTAATCAGTTTGCTGAAACCGTGTGGAAAGAGCCATTAACAGAGCGTGAGCAACAATACATTAACTCTGTATGGGATCGAATTCTAAAGGAGGACTAAATGAAGCCTATATCTTTAACTATAGAAGCCTTTGGTCCGTACCGCGATTCGGTTACCTTGGACTTTAATGAGCTCCAAAACCATTCCATGTTCCTCATCTCTGGTCCTACAGGGGCGGGGAAAACATCTATACTAGATGCGATGGTGTATGCCTTGTATGGTGAGCCTAGTGGAGAGGTGCGCAAAACGGATGCTATCCGTAGTGATTTTGCAGAACCGCAGAATATGACGCGTGTTGATTTTTCCTTTGCTATTGGTGAGGCTCAGTATCGTGTTGAAAGATTGCCAAAACAATTGGTAGCTAAAAAACGTGGTACAGGTATGCGTGAGCAGAATGCTAGTGCTACTGTATACGAAATGAAAGATGGGGAGTGGAAAGTTATTGCTACCTCTGCCGCTGCTATTCGTGATACGATTCAACGAATTATAGGTTTTCGTAAAGATCAATTCTTACAAGTAGTACTTTTACCGCAAGGGGAGTTTAGAAAATTATTAGTAGCCTCCACCAGTGAACGAGAGGAGTTATTACATACACTCTTTAGAACTGAGTTATATCGAAGATTACAGGATGCCCTAAAATCTGCTTATGATGAGGCAAAATCCGGTATTGAAGAAAATGTAACAAAACAAACTGCATTATTGCAATCTATTCCGCATGATGAAGAAATACCGATACTGACTATTGAACATGTACGAGAGCTTTTGAAACATAGAGAACCTCACCGTGATACGCTTGTTGTTGAACGTAATAAAGCTGTAGCTGTAGTGGACCAGTTTAATACATTGCGCAATGAGTGGACCTTATATAATCAGGTACAACAATCTCTTATTGAGGCTACGAACAAATTAGACTTGGTAAAAGAAAGAGAAAAGGAGCGGTCTAGTTTACATGAAAAGGTTCAGTTCCTCACCGGGTTAACACCAAGCTATGAATTGTATAAACAACTTGGTGATAAACAGGCTGTATTAAAAACATTGGAAACGGCACTTTCAGATGCAAAAAAAAGTGTAGACGCCGCAACTCAACAGGAGTCTAAATGTACAGAGGATTATGAAGTGTTAGCATCTCACGCTGAAACTATACAAGCTAAGAGGACTACGTTGGCGCAACTACGACAACAGTCAGAGAAATTTGATGAGTTAGCACTGCTAAATCAGGAATTGACCACATTAAAGAGCCAGTTAGAAATTCAAGACCGTGAGAAAAGTGAAGCTAAGTTGCAGGCTCAGCACAATCTAGTATCTGATTTAGAGGCTGAGTTAGTTGAAGTGAGAAAACGGTTTCAAGCTAATAGTAAAGCCTTAGAGTCCATTCCTCACATCCAAGAGCAGTTGAGCCAGTTGCAACGATATTCTGAATTGTTAGCAGAGAAACAAAAGGCTCAAAACGATATTGATGCTAAGGAGGGGTCTTTAGCGATTCTAGATGAATCTGTAAAGAACTCAACGATACAGCTTGAACGTTTAGAACATCTGATGGCAGAGGGACGGGCTTTTGAACTGGTTCATTTGGTAGTAGATAATGAGCCATGTCCTGTATGTGGCTCTACAGAGCATCCACAGTTAGCATCTAAGCCAGAATTATACCCTACCAAAGAGGAAGTAGAAGAGGCACGCGCAGTGCGTGATGGAGCATTACAGAAGCGGGCTAGCGAAATTGGTCAGAAAGAAACGTTATCGTTTCGTCTACATGAGTTAGATGAACAAGTTAAAGACCAAGTTTCTAAACTCAAATCATCCATTGATAATTTTTCAGAAGATGTATTTGATTCAATTCAACAAGGCTTGGCGTCTCAAATGGAGCAGCTTACAGCTTTACGTAGAGACACTGAACAGTTGAGCGAAATTATAACTAAAAATGAGTATGACTTGATTGAGGGTAAAGATACATTAGCGAAATTGGAAATCGGTCATAATGAATTGCTTAATGATTTGCATGACGTAGCGGTTCAGATTAGCTCTGTACAGGCTAAGATAGATGGGCTATCTAAGATATTGCCAACTACAGATCTTGATTCCTGGCATAAACAGATCGAATCATTAGAGACTGAAATTAACACATACGATGAGCAGTTGAAGCTTTGTAAATCAAGTCTAGATGCTGCTAAAGAGCAGCTCAACGCTAAACTGGGACGTTTAGAAATCTTATTTGCACAAGTGCAGGAAGAAACAAAAAATCTTGATGGATTTTACCAAGAATATGTAAAATCATTACAATCAATTCCTGTATCTGAAGATGACTTTATAGCTGCGCTAGGTGATTATAAGGCCTTAGATGCGTTTAGAACTGAGCTACATGCATTAGAGGAGGCTTTTAGTACAGCTCAAGCTGTATATGATGCGGCTTTGAAACATGCCCAGTCTGTAATAGAACCAAGTGATACGATTTCTGACGAAGTATATGATACGGCCGTAGAGAAACGTGATAATTTAGTAGGTTCTCTTGCGGCTTGGGATAAAGAAACGAAACATATTGAAACAACACTGGCTTCCCTAGAAACACTTGAACAAGCTATGGGCGAAGCCCGTGAGGAAGTGACTTTCTTAAGTCGTCTAAATGACTTAGCAAATGGTGGTGAACAAGGGTTTAAAAATGTAACCTTTGAGCGCTACGTACTGGGGGCTATCTTAGATGAAGTCGTATATGCAGCTAATTTACGGCTTCAAACGATGAGTCGTAATCGTTATTCCTTGGAACGTTCTGACTATACTGGTGGTGGACGGGGGAAACAAGGCCTCGATTTGGCAGTCATGGATGCTTTCACAGGTCAGTCAAGACCAGCGAACACCTTGTCTGGTGGTGAAACCTTTTTGGCGTCGATGGCTCTTGCCTTAGGTCTTGCGGATGTCATTCAAAGTTATGCAGGTGGTATTCATATGGATACGATGTTCATCGACGAAGGCTTTGGTACTTTAGATCCGGATACATTAGAACTTGCCATGGAAACATTGGTACAATTACAATCTTCTGGACGCCTCATCGGCATGATTTCTCATGTACCTGAATTAAAGACTCGTATACCTGCCCACTTAGAGGTCACACGTGGTGATGATGGCAGTACAGCAAAATTTGTGATTAACTAGCTATAGAATTGCCAAATGTGATACTATTAAAAGAGGAGAATTCCTACAAAAACATACTGGAATTAATTAAGGAGGTCCTATGAAATTTTCATTTGCTCACAATAATATAAATGTTAAGGATCTTGATAAAAGTTTAGCTTTCTATAAAGAGGCTTTATTACTTGAGGAATCTCGCCGCTTGGAAGATCCAAGTGGTGCTTTCATCCTTGTATATTTAAAAAGTCCATATACAGCGCATGAGCTAGAGCTTACTTGGTTGCGTGACTGGGATCGCCCTTATAATTTGGGAGATAATGAATTCCACTTGGCATTTTATGTAGATGACTATGAAGCAGCTCTTAAAAAACACAAAGAGATGGACGTTGTAGCCTACGAAAATGCTGATATGGGGATTTACTTCATTGCCGATCCAGACGGTTATTGGACAGAAATCATTCCGGCGGGTAAATATTAATGGAATATATGTTAACTCGTTTAGAATGGTTAGTTGGACCAGATAAAATCCAAACCTTAAAGAATACATCTGTGGCTCTCTTTGGTGTCGGTGGTGTAGGCGGTGGAGCTCTTGAGGCTCTAGTACGTGCAGGTGTTGGACGAATCGTTCTTATCGATGGAGACTCTATAGCACCTAGTAATTTGAACCGCCAAATGATTACAACTCATGATACGATTGGTGAGCGTAAGGTTGAGGTAGCAAAGGCGCGAGCTCTTTCTATTAATCCGGATGTGGTGATAGAAACTCATGATATTATGTATACTGAGGAAAGTTACCCTGGATTCATTCAAAGCTTGCACGTTGATTATGTTATCGATGCTATCGATATGGTAACAGCAAAACTGAATATTATTGAGGTTTGTCAACGTGAAAGTATCCCCGTTATTTCTTGTATGGGCGGCGGTAATCGCTTTTACCCAGAAAAACTTATGATTGCTGATATCAATAAGTCTCATACATGTCCTCTTGCGCGCGTTATGCGTCGGGAGTTAAAAAAGCGGGGCATAAAAAAACAATTAGTTTTATTTTCTACAGAAAAACCGACAAAACCACAGTTCCGAGGCGAAGCAACAAGTCCTGGAACATGTAGTTTTGTGCCACCAGTGGCAGGTTTTATATTAGCAGCCCATGTGCTGCGTACAATTTTGGAGGTACCTGAACAATGAAAAAAGCAAAAATCCATATGGCTGACGGCGGCGATATTGTAATTGAATTATTTGATAAAGAAGCTCCTGGCACAGTACAAAACTTCATTGATCTAATCAATAAAGGTTTCTACAATGGTCTTCGTTTCCACCGTGTAATTCCTGGTTTCGTAGCTCAAGGTGGTTGCCCTAATGGCAATGGTACAGGTGGTCCTGGCTACACAATTAAAGATGAGTTAATTGGTAACCCACACAAACACGAACGTGGTGCATTGTCTATGGCTCACCGTGGTCCTAATACTGGTGGTAGCCAATTCTTTATCGTATACGAACCACAACCTCATTTGGATGGTGTACATACAGTATTTGGTAAAGTAATTGAAGGCATGGACGTTGTTGATGGTATTCATCAAGGTGCTATCATGGAAACTGTTGAAGTAATCGAAGGTTAATCTCATGAATGATGTATCTATTAAACATCCGGAATGGCTATATATTGATGTAGACGGAAAGACATCATATGGGTATGACCAAGAGTGGTTCACAGATGAGTGGCAACGCCTGTCTGGTTGTGGTCCTACATCGGCATCACAAGTTTTGAGTTATTCGCTATTTAGGGATGGCTTATTAGATTTAGAAACCACATCCGATCAAACGCTTGCTTTAGAACGGATGAACTTAGTTTGGAAATATGTAAAGCCACGCTTTGGTGGTGGTGTTTATAAGACTCAATGGATGGAACGTGGTCTTACTCGTTTACTGGAGGATAAAGGCCTATCTTATGATGTACATATGTTGAATGTATCTCCGTTCTGCGCATCTCGTGTAGAGGTGGAGGCTGCAGCTCAGTTTATTCATGATGCATTGGCGCAAGATGTGCCTGTAGCATTTTTGAATCGTCATAAGGGTAAAGAAAAAGCTCTTTATACATGGCATTGGGTTCCAATTCACAAGATATTTATGGATGGCGATGATATTCGCTGTGGCATCTTTGATGAAGGTGAAATCCGTGATTTTTCATTAGCGAATTGGATGAAAGATACCATTTTAGGTGGCGGTTTCTGTTATATTAGCCGTAAAGGTTAAGTAATAGAGCAATTAAAGTAATATACATACGCATCGCAATAACCTGCGGTGCGTATTGTAGTATAAAAGTAGGAGGTACTACATGAGTCAATGGATTACAGAGGAACAAACTCCTCATTTACGTCTCAGCGCTGAAGCAGAAGAAGTATTATATTCAGGTGAATCTGAGTTCCAAAAAATTGAAGTATTTAAATCTAAAGAGTATGGTACAATGCTCGCATTAGATGGCGTATTCCAAACATCTGAACGTGAAGAGTTCATCTACCATGAAATGATGAGTCATGTTCCATTATTCTTACATCCAAATCCTGAACGAGTACTGATCATCGGTGGCGGTGATGGTGGCGTAGCTAGAGAATGTGTACGTCACGACTGCGTAAAAGAAGTGACTATGGTTGAAATCGATGGCAAGGTAGTAGAGTTGGCAAAACAATATTTACCAACTATTGCTAAAGCTATGATTGAAAACAATCCAAAATTAACTGTAAAAATTGGCGATGGTATAGGTTTCATGGCAGAAGCAGAAGATTATTATGATGTAATTATAGTAGACTGCTCTGATCCAATTGGTCCAGGTGAAGGTCTATTCACTGAAGAGTTCTATAAGAATACCTTGAAAGCTCTTAAAAAAGACGGCTTGTTTGTACAACAAACAGAATCTCCTATGTTGCATCAACCGCTTGTAGAGAAAGTATTTGGGTATGTAAATAATCACTTCCCAATTGCACGTTTATATACTGCATTTATTCCAATTTACCCAGCAGGCATGCATTGCTTCACCTTGGGTTCCAAAACATATGATCCATTAACATGGACTCCAAACCGTGAACAAAACTTTGAAACTAAGTACTATAATGCTGAAATTCAAAAGGCTGCTTTTGCTTTGCCAAATTTTGTAAAAAACTATTTGCCAACTAAGTAATTTATATGTATAATAGGGAAGCACCATTCGTGAGGTCTTTGCTTCCGAAGTGCTTCCTTATGTATATAAGGCTAAAGAGTTTATATTAGAGATAATACATTTCTTAATTTTGATTGTAAAAGTTAAATGAAATTGAGAAAAAGGTGTTGACACAAATCTCTAGAACAGATATAATTCTCTTTGTTACGAAGACAACGTCTTCGATACCTACAAGGTGGTGGGTATGGTGAAGCGGTTAACACGGCGGATTGTGGCTCCGTTACGCGTGGGTTCGATCCCCACTACTCACCCCATAACCTACACATCATAATCACTGTAGGGGTGTCGCCAAGTGGTAAGGCAACGGACTTTGACTCCGTTATGCGCTGGTTCGATCCCAGCCACCCCTGCCAACATGACTCACTAGCTCAGTTGGCAGAGCACCTGACTTTTAATCAGGGTGTCCCGCGTTCGAGTCGCGGGTGAGTCACCAAATTAAAACTCACAAACTTCGGTTTGTGAGTTTTCTATCTCTATTTTTAGAGAATTTGGTTATGATTGTATGTATAAAATCAGTTGAAAATAAATTGAAAAAATCTTTGAAAAAGAGGTTGACGATTTAAGACTTCGCTGATATACTTATACAAGTCGTTAGGGCAACAACCTAACGTAACAGATCTTTGAAAACTGAACAATGATAGGTAATCAATCAATATGATTGAACATATGCCAGAGTGCGGGTTTTGACAAAGTCAAAACCAACCATAATTCAAAGTTACTTACATGTAACGACAACAAATAATGAGCTATTCAAATAGCTTCAAGATATCTTGGAGAGTTTGATCCTGGCTCAGGACGAACGCTGGCGGCGTGCTTAACACATGCAAGTCGAACGAAGAGCGATGGAAGC
>ERZ1699235.126-NODE-126-length-33431-cov-3.726609_pt1 | contig 33431 bp, 25 predicted proteins | sample MGYA00581546_ERZ1699235 | MGnify/ENA primary metagenome ERZ1699235 (study PRJEB42319, sample SAMD00040334) | human oral metagenome | material: saliva | host: Homo sapiens | study: EMG produced TPA metagenomics assembly of PRJDB4115 data set (Metgenomic analysis of... | reverse complement strand
CGGGACGGACGAACCTCTGGTGTGCCAGTTATCCTGCCAGGGGTATGGCTGGTTTGCTACGTTCGGGATGGGTAACCGCTGAAAGCATCTAAGCGGGAAACTAGCTTCGAGATTAGGTTTCCGTCCCATTTTGTTTGGGGGGAGGTTCCCGGTAGATTACCGGGTTGATAGGCTAGGAGTGTAGACATTGTAAGGTGACCAGCTTACTAGTACTAATTGACCGATAACTAACAATAATTCTTGTTGCATCGACTGGTTTTGGTTGGTGTGTTGTTTTTGATGGTGTTTGCGTCCACTGTGCGGTTCACGGCCAACACGGCCTCGGGCCCCTTGTTTGGGGGTTTGTGGGTTGGGTTGTTAAGTGGATATATTGTTTCACTGACTGGTGAGTGATCACCTCCTTTTTTTGGGGTGTTGCTTGTTTGGTTGTGTTGGTGGTTTTAGCGAGGGGGTTACACCCAGTATCCTTTCCGAACCTGGAAGTTAAGCCTTTCTGCGCTGATGGTACTGCAACTGGTGGGTTGTGGGAGAGTAGGGCACTGCCAACCGTTTCCTTGAGTGAGTGGACCGGGGAATGCTGGCCTGTTTGTGGGTTGGTGTTTCCCGGTCTTCTTTTTTGGTGGTGGGGGTGTTTGATCCTGTTTTGTCGGGGTCGGTACCCCCACCACCTTTTTTGTAGCCTTGAAGATCGGGCATTGTAGGGGGTGTGTTAGATTTTCTAACACACCCCCTACTTTTATGTTCCCAACTTATCGGCCGTAACGGCCGACTTTTACGATTTAAAGGCAGCCTAAAGCTGCCTTTATACTTACGGGCCACCCTTGCCAGGCCCCGTTTAAACTCATCCCTTCAAATTCAAAGGCATACAGATGTTTATTACCGGCCTAGTCCTAGCTATTGCTGCAGCGCTCATTCACGTGCTCATCTTCAAAATGGAATCCATTTCCTGGACCAGCGAGAAAACCCTTACCACCTTCAATATGAGCCCCCAGCAGGCCGCCAACACTAAAGAGATGGCCTTCAACCAAGGCTTCTACAACCTATTTCTAGCTATCGAAATACTTCTAGGCGCCATCATCTACTACACAGCCAGCCACGCAGTAGGCCTAAGCCTAATGTTCTTCGGAACCGGCTCCATGCTGGCCGCAGCTGCACTGCTATTCATCACCAGCCCAGACAAGCGCCCAGCCGCCCTCAAACAAGGCACCACCCCGCTACTAGCCATCATCTTCCTCACCCTAGGTATCGTTCTGGTATAGCGCCCGAGGAGACCCTGGTGTCTCGCGTGGCCTGTGGCTCGCAGAGTTTAAACTGCGGGTCTTTGCCGCTAAGTATGGGTATCGTTCTGGTATGAGTGAGACAGACGCCGTCGCCGTAGAAGACAACCGCAGCAACTGGGAACGTATGCGGGCCGGGCAGCTATACCGCGTAGACCCCACCGATCCGCGCTTTAATGAAATCCCAGCCCGTAGCAGCAAACTCCTGGAAGAATACCGCCTGGCCTTCCTTGCCGGCGAGAAAGGCCAGGCAGACGCCCTGCTGCGACAAGTGCTGGGCGACGTCGGCCAAGTCGTAACCATCCGACCCCCGCTAGCAGTCGACTACGGCTGCCACATCAGCGTAGGCAACCACGTATTCATTAACTTTGGGCTAATCGCGCTGGATGTAGCCGACATCGTCATCGGTGATTCCTGCCAAATCGGCCCTAACGTGCAGCTGCTAACCCCCATCCACCCGTTGGATCCGCCCACCCGTAAAAGCGGCTTAGAAGGCGGCAAACCCATCACTATCGGTAATAATGTTTGGCTTGGTGGCGGGGTAATCGTCTGCCCCGGGGTCACTATTGGTGACGACGCCGTAGTGGGGGCAGGATCGGTAGTGGTTAAGGACATCCCAGCCGGCGCCGTCGCCGTAGGAAACCCAGCCAAAGTAATCCGCAACTTGTATGAGAACTCTGGCCAGTAGGGCACTAAAGCAAAGCCCAGTAGGCCGCTAAAACCTCGGCCAGCAGGGCCGCTAAAACCCCGCCCAGCAGGAGCGCTAAAGCAAGGCCCGGCAAGGCCGTTAGTAAGGGTTATAAAAGGGATTAAAAGCGCAGAAAAGATTAAGCAGCACCGGGTCGGAGAGCGCCAGTCGGCGCGTAGGCCGCTCGTAGCGGCAGATTTTGGAGCCCGGGGCCCGTCGCGACCCGATGCCGGCCCCAACTCTACACGGTTACTCGTCCAAGTCCAATCGATAACCCACGTTACGCACGGTGCCAATGAGATGATCATGCTCACCGCCAAGCTTGGCGCGTAAACGCCGCACATGCACATCCACAGTACGTGAACCGCCAATATAATCCTCGCCCCACACGGCGTCGAGTAAAGCCTGACGGGTAAGCACCCGGCCCTGGTTAGCAGCCAAATACTTAAGCAGCTCAAACTCCTTATAGGTCAAATCCAGGGTTTGGCCGTGCAGACGTACCGTGTAAGCGTCAGTGTCAATCACAATGTCGCCAACTTCCAGGATCGACTCATCGCTAGAACCACTAGAGCCAGCATTACTGTCTGCAACCACGCTAGACTCCAGCAGCCGCAACCGGGCCGCTAACTCCGCCGGGGAAGCAGAAGCAATCACAAAATCGGCAATCCCCCAAGAGGAAGTCAGGGCCACAGCCCCGCCCTCCTCAATCACAGCCAGCACCGTATAGTCCATGGAGGTGGCCAGCAGTTGGCATAGGGGCCGCGCCCGCAACAGATCCGTGCGGGCATCAACCATTACGACGTCGGCATTTTCAAGCGCCCCATAAGAATCAGGCTGGGGCGGCAAAACCTGCACCTGGTGTTCGAGAAAAGCGATGGCTGGCAGTACGGCACTGGCCTCAGGCTCGTTGCTAAGCATGACCAGCCTCATTTGCTTCCTCCTTAAAGTACTGATACCCCTAATGCGACACCAGGCACAAGTTTACGGCCTTTTGGGTGGTTAAGGTGCATGTATCGGCAGCATATGGGACGATTCAAGGGTGACTAATTCGCCTGCGCAATCAGAACCCCTTGCCGCACCCGCCCAGAACCAGGTTTCCGGGCGTAAGCGGACACGTACCAGCGTGAAGGAACAGGCCGCGCGCCGCTACGGGACCCAATACCACACCAGCGACGGCGTTGTGGAAACCGGTCTGGTGGACACTGCCTGGACGCGCCTGGCGATGGCTGGGGTTATGCCGCTATTGCTGGCATTAACTGCCGTATCCCCGTTCTGGGTTACCTGCCTGCTGGTGTGTGGCTTGGCGGTGTGTTTCGCTCAAGGCTGGCCGGCATTGATTCAGGCCGAGCACGACAATGTCACCGGTATTTTCCTGGCGCTATTTGGGATCGCCAGTGCCGTCACGCTCACCCTAACCGACGAATACGGTGACGCTACCAAGCTAGCTGGTATTGGGGTGCTGGCAGTATTTGCCCTACAAATGCGTTCCGGAGCCCACGAAGGCCTGCTGGAAGAACTATTTACCTCCCTGTCTGGGGTGGTGGTGCTGGTTTCTGGGGCTGCCTGGTGCGTGTTCTCCTCTGGCTTGGCTGCCTCTAGCGTTATTGTGCCCACGGCTGTGGCCCTGCTGATTGGGGCTTCGCTGACGGTACTGGAGGTGCCCGCGTGGGTGCTAGAAATGCTGACGGTGATCATCCCGGCCCTAACCAGCTGCGCCGTGGCCGTGGCTCTGGCCTTGGCTGGTTTCTTTGGCCCCTCCCACCAGGCGGTAGACACGGCCCTGCGTTCCGGGGCGGGCTGCCTGGTGATCGGTTTCGTAGCTGGTTTGCTAATGGCAATCGCTAACCGTGTGCTGTGGACCCACCGCTGGGTGCCCGGCGGTCGCGCCGCCATCACCTCGGCGGTACTGCCGGTGCTGGCTGTGGGCGCCCCCACCTACTACATTGCCAGGGTGATGGCCGCTTTCGTGGCTGGCTGACTTTCTTTCGTGGCTGGCTAACTTTCGTGACCAGCTAGCTGGCTGACGCGTACACTGGCCACGTGGCTTTTACTTTTCCTGACGATATTTCTCCCGATCTTTACCCCCTAGCCTGGCTGCTAGGTAAGTGGCGTGGCTACGGCATTCTTACCTACGGCGAGGATGTTCCCGAGCAGGCGGTATATCAGGAGATGAGCTTCGAGCACGACGGCGGTCCCTACTTGAAGCAGACCATCACTATCTGGACCGTTGACTCCACCAAGAGTGAGAACCTCGACTTCGAAATGAGCGGCGCTGAAGGCGCCAGCAAGATCACCCCCGCCCAGGTGTGGTCCACTGAAACCTCTTACTGGCGTCCGGTGGGCCAGTACAAGCCTGAAGCTCCTGAATCTGCCTCCGGCCCGGTAACTCCCATCACCAACCTGGAAATCATCAGTGCCGACCCGGCTGGTCACGCCGCCGTATGGGAAGGTGCCGTGCAGGGCCCGCGCATTGAGCTAGCTACCACCAGCGTGCAGCGCAGCGAGTTCTCCGCTGAGCTAGAACGCATGACCCGCATGTACGGCCTGGTTAACTCTGAGCTGATGTGGACCCAGGACATGGATGCTTTTGGCCGTAAAGAGCTCAAAACCTATGCCTCTGGCCGCCTCAGCCGCGTCGAAGACGAGGCCCAGCAAGAGCCTGAAATGGGCGCTGCCCTAGGCGAGCGCGCTGACGAGCCCAGCGCGAAGTAGCTTAAACAGATATGGCTTTTGCACCCGAACACTTTGGTAACCCCCTGCGTGAGCAGGCGCTACTAGCTCAGGGGCAGGCATGGGCGTGGCTTAGCCGCGACGTCGTTGAGGTAAGCGGCGCTGACCGGCTCAGCTACCTGACCACCGTCTCTACTCAGGTGCTAACCGACCTGGAAAACGATGGTCAGACCCGTCAAGTGCTGTTCCTGGACGCTAACGGCCATATCCTCTACGCGGCTTTAGCTGTCTCCGCCTTGGTACCGGCCCCGGTTGCTGATGGCCCCTCAGGTGCCGACGACGCCGCGCGCACTGCCGACGCCGCTGGGCAGGCAAGTGCCTCCAGTGCTACGCCGGGCGTGCCAGCCCAGGCTGAGCAAGCAGCCCCGGGTGAGCAAAGCGTGCTGCTGCTGGTAGATGCCGGCTGCGGTGATGGGCTAGCCCAGTTACTTAACTCGCGTCGCTTCATGCTGCGCGTGCAGGCCCAGGTGCGTCCAGATCTGCAGGTAGCTGGGGCTATCGGTGACGGAGCGCAAAAGCTGGCCGGCGTCGTCGAAAATCTAGTAACCACCTGGCGCGACCCCTGGCCGGGCATCACCCCCGGCGGCAGCACCTACTTCACCGGCGCGCGCCACCCTGGCGCCAACTACCGCGCCGGTGGGGTAGTAGTGGCCCTTGAAGCTGGGCAGGCGGCCCCTGGCCAGGAACATGCGCTAGCCCCAAGCCAAGCGCCAGCGGCAGGCGAGTTAATCCAAGCCGGAGACTTAACCCAAGTGGGTGAGCTGGCCTGGGAGGCGCTGCGCATCGAGGCCGGACTGCCGCGTTGGGCGCGCGAAGTGGACGCCCGCGCCATCCCCAACGAGCTGGACTGGCTACGCACCGGCGTGCACCTAAACAAAGGCTGCTACCCGGGCCAAGAAACCATCGCCCGCACGGTTAACCTGGGCCGCCCCCCGCGTCGCCTAGTGCAGCTGCAACTAGCCGGCTGGCAGGGGCAGCTACCTGAGGTAGGTGCGCGCGTATACCTACCCGCTGGCGACAACCCCGCCGGCAAGGCCGTGGGCACAATAACCAGCGTGGCACGCCACTGGGAGCTGGGTAATATCGCCCTGGCCCTAGTGCGTCGAGGCGTGCCCGCACAAGCTGAGCTGGCGGTAGATCTGGAAGACGGCTACGAAAGCGCCAGCCAAGAGCTACTGGTTGATCCCGCTGGCAAGGCTGAAGCCTCACCCAGCCAGCGTCCGGGCCTGGGTTTAAAGCGGCTGCGCCCTGAGCATGGCTAGCCCCAGAAAACGCGGCTTAGCCGTTAGACTCAGTCAAGAACTTAAGTGAGGTATGTATGAGCGAAATCCTGGCGTATGTGGCCTTTTATCTAAGCCAATTTGTGGCCATAGTCAATATCGCCTTGGCTGTCAGCGCGTTTTTGATTATCGTCTGGGCGCTGTTAGACACCCTGGTACGTCCGGCTAACCTCTTCCCGGCCGCCTCCCGCCTAAGCAAGTCCGCTTGGATCGGGGTGCACATTGGGGCGGGCTTGGCCTGCGTGGTTTTGGGCTGGTACTCCTTCTTCGGCATGATCGCGGTGGCGGCCTCGGCAGTGTACCTGGCGGGTGTGCGTCCCCAGCTGGCGGCGCTGTCCCCGGCCCGCGTGCGCTCCAAGCTGCGCGTCATTGACGAAGGCGACCGCAACAACCGGCGCAGCTGATGCGGGCGGTTATCCAGCGCGTTAATCGTGCTGCAGTTAGTGTTGACGGCCAGGTAGTGGGCGCTATTGACCGCCCGGGCCTGCTGGTTTTAGTGGGGGCTACTCACGACGACGGCGCCGCCCAGGTGGCCTTAATTGCCCGTAAAATCGCGGACTTGCGGCTGCTCGAAGGGGAGTTATCGGTAACCGACGCCGCCGCGCCGGTGCTGGTGGTCTCCCAATTCACCCTTTACGCCGACACCCGCAAGGGACGCCGCCCCAGCTGGAACCAGGCGGCCGGGGCGGATGTGGCCGAGCCGCTGGTGCGGGCCGTGGTTGAGGATCTGCGCTCGCGGGGGCTTGAGGTGGCCACGGGCCAGTTTGGGGCCCACATGGTGATTGATATGCAGGCCGATGGGCCGGTCACTATTGAGCTTGAGGCCTAAACGCGACTTATAAAACTAAGGGAGCCTGGCAATGCCAGGCTCCCTTGCATACAGTGGCCCCAATGATGGGCCTAATGATGGGCCTACGACCCGCCAGTAGGCTTATAGGCAGGCTGCGATTACCGTGATGGCAATTAGCGCCGCTAGTAGCAGTGCTCCGTGCTTGTTAGATGCAGTGGACTTGAGCGTGCTGGGCCCGGTGGCCGGCTCCAAGATCCCGGTGATGCGGTCGATGGTGGCCAGCCAGATGAAGAACAGCACGAAGCTGACTGAGGCTGCCCACAGGGGCATTGAGGGGGAAATGAGCCACGTTGCTCCGGCGCAACCTAAAGCCAGCAGGGCGCTTACAAGTTGGCCGTCAGAAACACGGTTGTGGGCTGCAAGCGTTTGCTTGACGATGCGCATGTTTTATACCTCCAGTTAGAGCGCGGAACCTAAACAGTCACTAAACGCGTGCAAATATTGTAGTCCAAATGTGCTATTTTTCATAGAGAAAATAAGTATTCACTACTTGACAGAAGTGACCTGCTGTATTTAGCGGAAAGATCTCTAAATCCCTAGGGAATTGAGGTTTTTTATGGAATGGCGCGGCAAAGTATGCGTCGCGCACCTGTGGGGGAGGGCTTGGCTTTGGCCTGTTTGCCCTTCCGTGGTGCTTGCTTGCCCTTCCAGTGGGGGTGGTCCTCCCAGTTTTTAGGGCGCCCTCTTTGAGGTGCCAAGATTTCGGGCCATCGTATGAAATGCTCGATCGGATTACTTGGGATCTAAATAAAGCGTGGCGTGAGTAACGGTTTTAGTTGACCTGAGTCGGCTAGGCTCAACTTTGCATATGCCGCGTGCGAAACCACTAGACCGCTTTATAGGAAAGCGGGATAGCCTTAAGCCATACAGTTATCGATGGACCTGCCAAGGAGCAGCCCCGAATGTTTGAACGTTTTACGGACCGAGCTCGCCGCGTCGTCGTCCTAGCCCAGGACGAAGCGCGCGCGCTCAACCACAACTACATTGGCACAGAGCACCTGCTGCTGGGCCTCATCCACGAAGGTGAGGGAGTAGCAGCCAAAGCTCTAGAGTCAATGGACGTAACTCTAGACAAGGCACGTGCCCAGGTAGTGGAGATTATTGGTGAGGGCCAGTCTGCTCCTAGCGGTCACATCCCCTTCACTCCGCGCGCCAAGAAGGTGCTTGAGCTCAGCCTGCGTGAAGCCCTGCAGCTAAGCCACAACTACATTGGCACTGAGCACATCCTGCTCGGCTTGCTGCGTGAAGGCGAAGGCGTGGCAGTTCAGGCTCTGGGTAATCTCGACGTCGACCTGGCAGCCCTGCGTCAGGCGGTAATGCAGCTGCTCAGCGGCTATGACGCCAAAGAGACCGTGGGTTCTGGCGCCTCTGCGCTCAAGGAGGGGACGCCGTCGGGAAGCGCCATCCTAGACCAATTTGGCCGCAACCTGACCCAAGCCGCCCGCGAAGGCAAACTTGACCCGGTAATTGGCCGCTCCAAGGAAATGGAGCGCGTCATGCAGATCCTCTCGCGCCGCACCAAGAACAACCCGGTGCTAATCGGTGAGCCCGGTGTAGGTAAAACCGCTGTGGTGGAGGGCCTAAGCCAAGCCATCGTGCACGGCGACGTTCCTGAAACCCTGCGCGACAAGCAGCTTTACTCCCTGGATATGGGGTCGCTGGTGGCCGGCTCGCGTTATCGTGGTGACTTCGAAGAGCGCCTAAAGAAGGTGCTTAAAGAAGTACGTACGCGCGGTGACATCATCTTGTTCATTGATGAGATCCACACCCTAGTTAGTGCCGGCGCGGCTGAGGGCGCCGTCGACGCGGCCTCTATCCTCAAGCCCATGCTGGCCCGTGGCGAGCTACAGACCATCGGCGCCACCACGCTAGAGGAATACCGCAAGATCGAGAAGGACGCCGCCCTAGAGCGCCGCTTCCAGCCGGTACAGGTAGACCAGCCCACCATTGAGCAGGCCATTCAGATCCTAAAGGGGCTGCGTGACCGCTACGAATCCTTCCACCGCGTCATCATCACCGATGAGGCCATTGAAGCGGCCGTTAAGTTCTCCGACCGCTACATCAACGACCGCTACCTGCCCGACAAGGCCATTGACCTGGTTGACGAGGCCGGCGCGCGCCTGCGCATCCGCCGCATGACCGCCCCGCCGGAGCTACGCGAAATTGATGAGCGCATCGCTGAAGTTAAGCGTGAAAAAGAAAGCGCCATTGATGCTCAGGACTTTGAGCGCGCCGCCGCCCTGCGCGACGACGAACGCCGCCTAGGCAGTGAGCGTGCCGCCAAAGAGCAGGCCTGGAAGAACGGTGACCTAGACCAGGTAGCCGAAGTGGATGAAAACCTGATCGCTGAAGTACTGGCCATGAGTACTGGCATTCCGGTGGTCAAGCTGACCGAGGCTGAATCCACCAAGCTGCTCAACATGGAAGCCGAGCTGCACAAGCGCATCGTGGGCCAGAACAAGGCCATCGAGGCGCTGAGCAAGTCCATCCGCCGCACCCGCGCCGGACTCAAGGACCCCAAGCGCCCCGGCGGTTCCTTCATCTTCGCCGGTCCCACCGGTGTGGGTAAGACCGAGCTGGCTAAGGCCCTGGCTGAGTTCCTGTTCGACGACGAAGACGCACTAATCCAGCTGGATATGAGTGAATTCGCTGAAAAGCACACGGTTTCGCGCCTGTTTGGTGCCCCTCCCGGCTATGTCGGTTACGACGAAGGTGGCCAGCTGACCGAAAAGGTACGCCGTCGCCCCTTCTCCGTGGTGCTATTCGATGAGGTTGAAAAAGCCCACCCGGACATCTTCAACTCGCTGCTGCAGATCCTTGAAGACGGACACCTCTCTGACGCCCAGGGGCGCGTGGTTGACTTCAAGAACACGGTGATCATCATGACCACCAACCTGGGCTCCAAGGACATTGGCAAGTCGGTAGCCACCGGTTTCCAGTCCACTGAGAGCGGCACCATGGACTACGAGGAAATGAAGGCCCACGTTAACCGTGAGCTCAAGCAGCACTTCCGTCCCGAGTTCCTCAACCGTGTGGATGACCTGATCGTCTTCCCGCAGCTGAGCAAGCCCGAGGTACGCCAGATCGTGGACCTGATGATTGCCCGCCTCGACAAGCGCCTGGTAGAGCAGAACCTGTCCATTGAACTGACCGACGCCGCCAAGGAGCTACTGGCTGACCGTGGCTTTGACCCGGTGCTTGGGGCTCGCCCGCTGCGCCGTGCCGTGCAGCGTGACATTGAAGACGCTCTCAGCGAGAAGATCCTGTTCGGTGAGATTGCTACCGGCAGCCACATCCTGGTCGATGCTCAGGGTGAAGGTCTGCTGGGTGAATTCACCTTCACTTCCATTCCGGGCGCCGCCCGCCTACCCAAGGCTAAGACCCAAGATGGTGAACAGGCTGCACAGATTGACTCTGCCAAGGTGAAGTCTGAAGACATCTGACCTTGAAGCTGTCTGAAGCTAACGCATCAGGCCTGATGGGCCACTAATGCAACTAGGGCCGCCCCCGCTAGCGGGGGCGGCCCGCGTTATTTTGGTTGGGGGATTGTAGCGCCGTTTGTAGCCTTGTACACACAAAAAGCTTTAACGTATTTACAAATATTGGCCTGTTTGGGGCATAAAAATTTGAATTTAGGCCATAAGTCACATTAGGATTTTGTCGGTGCGTGACTTCCCGTCACGCCCCGCATGGTAAGGCAAGCATCGACAAGAAGAAGGCGAAGATGCCCAAGTACGTATACATGTTCAGTGAGGGTGACAAGGACCAGAAGGATCTGCTCGGCGGTAAGGGTGCAAACCTGGCTGAGATGACTCGCCTGGGACTGCCGGTGCCTCCTGGCTTCACTATCACTACTGACGCTTGTCGCGCATACTTGCACGACGGCGCTGTTCCCCCGGAGCTAGCTGTACAGGTAACCACCGCGCTACGTCGCGTAGAAGAAGACCTAGGCCGCCAGCTAGGCGACGCTGAGGATCCGCTGCTGGTGTCGGTGCGTTCGGGCGCCAAGTTCTCGATGCCGGGCATGATGGAAACCGTGCTCAACATTGGTCTAAACGACCAGTCCGTCGAGGGCCTGGCCAAGGCAAGCGGCGACGAGCGTTTCGCCTGGGACTCCTACCGCCGCCTAATCCAGATGTTCGGTAAGACCGTGCTGGACATTGAAGGCGAATTCTTCTCCTCCGCCCTAGACGCAAAGAAGCTAGAAAAGGGCGTCAAGCTGGACTACGAACTGAGCGTAGACGCTCTCAAGGAACTGGTAGACCAGTACAAGCAGATTGTTAAGGAACACGCGGGCATCGACTTCCCCCAGGACCCCCGCACCCAGCTAGACATGGCCTCCGAAGCCGTGTTCCGCTCCTGGAACACCGAGCGTGCTCACATCTACCGTCGTCGTGAGAAGATCCCGCACGACCTGGGCACCGCCGTCAACGTTTGCACCATGGTCTTCGGCAACATGGGCGAAACCTCCGGTACCGGTGTGTGCTTCACCCGCGACCCCTCCACCGGCCACTCCGGTGTCTACGGTGACTACCTGGTCAACGCCCAGGGCGAGGACGTTGTGGCCGGTATCCGCAACACCCTGTCGCTAGCCGACCTTAAGAACATCGACCCCGAGTCCTACCGTGAGCTGCGCGCCGCCATGCGCAAGCTGGAGACCCACTACCGCGACATGTGCGACATCGAGTTCACCATTGAGCGCGGCAAGCTGTGGCTGCTGCCGACCCGTGTCGGTAAGCGCACCGCCGCCGCCGCCTTCCGCGTGGCCAGCCAGCTGGTTGACGAAAAGCTCATCACCCTGGACGAGGCTCTCACCCGCGTCACCGGTGAGCAGCTAACCAAGCTGATGTTCCCGCAGTTCGCCACCGATGTAGAGCGTCAGCTGCTGACCAAGGCTATGCCCGCCTCCCCGGGCGCGGCTGTAGGCGGCATCGTCTTCGACAACGAAGAGGCCGTCTCGCGCGCCGCTGAAGGCCAGAAGGTCATCCTGGTTCGCCGCGAAACCAACCCCGATGACCTGCCCGGCATGGTTGCCGCTGACGGTGTGCTTACCGCCCGCGGTGGTAAGACCTCCCACGCCGCCGTCGTCGCCCGTGGCATGGGTAAGACCTGTGTCTGTGGCGCTGAAGAGCTAGAGGTCGACGCCGAAGCCCGCACCCTGACCGTTAACCGTGACGGCAAGCAGATTGTGCTGCACTCTGGCGACGTAATCGCCGTAGACGGCACCACCGGTGAAGTATTCCTAGGCGAGGTCCCGGTAGTTGACTCCCCGGTTATGACCTACCTGCGTCGCGGCCTAGACGAGGCTCTCTACCGCGCCGAGGACGCCGACACCCGCGAGCTGGTTGCCAGCGTGCACCGCCTGATGCGTCACGCCGACGAGCGCCGTCGCCTGCGTGTACGCGCCAACGCTGACAACCCCGACGACGCCCGTCACGCAATCCACCGTGGCGCCGAGGGCATCGGCCTGTGCCGCACCGAGCACATGTTCCTCGGTGAGCGCAAGCAGTTCGTACAGGACCTGATCCTGGCCCAGACTGACGAAGAGCGTGAGCAGGCCCTGGCCGCGCTGCTGCCGCTGCAGAAGGACGACTTTGTCAAGATGCTCGAAACCATGGACGGCAAGTCCATGACCGTGCGTCTGATCGACCCGCCGCTGCACGAGTTCCTGCCTGACCTAACCGAGCTGAGCGTCAAGGTGGCCCTGGACCGCGAACGCGGCACCCTGGACCCGGCTGACGAGAAGCTGCTGGCCGTGGTGCGCAAGAACCACGAAGCCAACCCCATGCTGGGTCTGCGCGGTGTGCGTCTGCTGCTGACCATGCCCGGCCTGATCGAGCTGCAGGTCCGCGCCATTGCTGAGGCCGCTGTAGAGCGCCTGCGCGCCGGTGGCAGCCCCCAGCCTGAGATCATGATCCCGCTGGTGGGCTCGGTGCGTGAGCTACAGATCGCCCGTGAGCGCGCAGAGAAGGTGCTGGATGAGGTTAGCGAGCAGTCCGGCTACGAGCTCGACTTCCCCATCGGCTGCATGATCGAGCTGCCGCGTGCCGCCATCAGCGCCGACACCATCGCTGAGGAAGCTGACTTCTTCTCCTTCGGCACCAACGACCTGACCCAGACCACCTGGGGCTTCTCGCGCGACGACGTCGAGGGCGTGTTCTTCGGCCACTACATGGACGCCGGTATCTTCGGTACCTCCCCGTTCGAGACCATCGATGAGCGCGGCGTGGGCCGCCTAATGGAGACCGGTGCTAAGCGCGCCCGCAAGACCAAGGCTGACATGAAGCTGGGTGTATGTGGTGAGCACGGTGGTGACCCCGACTCGATCGACTTCTTCCACCGTCTGGGCATCAGCTACGTGTCCTGCTCTCCGTTCCGCGTGCCGGTGGCCCGCCTGGAGGCTGGCCGCGCCGCTGTGATCAACGGCTGAGTTTTTAACTTCAGTTAGGTGACCGTCGTCCCACGGGACGGCGGTCACCTGTCTTTTGGTGCTAATGGCACATATTTCGCTTTAGCGCTGGCTGAACACAGGCTGCCCCAGTGTTTAGGAGTGTGAGATGATAAGGGCGGTCAGGAATCTACAGATGAGGCAAACGTGGCGATTTTTGAAATCCGACAGGGAGCGCTAGTTCCGGCTCAGCTGGGCGGGGTTGCCGATGAGTCCGCACACCGTCAGGCCCTTGATCTGGTGCGTGAACAGGTCGCGCAGGTGCTGCGTAGGCCGCTGTTTACGGTTGCCTGGAAACAGCTGGACGCTGGCCACTCGCTAGTGGCTATTGACGGCTCTGGCCAGGTGGTGGCGGTGGAGCTACTACCTAAGTTGGATTCAACCACGGTTGTGGCCGCTATGGGCCGCCTAAACGCCACTTCTCACCTAGGCTGGGCGGAAATCGCCAGCCTATATCCGGCAGGCCCCACCGCTTTCCAGAAGGATTGGGCGGCTTTCCACGAAACCATGCCGGCGCGTATTAACCCCGGCCCGCGTTTGAGCATTGTGTCTCCCTCGATTTCCCCTGACGTGCTTTCTTCCTTGTCGGTGCTCAGCGACTCTGGCCTAGAAGTGTTCTCGCTTTCGGTGCGTGCACTTTCTAGCGGCCGTAATTTTGTGGAAATTGACCGTATTGACTCTCACCACCTGCCTGTGACCGCTAAGCTTTTGCCCGCTGGTGACACCATGGATGAGGACATTGAGGTGGGTAAGTCTGAGGCCACCGCCGCCGCCTCTGCGCCTTCTGCCGCTACCTCCACATCTGCCGCTGCCTCAGCCCCCTCAGTGGCCACCCCGGCAGCCCCTGCGCCTACTGCTGGCGCCCCGTCGGCTCCCACTCCCGCCGTTTCTCAGGCCCCGGCAGCCTCTGCGGGCGCTTCTCAGGGTAGTGCTGCTTCCCAGGGGGCTGGCTCTGCTGCGGGCTCGACGACGCCGTCGTCGCCGCTTTCTCGACGTAGCCGCCGCGCTCAGCGGGCAACTAACCAGTACAGCCCCCACGCACCTACGGCAGTTTCCCCGGCCGCTGTGTCTCCGTCAGCTGTTTCTGCCCCCACCCCGGCCCCTAGCCCGGCCGTAACCCCCGGCTACCGCCAGTCTGCCCCCTCGCGTAACGGGCAGCCGGTGCGTGCCACCCGTGTACGGGCCCGGGTGACTGGTCAGGGGCGTCTATCACGACGCGACTCAGGCCAGTCCACGGTTTCGCGTTCGCACCCCAGCGGTGATGACTCGCGTCTAGCTTTGAACGCATTGGCCTCTATTTTGAGCGAACCGGTGCAGATCACCTGGCAGTCAGTAACTGAAGGAATTTTCCACACCGCCCAGCTGCGCCCGGACGGCATGATTAGGGTCTCTGATGGAACCAGCTTTGATGAACCCGGCCAGGCGGCCCGCCACTGTGAGCCGGCCAAGTCGGTTGATGGCTGGGATGTGTGGCGTTTTGGTGCCGACGGCCCCAGCCTGTATGAGTCGCTAGAAGAACTGATCGCCGCCGCCGAGCGCAGCCCGCGCCGGCCGGGACGCCCAGTGCGTTCACGGCGCCAGGGCCACTGAGCAGCTGACCGGATTTGAACTGGCCCGGTTCTAGCTGGCTGGATTGATTAGGGCCTGCCAGTTAGCTATTAGCCGCTCCGTAAAGTTAGCCGGATGGCTGGAATCTGGCTCGTTAGCCGGGGTGAAATCTATATCCGTGTAACTGGCTAGCCAGTGATCAACTTGGGCCACTACCTGGTTGCGCACGCTGGGGCGGGAGATATAAATGTCGTGAACCGCGTCAGCAATACGTAGTTGTGTGATGCATTGGCCCAGCTCATTGGCACGCGCGCGAGTGCGACGCGCATCAATAACCGTGTCCTTATCGCGTTCGGGCAGGTCCCCATAGGTAAGCGTAAGGTGGGAATGCTTAGAAGTGAGCACTAGTAGCGGGCAGTCAATGTTTAAGCCGCGACGCACATGCTGGTGACCAGTCAGGATCGCGCTAGCCCAACCGGCTTGAATATTGGGTAGTTTGCGCCATTTCCAATCCCAGTTAGTTTGCCAGCCGCTGTAGTAGGGATCAGCCGGATTAGCCCCTTCAGGCAGTGGGCCTTCTTTAGATTGGTCCCAGCCGTCATAAAGTTTGAAAAATGAGTCACCTTCAACCGGGCCCAAATCATTAGCTACCTGGGTGGGAATGATTACAGCGTGCGGTGTGGCCTGGGCTAGGCGGTGAATAACCGGTGTAGAAACTGAGCGGAACTGGGGTGTGGTTTGCAGTTCTAACCAGGGAGAGTTCAAAATCAGGCCAGCTAACTGCCCCGGGTGGTGATGCGCCCACAGGCAGGCAATCAGGCCACCGGTTGAGTGGCCCAGCATTAGTACTGGCAGCTGGGGATAAGCTCGCCTAATAATTTCTAAACTAGCGTCTATTTCCTCGTCATAAGTTTCTAGCCGAGTACACCAAAATGGGATCTGCTCTGGTCGTAGTGAACGTCCGTAACGGCGCAGATCAAGCGCATAGAAAGCACCACCCAGGCGCGCATATGAGCGAGCCATGCCGGGGTTTAAAAAATAGTCATTCCAGCCATGCAAGCTAAGCACCACAAAGCGGGTTTTATCTGGTTGCTGATGCATATGTGGGTCGGCGCCCGGTTCATGGCGCACCAGGGTGGCTACGGGGCTGTCACCTTCGCCGTCGTCAGCTAAAGGCAGAGTATAAGCGCTAAAACCGAGGCCAAACATATCCGGGCCCCACTGGTCGGCCGGTGGGGGAGTGTAAGGGGTTACCTGTAGTTGCCAGTCGATAGCAGCGGGGGAGTCGAAGGTTTCCACAGCACGATTTTCCACGGCACTATTTTGCAATATCTGCCCCTGGACCTGGTTAGCTTGTGAAACTGGCTGGCCAGCACTTGCCCTATCACCTCTGGCTCTGCGCGGCGGTAAATCGCTTGCCTACACAGGGATATGTGCCCTGATCGCTTCTGGCGCCGCGCCCGCTCGCACACTGGTAAAGCTTTTAACCTAAAACCGCTGGTAACAAGCAGCAAACAGGCTAGGGATGGATAATAGTAGCGACAATTGTTGCTTCTAAAAGAATAAAGGAGGCTTCATGCGATCGCTGGTTTCCCTAGCGCTAGCAGGGGCCCTCGCCTTAAGCGCTTTAGTTCCATCCGCTTTAACCCCCAAGGTGCAGGCGGCGGAACAAACCCCTGAGCAGATCCTGGCCAAAATGAACCTGGACCAAAAAGTGGGTCAGCTACTGTGGACCCACGTTTACGGTGACAGCGCAGATGACACTACTTACGCTAGTGACAACCAAGCCATTTTTGGCCCTGGCGTATCCACCCCGGCCCAGGCGGTTAAGAAATACCACTTAGGTGGCGTGCTTTACTTCAACTGGGCCCACAACTTCAGCTCTGAAAACACTGATGTAACCAAGGTGGCGGCCCTATCCAACGGTTTGCAGGCTGCCGCTAAAGCTGACGGCAACGTGCCGCTAGGCATCACTATCGATCAAGAAGGTGGCATGGTTTCGCGCGTAGGCGCCCCGGCCACAATCTTCCCTGGCAATATGGCGCTAGGTGCCACCGGTAACCAGGCGCTGGCCTACAGCCAGGGCCAGGTGCTGGGCTGCGAAATGCGTTCGCTGGGGATTAACGCTGATTTCGCCCCGGTTTTGGACGTTAACACCAACCCCAACAACCCGGTTATTGGTTTGCGCGCGATCATCGATAACCCCAACCTGGTGGCTCAGCTAGGTGGAGCCCAAATCCAAGGCATCCAAAGCCAGGGCGTCTCTGCCACCGCCAAGCATTTCCCCGGCCATGGCGACGCCGACACCGACTCCCACCTGGGCCTGCCGCGTGTAACCTACTCGCGTCAGGTGCTAAATCAGCATTTAGTGCCCTTCAAAACGGCTATTAATGGCGGCGTCGACATGATCATGACGGCCCACATCGTCGTCGACGCTATTGACCCAAACCTGCCGGCCACCCTATCTAAGCCGGTACTTACCGGGCTGCTGCGCCAAGAGCTGGGCTTTGCCGGGGTGATCACCACTGACGCCCTAGACATGGAAGGGGCCCAGCTGGCTGTAATGACCCCCGCTGAGCAGGCTAAATACAAGGAGCTCAAGAACAAGGAAGACAGCGCCAAACAAAAAGCCGATAAAGACCCAACTCAGGCGGACTCGGCGCGTGAGGCCTCAACGGAGTTTAAAAACTTCCTGGCTCCTATTCGCGCACGGGTAGCGGTCAAAGCCCTGCAAGCTGGCAGTGACATTTTGCTAAATACTAAGGACGCTGCTGCAGTAGTTGACGGGATTAAAGCTGCAGTTAAAGACGGATCGCTCACTAGCGCGCAAATTGATCAGTCAGTTCTGCGCATTTTGAAGTGGAAACAAAAGCGCGGAGTGCTCAAAACTGAGCCGATCGACACCGCTAGCGTGCAAGCCAAGCTGGGCACTGCGGCTAGTAGGGACGTGGCCAGCCAGATTGCGCGTAACTCGGTTACTTTGCTGCGCAATGACGCTAACAAGGCGCCCTTGGATGCGGCCAAGGGTGCGCGCGTGCTGGTGGCCGGCAGCTCCTGGGCTAACCCGGAGCTATTGCCTGATCCTCTTAAAGCTGCTGGTTTCAGTGTGGTTTTCACCCAGGATGCTGACGCTAAAGAAGATCCTTCCGATAGTGAGATTTCCGCTTGGGTGCGCCAAGCAGCCAATGTGGATACGGTGATTTTTGCTAGCTACGCTCCTGGCGCCCAGCAATTCAAAGCCATTGACGCGCTGGTGGCCACCGGCAAGCAGGTGATCATCATTAACACCAGCTTGCCCTACCCCCTGGCCCGTTACAGCGGCGGGGGAGCAGGCCCGCAGGTGGTGGCGGAGATTTACGCCAATAACTCGGTGGCCCTGGCGGCTGCGGTAGATGTGCTTAGTGGCAAGGTCAATGCGGTCGGTAAGTTGCCAGTTAGCGTGCCCGGGGCTAGCGGGGTGGCTTATGCGCGTGGTTTCGGCCTGGGTTATGGTTCTGCCTCTGCTACCGCAACGGCGACGACGCCCGTGGCTACAGCCCTGGCTACGCCGGCTTTGGCTGCTACTTGCGGGGCGATTCCCACCGCAAAGTCCACTACTAAACCCAGTGCCAGCCTCAAAGCGGCGCCTAGTTCCTCCCAAAGTCCCAAACGTGGCTTAGCTCATAGTGGGGTGGAAACGGGACTGTTTGCAGCCTTTGCGCTGGCCCTGTTGGGTGGTGGTCTGGCGCTGCGTAGCCGCACCAGGCAGTGCTAGCAGCCATTTTGGGCTGTAACTAGAAAAATTTGAGGGGTGATCCGATTTTTGGGTCACCCCTCAAATTGTGCGAAACACCACTAAATAATAATTGAATCTTGAAGGAATGTTAAAACTGATAACAATGGTGATTATGTGAATTGTGATGAAACTGTTTCCTTTGGGGCTCCAGGGCATTAATCTAGGGCTAAATAAACCGGGGCTGTACCCCGCAGCCATCAGTCAATATCCCTAGTCATTGGAGTCCTCGTGAGTCAGAACAAACGATCACGCGCCTTCCGCAGCACGGTTGCTGTGGTGCTGGCGTCGATGGTGTTGTCCGCAAACCCCGTGGCCTTCGCAGATGGTCCCAGCCAAGACGACATCAACAAGTCAAAGCAGAAGGAAGCTAGCACTTCTGCTTCTATCGCTTCCCTGGAGGCGCGTTTGGCCACACTCAAGGCCAACACTGAAAACGCCACCATGAAGGCACAGATCGCCACTGAGGACTATCTGCAATCCCTTGATGCACTAAACAAAGCCAAGGCAGCCACCGCCGCTGCGCGAGCTAAGGCCACGGCTGCCACCAAGCAGACGCACCAGGCTCGCAAAAGCCTCTCCGACGTCGTCGTACAGACTTACCAGGACGGCGGCAACCCCTTCGACATAGTCTCCCCCTACCTGACCGGGCGCTCACTGGGAGACATTGCCAGCCAGAAGGCCGCGCTGGACCGTGCGGGTGAAAACACTGACGCAAAACTGCAAAAAGTGCAGGCTCTGCAATCGGTAGCCACCACCATGGAAGGCATTGCCGCGCAGAAAGAATCAGCTCAGCGCACCGCCACGCAAAAAACTGAAGCAACCAAGAACGCTGCCCAAGCTGCCGCTAACGCCGCCCAGGCCGCCCAAAGCCAGGCCACCAGCCAGCGTGCCAACCTGATCAGCCAACTGGCAGCTCAGCGTAACACCACAGTGGCCCTGGAAACCCAGCGTCAAGAACAGCTTGAGCAGGCTGAGCAAAACCGTAAGAACGAGGAAGCTCGCAAGCAGGCTCAGCAGGCCGCCGCCCAGGCCAAGGCTAAGGAAGAGCAGGAAAAGCAGAACGAAGCTAAGGCCAAGGAAACCGCTTCGCCTACCCCCAGCCAGCCTGACCCTCAGCCCAGCCAAACTGCCGCGCCTGAGCCGGCCCCAAGCCAGACCACTACCCCTGAGCCGGCCCCCAGCCCCAGCGAAACCAGCCAGCCAGCTCCTGCTCCGGCCCCTGAGCCCGAACCTGCCCCCGCGCCCACCCCTGAGCCGGATCCGGAACCTGAACCCGACCCGACTCCTGCTCCTTCTGGTGGCGCGGATGTGGCTATCGCCAAGGCTTACACCTTCATCGGTGTGGATTATGTGTGGGGCGGCGAGTCCTACTCTGGTGTGGACTGCTCTGGTCTGGCCATGCTCTCCTGGGCGGCGGCCGGGGTGAGCCTGACTCACTCCTCACGCGCCCAGTACTGGGAAGGTACCCACGTTTCACTGGACTCCGTCCAGCCTGGTGACCTGATCTTCTGGTCTTCTGACGGCTCTGCTGGGTCTATCTATCACGTGGCCATCTACCTGGGTAACGACCAGATGATTGAGGCACCCACCTTTGGTGTGCCGGTGCGCGTAACCGGCGTGCGCTACTCAGGCATCATGCCTTACGCTGTGCGCCTGTGATCCTAACGGCGCGCTCGCGCTACGCGGATGGCGCTAACCACGCCGCGCGCCTATAACTAGACCTGTAGACGGCGCCTGAGACCTGCAACCTTAAACGTGCGTCTACAAAGTTAAAGCACTGTCCCCCTGGCGCAGCCAGGGGGACAGTTTTATTTACAAGCTCAAGGAAAATGGGATTGGGATGGGGGTTAGTGGCCTTCGTGCTCACGCAGACGAGCGAAGGAACGGCGAATTTCCGCCTCAGCTTCTTCACGGCCTACCCAGTGGGCGCCTTCTACGCTTTTGCCCGGTTCTAGATCCTTGTAGACCTCAAAGAAGTGCTGGATTTCTAGGCGGTGGAACTCGCTGACGTCCTCAATGTCGGTACGCCAAGAAGCACGCTGGTCAGCTGCGGGCACGCACAGAACCTTGTCGTCGCCGCCCTTTTCGTCACGCATACGGAACATGCCCAGTGCGCGGCAGCGAATCACGCAGCCAGGGAAAGTGGGTTCTTCTAGTAGCACTAGGGCGTCTAGCGGGTCGCCGTCCTCACCCAGAGTGTCGTCAATAAAGCCGTAGTCGTCGGGGTAACGGGTGGACGTGAACAACATGCGGTCCAGGCGAATACGGCCGGTCTCATGGTCAATCTCGTATTTATTACGGTTACCCTTGGGGATCTCAATGGTTACATCGAATTCCATTTTGAGCTCCTTCCTCGCCCCGCAAAGCCAGGACATGTTTTGGGCTTGCAACGGGTGCGTTTACTCAAGCCAGCCTGCCGATGGTAGGGCCGTTTGGTCCTAGAACTGTGTATAGCACTAGTTTGACTCATTGGCGCAGGGTTTGGGCAAATCTTTGCGATTCTCTTAAGGTCAAGTGAGGCTAAGGCCGCGAATGAGCAGCTGGAGTAAGAAAGAATAAGCCGCATCGTCGTCGTCGACAGGGGAGTCATGCTCAGGGCGGGTCTCGAACTGGACGAAGCCATGCACAGCAGACCAGATGGACCAAGCGATTAAGCCAGGCTCATCTTTACGGATCTTTCCCGCCACCTGGCCGTAGCGTACTAGCTCTGTCATAGAGTCCAGGCAGGCTTGGGCACTAGCACCGGCATGCCAGCGCCACAGCAGGGCATAGACTCCAGGCGATGCTTTAGCGTGCTGACGGTAGACCATTCCCGCGTCATATAAGCGTTGCAAGGGATCTGTGGTGGTGACGCGTAAAAGCTTTTCTCGCAGCTGAAGAAAACTCTCATCAATGAGAGTGTTAATGACAGCTTGCTTATCGCCGATATGGCGGTAGATGCTAGCAGGAGACACCCCGGCTTTTTCTGATAGCAGCCGGATGGTGAAAGCTTCGTATCCGTCCTCTTCGATGATCTGTTTTGAGGCGTCAAGTATGAGCCCCCTGATTTCAGCGGTGGGGGTGCGCTGGTTTTTTGTAGTTTTCTGGTTGGTCATCAGATGCTTCTCCGGTGGGCTGTGCCAGCTAACAGCGATTCGTCATGTCGGTACTCATGATAGATATTTCTTTCTACTGTGGAAGAATGCTTTAGCTGTGTTTGGGCAGAGTGACCCAGCACAGCAGTGCGAATGCTAAAGACAGGCCGGAAGCAATCCAGCAGGCAGCGTGTGTGGCGCTCATGAAACTAGTTTCGATAGCTTGCTGTGCGCTGTGGCGGATGGCTAATGGTAAATGCGGCAGTATTGAATGCGCTGCCATCACAGAATCTTGAGCAGCTTTTGTTGCAGCAGCTGGGATATGCAGGCCAGACAAAGCATCTGCGAGCTTGTCGGGATAGACCGAGACAATTGCGGATCCCATAACGGCCACGCCCAAAGTGCCGCCAATCTCGCGGATTGTGTCATTTACTGCTGAAGCCGCGCCGGTTGAGCTTTCTGGAACCGTGCTCATTAAAGCATCCGTTGCGGGCCCTTGAACCAGGGCGATGCCGGCCGCCATAAGCGCCATGGTTGGCACAACCGCCAACCAATAGTTGCAGTGGGCGCCAACTTGCGTAACCACAAACATGCTTGCTGAGAGGAAAACTAATCCCACTGTTACTACCACGCGGTGTCCAAAACGTTTAGCTAGCTGTGTAGCAAGTGGGGCCACAGCAGCCATAACTACTGCGAAAGGCAAGGTTGACAAGGCGGTTTTTAGTGCGCTGTAGCCGCGCAGAGCCTGGAACCATTGGGTGGTGATAAAGATGAATCCAAACAAGCAGAAGAAAGCGATGCAAATTGCGCAGGTACTGCTGGTGAATATGGCGCGGCGGAAGAGTGAAACGTCAATGAGGGGAGCTGGCGTGCGCCACTCAACTGCCGCAAACATTGCCAATACGAGCAGGGATACACAAATGCCGCCAATAACCTGCCAAGACAGCCAGCCATAAGTTGGGCGCTCAATAATTGCCCACACTAGCAGCCCTACACCGGTAACTGACAGTACTGTGCCAGGGAAATCGAATTTTTCGCTGTGGAATGTCCGTGACTCTGGCACTGCTGTCACAATGCAAGCCAAGGCCACTACGCCAATAACTGCGCATACCCAGAAAATGGAATTCCAGGCGTAGTGCTCTAGCAAGATACCGCCGATGATAGGCCCTAAAGCGATACCTACACCGGATGTGGCCGCCCATAGGCCAACAGCTAAGCTACGGTATTTGGAATTCTCAAAGATAACGATGATCAGCGACAAGGTTGCCGGATAGATCATGGCGGCGCTGACTCCTAGCGCCACGCGCAGTGCTACCAACTGCCACAAAGTCCAGGAAAAAGCGGCGCCGGCGGAGAATAGGGTGAATCCCACCAAGCCAATGAGTAGCATCCGTCTACGTCCCCAGCGATCACTTAGTTTTCCGGCCGGCAGTAGCAGAGCAGCAAAAGACAAGGTGTAGGCATCTACCACCCATTGCAAATCCGTTGATGAGGCCTTTAGGGCCTCACTTAGCGTAGGGATCGCCACATTGACGATGGTGTTGTCCATGACAACCAGCAACACCACCAGGCATAGCGCAGTGAGCGCTACCCATTTATTTGCGCGCTGCGGTCTGCTCTGCGTGCTGGAGCTAGCTGGCAGTGACTGCATAGATTGCATATTGATGTTCCTCTAATGTGAAACAACGTTATCTTTAGGTGAAACAATACTCCTCTTTGTCTGGTGTGGTAACTGCTTGGTTAATGATGCACGCAACACTTAGTGCCAGGATGGTCCGACAACTGTCTTGGTGGGCCGGTTCGGCGGGTCAATTTTGCGGGCTGGTTTGGCAAGTGGGCGTGTAAAGCGGCAGTTTTATGCGGCGCGTCGGCACATATATAGGGTGAAGGCGATATCCTTACCTTGAGGGCGGCTATCGCTGGGGTTGAGGTTAGCCTCGATCTGCCGTAATCGCTCTTAAACCCAGTAGTCGCCCGCTTCCCCACGGCGTCCACAAACTTATTTCGGCCTGCCTGCAAGAATGGAAATAACAGCATGCGTAAATTGGTTGCAGCCTCGCTCAGCGTGGCTACCTTACTGGTAGCCGGCGGGTACTACACGCTGTTTGACGCTCTGGACGTGGTACCTGGGTTTGTCACTGCCGCTAGCGTGGATATCTCTCCCCGCGCGTTCCCGACGGCGTCTGGCATTACTCCCGCCGCCGCTAGCGTCACGGCGTTAAACACTAATGCGCCTATCCCTGAAACTTCGCAGGTACAGTCGCTGATCACCTCCCTTACCTCCAATCCGGCCATGTCTGGGGGCACCGTTGGGGTAGTGGTTAAAGACTCCCTAACCGGTAAAGATATTGCTTCCACCAACGCCAACTCCGCCATGGTGCCGGCCTCCAGCCACAAAGTTTTGACTGCCGCAGCTGCACTTAGCGCCCTGGGAGCCAGCCACCGCGTACAAACCAGCACCTATCTAGAAGGCTCCACCCTAACCCTGGTGGGTGGGGGAGACGTGCTCCTAGCTGCAGATAAGGGAGACGCTAACTCCGTCGTCGGACACGCCGGACTAGGCGACCTAGCCCGCTCAACCGCAGCTGCCCTCAAAGCCAAGGGCGTAACCAGTGTAAACGTGACCCTAGACGACACCCTATTTACCGGCGCCACCTGGCACCCCAGCTGGGACAGTGAATACAGCTCCTGGGCCACCCAGGTACAGCCGCTAATGATTGACGTAACCAGCCACTACGGCGGCCCTTACCCGGCAGACCCGGCCATGGAAGCCACCACGGTGTTCATCACCCACCTCAAAAACGCCGGTATCGGCGTGCTAGGCCAGCCCACTCGCGCCCAGCGCGGCGCCAACTCCGCTAAGGTGTCCGCAGTAGACAGCGCCACCCTGGCAGAAATCTTGGGTGTATCACTAACCACCTCAGACAACACCATGACTGAGGTAGAAGGCCGGCTTGTGGCCGTGGCCGGGGGACAAACCGCAGACTTTACCGGCGCCACCAAGGCCGTACTGGCCCAGCTCAAAAAAGACGGTTACGACATTTCCGGGGTAACCATGGATGACTGCTCGGGCCTGAGCGTCAAAAACCAGGTTAGCCCCAACCTGCTGGCCACCATCATGACCCGCGCCGCCGGTAAAGACGGGGTGGGTAACGGTCGCACACTGCTCAGTGACCTGCCGGTTTCGGCCTATAGCGGCACTTTGAAGAACCGTTTCCACAACACTTCCGCTGCTGGTTGGGTGCGTGCCAAGACCGGCTCGCTGTCAGGCGTGCGCTCCCTGACCGGCACTATTGTTACCGCCTCGGGGCGTGAGCTTAGCTTCTCAGTGGTGCTTAACAACATCCCAGACGGTCAAGAAGCAACTGCCCTGGCCGCCGTCGACGACGCCCTAATCACCCCGCTACGTAACCTCTAAACCGGCTAACTTTTACAGTTCGCCAGTTGATAAAGAGATAAACGTGACGGCCATTGCGGTGGCACAATTAGTGGCGAAAGTGGCAATCTAGTATTTCAGTGCCATATAGCGGTGGAACCCTAACTGCCGCACGCGCCAGGCGCGCAATGGCAACGTCTTCTCCTTGAACGGATAAATATGAACGTTTCTGACATGGGCACCGACCTGGACCGCGTGCTAATCACTGAGGACCAGCTAAACGAGCGCCTAGACCAGATTGCCGCCGAAATCAACGTCGACTATGCCGGCCGCAACCCGCTGCTGCTGGGTGTACTCAAGGGGGCCGTGTACGTAGTCAGTGACCTTTCGCGCCGTCTGAACTTCTCTGCCCAGATGGAGTGGATGGCTGTATCCTCCTACGGCTCAGGCACCAAGTCCTCCGGCGTCGTACGTATCCTCAAAGATCTAGACTGCGACGTAACCGGACGTGACATCCTCATCATTGAAGACATCATTGACTCCGGCCTAACCCTATCCTGGCTGGTCAGCAACCTATCTAGCCGTGGCGCTAAGTCCGTTGAGATCGCCACCCTGCTACGTAAGCCCGAGGCCGCCAAGGTGGAAATTAACCCCCGCTACGTCGGCTTCGACATCCCTAATGAATTCGTGGTTGGTTACGGCCTGGACTACGCCGAACGCTACCGCAACCTACCTTTCGTGGCCACCTTGGCCGAACACGTCTACGGAGGCTGATTAATGCCGAGCCAAAGCGAGAAAGACCCCTATAAGCGCCGTACTAAGCCCACCAAGGACTTAAAAGCAGCAGACAAGCACGAACGCGACAAGCGCGACGGCGAGAAAAAAGACGAAGGCCGCCGCAAGCTGCGGCCCATGCACTTGTTCTTGCTGTTCCTGATCTTGGCGGTGCCCGGCTATTGGGTGGTCAACTCGCTGCTCGGCTACTCCACCATTGACACTTCCTCTGGCCTGGCCCTGCTCAAGAGCGCTAAGGGGGTTGAGCGCGTCACCATTATTGACGGCAACCAGGTAGTGCAGGTGCGGCTAAACCGCGACTATGTGCGCGCCCCGCGTATCGCTGGGGAAAGCGAATATAACGCCGGTAAACGAGTACAGTTCACCTACGTCACCGCCCAGGCCAAGGAAGTTAACGAGCTAGTTCAAAAAGCCAACCCTAAGGGCGGCTACGACTCGGTTGTGCCCACCACCTCCTGGTGGTCCTCATTCCTGCAAATCCTGCTGCTCTCGGCAGTGTTCCTGGGGGCAATGTGGTTTGTGATGGGACGAATGCAAGGTGGCTCCCGGGGCGGCCTGTTCTCCATTGGCCGCTCTAAATCCCAAATTGGCTCCAAAGAAATGCCTGACGTCACCTTTGACGACGTCGCCGGGGTGGATGAGGCCGTAGAAGAACTACAAGAAATCCGCGAATTCCTCTCTGAACCGGCAAAGTTTAAGGCCGTAGGTGCAAAAATTCCGCGTGGCGTGCTGCTTTACGGCCCGCCTGGAACCGGTAAAACCCTGCTGGCTAAGGCTGTGGCCGGCGAGGCCGGGGTGCCTTTCTTCTCCATGAGCGGTTCAGAGTTCATTGAGATGTTTGTGGGTGTGGGTGCTTCGCGTATGCGTGACCTGTTTGAGCAGGCCAAGGCGGCCGCCCCGGCAATTATCTTCGTTGATGAGATCGACGCCGTGGGGCGCTCACGTGCCTCTGGCGCCACTACCGGTGGTCACGACGAAGCCGGCCAGACCCTCAACCAGATGCTGGTAGAGATGGATGGTTTTGGCACCGGCTCTAACGTGATCGTCATTGCCGCCACTAACCGCCCTGACGTGCTTGACCCGGCCCTGCTGCGCCCGGGACGTTTCGACCGACAGGTGGCCGTGGAGGCTCCTGACATGGCTGGGCGCTTAGCCATCTTGAAGGTGCACGCTAAAGGCAAGCCCATGACCGACGACGTCGACTTGGCCCTGGTAGCTAAGCGAACCCCGGGCTTTACCGGCGCCGAACTAGCCAATGTGCTTAACGAAGCCGCACTGCTAACTGCACGTGCCAACGCTCATATGATCGATAACCGTGCGCTAGACGAGGCCATTGACCGCGTCATTGCCGGCCCGCAAAAGCGCACTCGGGTTATGAATGATCACGAAAAATCTATAACCGCATATCACGAGGCTGGTCACGCCCTGTGTGCGGCGGCCGGGGCCTACTCTGACCCGGTCACCAAGGTGACGATTTTGCCGCGTGGACGCGCCCTGGGCTACACCCAGGTGATGCCCTCTGACGACAAGTACTCGGTGACCCGTAACGAGCTGCTAGACCAGCTGGTTTACGCCATGGGTGGGCGCGCCGCTGAGGAAATCATTTTTGATGACCCCACCTCGGGGGCCTCTAACGACATTGAGAAGGCCACCGCCATTGCCCGCCGCATGGTCACTGAGTACGGCATGAGTGATCTGCTAGGTACCGTGCGTTTGGGTAAGAACGACGACGGCGACGCTATGGCCTCCCTGGGCGGCCCGGGCTACTCTGAGGCGGTTTCTGCACAAATTGATGAGCAGGTGCGCGCCCTGGTGGAGAGCGCTTACCAGGATGCTTTACAGATTTTGGTGCGTAACCGTCCGGTGCTTGACCGCCTAGCCCAGCAGCTGTTGGAGAAGGAAACCATTCTTGAGGGCGAGCTGGCCCAGATCTTCACCCCGGTAGCTAAGCAGCCCAAGCGCCCGCGCTGGCATGGCGGTGAGCTGGAGGCCCTAAACGCCCAGGTGGATGCGATTGCTGACCCCGACTGGGAGCAGCTGGAGGCGCACGCCAAGGCACAAAAGCAGCTTGAAGGTGGCGCTGAGATTGAGAGTGGCGCTGAGCTAGAGGCCAGCGCTGAGCAGGGGAGCGCTGCTGAAATTAATGCTGAGCCAGCATTTGGGACTGAGTCAGCTGAAACTGAGGAGACTGACCGTGACTAGCGAGGCAACCGGCGCTGAAACTGAGCAGACGCAAGCGGCGCCGGAAGGTCAAGCTGTGCCGGAAGCCCAAGCAACGCCGTCGGCCCTGGCCCAGACGCGCCCTTATGACGCTGAAGGCGTGCGCAAAGCCGTATATGACCTGCTGGTAGCCATCGGGGAAGACCCTGAACGTGACGGGCTACGCGAAACCCCCCAGCGCATGGCGCGCGCCTACGCTGAGCTATTTGCGGGCCTAAGCGAAGACCCCGCCCACCACCTGGACAAAGTCTTTGACGTGGGCCATGACGAAATGGTGCTGGTGCGTGACATCCCCATGTATTCGGTGTGTGAACACCACCTGCTGCCCTTCCACGGCGTGGCACATGTGGGCTATATTCCCGGCCCTGACGGGCGCGTAACCGGTTTAAGTAAGCTAGCGCGCCTGGTTGAGGGCTACGCCCGCCGTCCCCAGGTGCAAGAACGCCTCACCGCCCAGGTGGCTGACGCCATGGTGGAGCGCCTGCACTGTAGGGGAGTGCTGGTGGTGGTTGAAGCTGAGCACCTGTGCATGTCTATGCGTGGGGTGCGTAAGCCCGGCTCCAACACGGTCACCTCAGCTGTGCGCGGCATTATGCGCAACGCGGCCACCCGCGCGGAGGCAATGAGCCTGATTTTAGGCCGCCGAGGCTAGGGACTAGTTGGGTTATAAATGCGGCTGCGTGAACTACCCAGATGCCTAATACTGTGCAGTTCTCGGTGATTAGCGGTCACGGCCCATGCATATTACAGATACACTTAAGCACGTGAGCGCGCGTCATTATCCTCAGTTACCCGGGTGTAGTCTGCCCAGCGACCGCACCTTAGTGATGGGGGTTTTGAACGTAACTCCCGATTCTTTTTCCGACGGCGGCCGTTGGTACCAGCGTGATGCGGCGTTAAAACACGCTTTGGCTTTGCTAGATGAAGGCGCCGACATAATCGATATTGGGGGCGAATCTACCCGCCCGGGCGCCGCCAAGGTGGATATTGAAGAAGAAACCGCACGTGTCGTGCCGGTAATTGAGGCGCTACTTCAGGTGCGCACGCAGGCAGTTATCAGTGTAGACACTATCCACGCGGCCACCGCCCTGGCAGCAGTGACAGCGGGGGCCGCCATCGTGAATGACGTTTCCGGCGGACTAGGTGACCAGGCCATGCATCGCACCGTGGCCAGCACCCAGGCCGCCTACATTTGTCAGCATTGGCGTGGCAACCCCCAGACCATGGACCGCCTAACTGACTACCCCGACGGCGTCGTCGCAGGCGTAATCAGCGAGCTAAACCAGCGCCTAGAGCAAGCCCAAGCAGCCGGGCTAGCCAAAGAACGCATCATTGTGGACCCGGGTTTAGGCTTCGCTAAAACCCATGAACAGTCTTGGCAGCTGCTTGCAGCAACGCAGCGCCTGCAAGAAGAGTTAGCAGCCCCGGTACTAATTGGGGCTTCACGCAAACGCTTTTTAACCTTGGCGGTAGCTGGCGGCACTGACACCGCTCGCGCCGCCGATCCGGCCCAACGCGACAACATCACCGCCACCACCAGCGCACTCGCGGCGCTTGGAGGGGCCTGGGCGGTACGCGTACATCAAGTTATCCCCTCGCGTGAGGCAATCGCCGCCGCGTCCCTGTGGAAGGAATCTCGATGAGCACTCCCAATACCGTAACCTTGCGCGGACTATCTGCGCGCGGCTATCACGGTGTCCTGCCCTCCGAGCGTGCCGAGGGTCAGATCTTTAGCGCTGACGTGACCTTGTTTTTGGAGCCGGGCGTGCTCGACCGGGCTGCGGCTAGTGACGACATCGCCCAGACTGTGGACTATTCACAGGTGGCTAACGCCGTGGTGGATGTTATTCACGGCGAGCCGGTGAACCTGATTGAAACTCTGGCTGACCGGGTGGCTCAGTCTGTGCTGGCATTTTCGGCGGTAGCTGGTGTGGAGGTGACCATCCACAAGCCGCAGGCCCCCTTGGAGGTGGCTTTCGACGACGTCGCCGTCACCCTGGTACGTGGGCGCACCCTAATGGCTTTGGCTGTGGCCGGGCCTGACCAGATGGGGAACCTAGCTTTCACGGCCTCACCGGCCTCTGCGCTTTCAGCGGTCTCGGGACTATCTGCGGTTTCCGGCTTGTCGGCAGTTTCTGGCCTGGACACCCTCACCGGCGCCTCAGCTGCGGCCACATCCGCTGCTGTGGCCCCCACCCCGTCCTCGCTGGGCGAGCATGGCGCCCACCGTAGCGAGACTGATGAGCAGGTAGCCATCATTGATGAGCCTGACGCTTTCGCTGATCCCGATGACCTAGACGACTACCTCACCGAGGTGGATGAGGACCAGCCGGCCCCGCCGCCGTGGGGTGAACGCTCCCAGCTGCCGGTAGATGACCTGCCGGGTGATTTCGCTAAGGCTGCTGGCGCTGGCGCGGTGGCTGCTGGCGGGGCGGCACTTACTGGTGCAGCTGCGGCAGCTGACAGTGCAGTTCGCGCTGGTTCTAGCGCCGAGCAGGACGGTTTATTTGACGGGCAAGCTGGCTCTGCCGACGACGCCGCTTACGCCCCCGGCCACGCCGCCGAGAGCGAGCCGGCAGCCCCGGCTGACGCCGCGCCGGTTCCCGCCCAGCACTCGGGCGAGGATTTTGCCGCTCACAGTGAGCAAGACGAATACAGCGAGCAAGACGAATACTCTGACGAGCAACGTCCGCAGGGCGCCGCCGGCTTTATCGGCGAGCTACATAACATGGACGACTCTGGCCCCTCCCAGGTGCACTGGCACTCGCTACGCACTGAGGATGGCGAGCAGCAGCCGCAGCAGCCCCACCACTCTTTCGAAGAACTGCAGGCGCAAGTTGCCCAAGAAGCAGCCGAGGTAGCTGCCGCAGCTGCCGCAAAGGAAGCTGAGTTCAATGCTGCGGTAACCAGCGCTGAGCCAGCCGCTGACGAACAATATGCTGCCTCTGCCGCCTCCGGTGAGGAAGAGGAAGACCCCACGCGCCTAGTTAACATCAACGAAGTTTTCCACTCTGAAGCATCAGCTGCTGAGGGTGAGGGGGCGCCAGAAGAAGCACCTGAGCCGGCAGACGCCGTCGAGCCTGCTGCTGAGGCTGAACACGTAGATGAAGCGGGCCAGGAAGAAAACGCCTACGTTGACTTCCAGGAAACTGCAGACCTAGACACCCAGCAGGCTGAAGACGACGCTGACTACGTTGACTACCAGGACACCGTAGCTTTGGGTACCAACCCTGAGGCTGAGGACAACTCCGAGTATGTTGACTTCCAGGAAACTACGGCTTTGGGCACCAACCCCCAGGCTGATGGGCAGGGTCTGGCCGCTCAAGCCCCGGCAGATCACTTCACTACTACCGAGCTAGAGGGCGGCGACCAGTCGGCAATGCCTCCTTACGGTCACCACCACCACCCGGTGACCCAGGCTACGCCCCATGAAGCATTCGACTTCAACTACGAGCAAGACACCATGGTTGGCTCTAACTCGCTGATCAGCGAGCTTTTCGACAACCGCCGTGACCCCTGGCAAGATACCAGCAACAGCTGGGTTGCCTCCCAGACTCCCACCTGGCAGGACGCTTACACTGATCCCACTTCGCAGCTGGAGCAAAACGACGCCGCCAACCAAAGTGGTGACCCGCTAGACCGACGCCCACCCCACGCCGCAGAGTTTGTGCTCTCCCTGGGTGGCAACGTAGGTGGGGTACTAGCAGCCCTGCGCGACGCCGTCCACAAGCTGCAAGACACCCCCGGAATTGAGCTGACCGACGTCGCCCCCTTGGCCCGTACCGCCGCCGTAACCCGCCCAGACCAGGAGCCCCAGCCCGACTACCTCAACACGGTAATTGTTGGTTTAACTGGGCTTTCCCCGCGTGAACTACTGGCTGTGTGTCACCGTCTAGAAGACGAGGCCGGCCGAGTACGTACTGAGCGCTGGGGCATTCGCACCCTGGATGTGGACATCATCTGCTACGAGGGTGTCACCTCTGACGCGCCAGATCTGACCTTGCCGCACCCGCGAGCACACGAGCGTGCTTTCGTGCTGCTGCCCTGGTCTTTCGCCGACAGTGAGCTGAGCCTGGATGGCCAAGACACCGCTCAGCTGGCTGATGTGGCCCCCGACCGTGACGGGGTGCGCTGGCTGGCTCTGGACTGGTTGGAAACTGACAACCTGCCCACCTTGCCCACCGGCCAGTACATTGAACCGCCTTACGCTGATGAAGACAGCGATAGCAGTGAGGATCAGTCACAAGACAACGGTCAATGAAACGCACGCGGCTTCGTGTCTTAGCCTTGCTGGCCCTGCTGGGGGCCAGCTGTGGCTGGGCGATTATGAGTTTAGGGGCCCAAATAAACGGCTGGCCCCCAGCTATCGCCTTGCATGGGGGCATTGCGGCCGTAGTGGCGGCGCTAGCGATCTTGGCTTTTGGCTACCGAGTACGCCGCTATCAGCATGACGCCAAATGGGTTAACCCTATGCGCGCGGCTTTAACGGTTAGCGCTGCGCAAGCTTGTGCGATTACCGGCGCCCTGGCGACCGGGGGTTACCTGGGGGCGCTGGGCTTTGCTTTAGGTGCGTTGGGCTCGCCGTTTATGCTTTCGCTGCGCTGGAATACCGGGGCTTGCGCGCTGGGGTGTTTAGCCTGGATGGTGGCCGGGCTGATAGTGGAGCGTTGGTGCATTGTGGATAACTCCGACGACTCCTCTGAGCCCGGCGCTGGGGCTGCCGCCTAGTTCTCTAGTTCCGACGGTGCGGCCTGGCCGCCGCGCGCTAGCGGCGCGACAGCTCTGGTCCGCCGCCGCCGCGATGTGCCTCGTTCTCCTGCCGGTGGCCGTGGTCGTCGCCGGTCTCTGGATGGGCATCGCCGGGCTCATCACGGGTGTTCAGTGGGCGCTGGACGTGGACGGGAGCGTGTGGCTCGGCATCGGCCGGTGGCCGTGGTCGGCGCTGGCCTCGCCGGGGCCGGCTACGGGCTCTTCGCGTCCGTCCGCTGGGTTGCGGGTCTCGTGGAGACCTGGAAGGGCCGCGGGATGCCGAAGTGGCCCCGCTGGCGCAAGAGGTGATCACGCCTCACGAGGGCAAGCGCGCGCAGCGCGTGCGGCAGCCGCGACAACTGGACATTAGGTCAGCAACTGCTGTATAGTTCAGTGCATGCTGACCATTGCTTCGCGTCTTGACGTCATGAACCGGCTCGGCCGGGCCATGGCCGACCCGACGCGCTCCCGCATCCTGATGTCCCTGCTCGACAGCCCGAGCCACCCCGCGGTGCTCTCGCGCGAGCTGGGGCTGACCCGCTCGAACGTGTCCAACCACCTGACCTGCCTGCGCGACTGCGGGATCGTGGTCGCCGAGCCCGAGGGCCGCCAGACTCGCTA
>ERZ1699235.123-NODE-123-length-33700-cov-3.800137_pt1 | contig 33700 bp, 18 predicted proteins | sample MGYA00581546_ERZ1699235 | MGnify/ENA primary metagenome ERZ1699235 (study PRJEB42319, sample SAMD00040334) | human oral metagenome | material: saliva | host: Homo sapiens | study: EMG produced TPA metagenomics assembly of PRJDB4115 data set (Metgenomic analysis of... | reverse complement strand
CGTCGCGCCCGTCATGGTGCGCCTGAAGTCCGGCATCCACGCGGGAGGCAACGAGTACATCGCGACCGCCCACGAGGATCAGAAGTTCGGCCTGTCCCTGGCCACCGGCCAGGCGTACGAGGCCGTGGCCGCGATCAAGGATGCGCCTCACCTGGACTTCCGCGGGCTGCATAGCCATATCGGGTCCCAGATCTTCGGGACTGAGGCCTTCGTCGAGGCCGCGCGCATCGTCGTTGATTTCGCGGCGCGCGTGAGCGGCGAGCTGGGCCTGGACGTCCCCGCGATTGACCTGGGTGGCGGAGTTGGCATCGCCTACACGGGCCAGGATCCGATCCCTACCTCCCCGGTTGAGGTCGCACGTGCCCTGGCTACCGTGGTGCGCGAGCGCTGCGCCCACCACGGCCTGCCGATCCCGCACGTGTCCGTCGAACCCGGCCGCTCCATCGCAGGTCCCTCGATGGTCATGCTCTACCGCGTTGGCGTCGTCAAGGACGTTTCCCTGGAAGACGGGGGAGTGCGCCGCTATGTGGCCATCGACGGCGGCATGTCGGATAACATCCGTCCTGTTCTCTATGACGCGACCTACACGGCGACGCTCGCGAACCGGGATCCGGCGCAGGCCTCGTCCCTGGCGCGCTGCCGCATCGTCGGCAAGCACTGCGAGAGCGGTGACATCATCATCCGCGACATCGACCTACCGGCCGACATTGCGGGTGGCGACCTGCTGGCCGTGCCCGCCGTCGGCGCGTACGGCTACTCGATGGCATCCAACTACAACATGCTGACGAAGCCCGGCGTTCTCGCCGTCGAGGACGGAACCGCGCGCTGGTTCGTCCGTCCGCAGACGGTGGATCATCTGCTGGCGTTGGATGCTGGTCTGGCGTAGACGACACTGTTCTGGAGTCAACGAGGCGGGGAGTGCGTGCGCTCCCCGCCTCTTGTGTTCCCGAGTTCGCCTCTGTTCCCGTGCTGAGATGGTGTTTTCTGAGCGACGTCGCATGCAATCCCCGACAGCATCTAGCTCGTTCGTCTTAATTCGTGTGATCGTGTCACTCATGTTGTGGAATCGCGTGCGATATTGTGGCGGAATTATATTGTGAGCTTAGGGCAGCCTACATTTTGTTGTTACCGGCAAATCCTAGGATGATGGTGCTGCCCGCAGATGCAGACCTGCACGACGCAGTACCAACCGAAAGCCGAGGAACAATGCGCCGCACCGCCGCACGCATCGGAGTCGTCGCCGCGCTCGCCCTGTCCATGGGCGTTGCGACGGCGGTGGCCCCGCCCGCCCGCGCCGACGAACCCACCGACGGCCTCATCTCGTCTCCCCGCACGAACGACGACGAGATGAACTACGCGATCAACCTGGCCCCGGGTGCCAGTGCCTCCGACCTGGAGCGAGCTATCGGCCTGGTCCCGTCGGTGAAGGGCGCTGCTCTGGCCTCGTACCCCGAGATCGGCACCTTCTTCGCTCAGAGCGCCACGCCCTCGTTCGCGCCCGACTTGGCCGCCGCGCTGAAGGACGCGGGCATCTCCGTCCACTCCATCGGCCCGACCCGCACCGAGGGGGTCCTCTATTACGAGCGAGTCGCCCTCCCCACGAATGACGAGGCCACGGCCGTCGAGGAGAACGCCGATACCCCCGCAGTCGAGGCCCCTGCCGCCGACGAGAACATCGATACCCCGGCAGCTGGTGACCCTGCGGCTGACGACGCTCAGTCGGGTGGCCTGGCTGCCATGCGCAACGAGAGCGCGACCGAGGCGGCGGATGAAAAGATCTTCAACTGGGGTGCAGAAACTATACACGCGCGCGAGGCCGGGGCGGTCTCCGTGGAGCGCGCGCCGGTCACGGTCGCCGTCGTTGACTCGGGCGTTGAAGACACGCACCCGGATCTGGCGGGCCGCGTGGATACTGAGCGTTCGGTGAAGTGTTCGGTCAACGGTGTGGCGACGCAGGACTTCTACGGCTGGCGCGACGAGTTTTACCACGGCACGCACGTCGCCGGCATCATTGCGGCGAACCACAACGATATCGGCATCGACGGCATCGCCCCCGAGGCGACCATCGTGGCGATTCAGGCTACGAACGACAATCGCCTCATTTACCCCGAGTACGTGACGTGCGCGTTTATGTGGGCGGCCAGCCACGGTGTGGACATTGTGAACAACTCGTATTCGATGGATCCGTGGGTCTACTGGAGTCCGACCGATCCCGAGCAGGCGGCGGGCCTGGAGGCCGCGACCCGTTCGATCAAGTACGCGCAGGGCAAGGGACTGGCCGTTATCGCGGCCGCCGGTAACGAGGGGGTGAGCATCGACAATCCCACGATCGATAACGGTTCTCCCACAGATGCCGCCACGCCGACCAAGGGACGCAACGTCGAGGGGAGCATCCGCGTGCCCTCCATGATCGACGGCGTCGCGCAGGTGAGCGCGGTCGCTCAGGCGTACAACGTAAAACCCGGCCTGTCGCTGGCGCGCGCGGATTTTTCGAACTATGGCACGACCATCGACTTTGCGGCCCCGGGCGACCAGATTTACTCGACCGCGCCGCTGCTGTTCTACGTGAGCGGCTACGCGGTTGCCGACGGCACGTCGATGGCGACCCCGCACGTCGCGGGCGTTACCGCGCTGCTTCAGTCGGTGCACCCGGAGTACACGGGTGAGCAGATCATTGACCTGATGAAGAAGCAGGCGGCGGGCCACTACGGCGAGCTCAACGCCCCGTGGGACGGCAAGGAGTACCGCGGCGCGGGCCTGCCCGACGCGCTGGACGCGGTCCTGAAGGACCAGCCCACTCCCGTGATTGGTCAGATCGAATACTCGACCGACGGCGCGCAGTGGGCACCGCTGGACGGTCAGGAGCTCTCCGGTTCTCTCTCCGTGCGCGCGACGGTGAGCGGTGCCGTGACGTCGGCGCGTCTGCTCGTGGGCGGCCAGGAGGTCGCGGCCGGCACGCCTGCGGGCGGCGTCGTGACGCTTCAGGCTGACGGCGTGGATGTCTCCTCCCTCTCCGGTGCACAGTCCGTGACGGTCGAGGCCTCGGGTCGCAACTCGGATCCGCGCGCCGACGATGACGCGAGCGCGTCGGCACCGTTCACGGTTGTGGGCGGCGACGATCCGAACGAGGCCGTGGCCGGCGAGTGGACATCCGATGCGATCGGCTGGTGGTGGCGCAAGGCCGACGGCACCTACCCGGTCTCCGAGGCGCTGCGCATTAACGGCGAGGTCTACCGCTTTGACGCGCGCGGCTACATGGTGACCGGCTGGGCGAATCAGGGCGGTCAGTGGTTCTATTACGGCGCGTCCGGCGCTCAGGCATCGGGCTGGGCGAACGTGGGCGGCACCTGGTACTACCTGGATCCTGCGACGGGCGCGATGCGCACGGGCTGGCTGGAGCTGGATGGAGTGTGGTTCCGCCTGGACCCTGCGACGGGTGCGATGCGCACGGGCTGGCTGAAGGAAGGGTCGGCCTGGTACTACCTGCAGCCCTCGGGCGCGATGGCGACTGGCTGGGTGAAGGAGGACGCGTCCTGGTACTACCTGGATGAGACCGGCGTCATGGTAACGGGCGACCGCGTGATCGACGGAGTTGCATACTCCTTCGATTCGTCTGGCCGCATGCGGTAGCCGCCACCTCGGCACCCCGGGCAGGGCCACGCCCGGGGAGTGCCGACAGCGGCCTGGGAGGGGTCGCGCACGCGCGCGGCCCCTCCCGCTGTCACGGTCGAATTTTCTCCGGTGTTGCCCGATGTTAAGTGGTATGAATTGTCGGACATGTCAAACTCTAGGATGATGGTGATCACGTGTGCACGGTGTCGTGCGCGCGACACTCACAACCGAAATGAGGAACCATGCGCCGCAACGCTGCACGCATCGGGATCGTCGCCGCTCTCACCCTGTCGATGGGCGTCGCGACGGCGACAGCCCCACCAGCCCGAGCCGATGACCCAACCTCTCTGATTGCCCCCGCTCGAGCGAGCGCGGGCCTTATGAACTACGCGATTAACCTGAGCCCGGGTGCCGCTCCCGCCGACCTGGAACGCGCACTCGCCATGGTCCCCTCTGCGGGCGGTGTTGCCCTGGCCTCGTACCCGCAGATCGGCACGTTCTTCGCACAGAGTGAGTCGGCCTCGTTCGCTCCGGACATGGCCGAGGCATTGGCGGGGTCCGGGAACACGGTGCACTCGATTGGCCCGACCCGCGTGGCCGCCGTGCCCGAGGTGGAGCGTGTCAAGGCTCCCGCGCTCGGGGAGAAGCCCGACCCTGCGCCCGTTCCGGCACCCGAACCCACACCCGACCCAGCGCAGTCCGGGGACGGCACCGGCCAGAGCGGTGCGCAGTCGGGCGCGCAGTCTGGCGGTGTGCAGAGCGCTCGCGGACGGGCGCTGAGCGAGGCTGACGGGACCGAGGAGATCTCGAACTGGGGAGCCGCGGCCATGAGCGTGGCCGAGGCGGCGGGCGTGCCCGTCGCGCACGCGCCCGTGACCGTCGGCATCATCGATACGGGCATCGACGACATGCACCCGGACTTGGTCGGGCGCGTGGACCAGACGCGCTCCGTGTCGTGCGCGTCTAACGGCGTCGCCTCCCAGGAGTACGGGGGTTGGCGTGACGACTACTTCCACGGCACGCACGTCGCCGGCATTATCGCGGCGAACCACAACGGGATCGGCATCGACGGCGTTGCGCCGTATACGACCCTTGTGTCGATCAAGGCCGCCAACTCCGAGCAGCTCATCTACCCCGAATACGTGACGTGTGCATTCATGTGGGCGGCCAGCCACGGCGTGGACATCGTCAACAACTCGTACTCGATGGACCCGTGGATGTACTGGAGCTCGACCGACCCCGAGCAGGCCGCAGGCCTGGAGGCCGCGACCCGTGCCATCACCTACGCGCAGAGCAAGGGACTGGCCGTCATCGCCTCGGCCGGCAACGAGGGCGCGGACAATGATCATCCGACGACCGATTCCGGCTCGCCGACCGACATGGGCGCGCCCATCAAGGACCGTTCGGTCGCAGGATCCATCCGCGTTCCCGGCCAGGTGGCGGGGGTCAGCCAGGTGAGCGCTCTCACGCGCGTCGACGAGGAGACCAAGCCCGAGTGGACGACCCTCGCGCGCGCGGACTTCTCCAACTACGGCACCACCATTGACTTCGCGGCACCCGGCGACGGCATCTACTCCACCGTCCCAACCGCCCAGTACCCCAGCGGATACGCCAAGACGAGCGGCACCTCCATGGCGGCCCCGCACATCACGGGCATCGCCGCGCTCATCAAGGCCACGCACCCCGCGTTCACGGGAACCCAGATCATCGACCTCATGCGCAAGCAGGCGGCCATCGACTACACGCGCCTGGAGGTGCCCGCCGACGGCAAGGAATACCGCGGCTACGGCTTCATCAACGCGCTGACCACCATGCGCCGCGACCAGATGCAGCCGACCGTCACGACCCTCGAATACCGGATCGGCAAGGGTGAATGGAAGAGCCTCGACGGCGCGACCCTGCCCGCAGGCCCCGTCACCTTCTACGCGGCCGCCGCCTCGCCGATCAGCCACCTGCACATGGATGTGGCGTCCCTGACCGGCGTCGACCGCGACGGCTCCGGCAAATACGGCGACCCCGAGCTGAGCGTGTCCGCGGAGAACGTAGACCTCTCCTCCCTCCTGCCCGACGGCACGGACTCGGTTACCGCCCGCGTCCAAGTCAGCGCCGCAGGCATCAACTTCGACCGCCAAGCCGACGACGACACGGGCCGCGAAGCGACCTTCACGGTCTCGCGCGACCCCGCCGTCGTGCCCCAGCCCGCGCCCGACCCGGGCACCGGCGAAGCCCCCGCGCCCGGCGAAGCAACGGCCGGAATCACCGCCCCCGCGCGAGCCAACGAACAACTGCCCGCCAACTACGCGGTGAACCTCCCCGCGGGCACGGACAAGGCCACCTTCGAGCGAGCCGCAGCCCAAGCCTCGTTCAAGGGAGGACTGGTCCTGGCGCGCTACCCGCAGTTCTCCACCTTCTTCGTCCAATCCGCCTCCCCGACGTTCTCACCCGACCTGGGCGCGGCGCTCATCAAGGAAGGCATCAGCTACGACTCCATCGGCCCCACCCGCCAGGCACCCGTCGGCGGCAACGAGGCAGTGGTCCCCATCGACTACACGACCCGCGTGCGAGCCGATGCGGCGCTCGCGGCCGCGCCGAAGTCCGACGCCGTGCAGAGCAAGGGAACCCAGAGCGAGGACGAGGCCGGGGTGACGCCCGACCCGCAGACCTCCAACGGGTGGCACCTCCAAGCCCTGCACGCCCTTGAGGCCCAGGACGTCGACGTCATGCGCGCCCCCGTGACCGTGGGCATCATGGATCAGTCCGTCGACGACACCGTGCCGGACCTGGCCGGGCAGGTGGACCACGCCAAGTCCGTGGCCTGCAACGTCAACGGCATCCCCAACCAGGATCCGGCGGCGTGGCGCTGGGACGACGCGACACACGGCACGCACGTGGCCGGGTCGATTGCCGCCAAGCATGACGGCGTGGGCGTGGACGGCGTGAACCCGACGCTGCGCATCGCCGCGATTAATGTGGCGTCGCGTAACGGCGGCTACTTCTACCCCGAATACATTGCGTGCGGCTTCGTGTGGGCCGCCGAGCACGGCATTTCGGTGACGAACGGCTCCTACTACGTCAACCCGTGGAAGTACTGGATGCCGAATGATCCCGAGCAGGCCGCCGGCCTGGAAGCCGTCCAGCGTGCCGCCGACTACGCGACGTCGAAGGACGTCATTAACGTGGTGGCCGCAGGTAACTGGACGACGGACCTGGATAACCCGCCCGCGACCGACGACTCGTCGCCGGGCGACACGTGGGGCGCGTTCGAGCGTGGCGTGACGGGCGGCGTCTACATGCCGTCGATGATGCGCGGCACCCTCGCGATCTCCGCGCTGCAGCTGCCCGAGGGCGCGGACCTCGCCACGGGCGTGCTGGAGCCGACGTCCTGGTCGAACTGGGGTGCCACGACGATTGATTTCGCGGCACCCGGCGCGAAGATCTACGCGCCGCTGACGAGCTGGTACGGCAAGGCCTACGGGAACCTGTACGGCACGTCGCAGGCCTCGCCGCTGGCCGCGGCCGTCCTCGCGACGTTGCGCCAGGTGCATCCGGAGATGAGTGCTTCGGAGATTGTCGCTGTGGCGACGAAGCAGGCGTCCGCACCCGAGAACTGGTCGCGCCTGGCCGCGCCCGCGGAGGGCCGCGAGTACCGGGGCGCGGGCTTGCCCAACGCGCTCGATGCCGTGCTCAAGGATCAGACTGCTCCGGTGATTGGCGCGGTCGAGTATTCGACCGACGGGGTGGCGTGGAAGCCGCTGGCAGGGGAGACCCTCGCCGGGCGCGTCTCCGTGCGCGCCACCGTGACCGGGCCGGTGACTAGCGCTCGGCTGCTGCTCGGCGACCGCGAGATCGCGACCGGCGTCGGCGACGGCTCGTTCGATGGGACCGGCGTGACGATTCAGGCCGACGGCGTGGACGTCTCGCACCCGGCGGGCACGGGACGCTTCTCCGGCGCAGCCACGGTCACGGTCGAAGCCTCCGGGCGCAACTTCGATCCGCGCGCCGACGACGACGCGACCGCGCAGGTTCCCTTTACGGTCAGTACCGACCACGTGGGTCCCGACGAGGCCCGGGCTGGGCGCTGGGTGTCCGGCACCTTCGGCTGGTGGTGGCGCTACGAGGACGGGAACTACCCGACCTCCACGCAGCTGCGCATCGACGGGGCGATCTACCGCTTCAACGCGCGAGGATACATGGTGACCGGATGGGTGTACGAGGACGGTCAGTGGTACTACTACGGCGCGTCGGGCGGTCAGTCCGCCGGATGGGTTCGCGTGCACGGCACGTGGTACTACCTGGATCCCCTCACCGGCGCGATGGCGAGCGGCTGGACCAAGGTGCAGGGCACCTGGTACTACCTCTCCTCATCCGGCGCGATGCGCACCGGATGGGTGCGCGACGGGTCCGCGTGGTACTACCTGACCTCATCGGGTGCCCTGGCCACCGGCTGGCAGCGCGTGGGATCCTCCTGGTACTACCTGTCACCCGACGGCGGCGCGATGGCCACCGGGTGGCTGCGCGACGGTGATGCCTGGTACTACCTGACGTCCTCCGGCGTGATGACGACGGGTAGCCGATGGATCGACGGCACGCGCTACGCCTTCGATGGCGAGGGGAGGCTGATGCCATAGGCGTCTGTCTGGCCCGGCTCGCGTGGCTTCTCCTGCCTGCGCGGAGGTTGAGGCTGATCACGCGCTGTCGGGACTGACCTGCCTGAATCGGCTATTCCGGCTGATCCAGCGACAGGAGCTGTCGCGGCTCTTGCGGCGGTTGCTGCTCTTGAGGCTGCTGCGGCTGGGACGGGACGGGGCCGCGCACCATTCTGGTGCGCGGCCCCGCGTTGTTTCACGGGAATCATGCGTGAAACAAGTGGGTGAGGGCGGGGTGCGTTGCTGGAGAACCCTGCTCGATGCGTTGGGCGTGGGCGATGCATGGGACGTGAATGATGCTCTGCGCGTGGGCGACGCTCTAGACATTGCTTGTGATGGGCGCTCACTGTTGGTGTGCACTTGGGGTGCCGATGCCTCGCACGCGAACCCGCTTATCGGAGCCTGGGCCTCCTAATCCGTACGCGAACCCGCTTATCGGAGCCTGGGCCTCCTGATCCGCACGTAAACCCGCTTATCGGAGCCTGGGCGAGTCTGCCCACGTGCAGAACAGCGGGTTGACGTGCGGACAAGCGGGTTAGTGCTCCGGATAGCGGGTTCCCGTGCGTGAGCGAATCCGTTGCGGGATAGACCGCACGCTGACTTCGCGCTCAGGGACAGCGCCCACGGGAGGCGGAAGGCATCGCAGGCGGCACAAAAGGTGGGGACCGCGCACCCGAGACGTGCGCGGCCCCGCCAGCAAGAACCGCCCCGTAGAACGGTAAGAACCGCCCCACAGAACGGTTCCCAAAAAAGAAACTTATCGGCTATCCGCAGCGACGAACCCCGCTTCCTGCGGCGTCGTGCCGAGGCGCGCGGCGATGAGTTCCTTGTCTTCGTCGGACGCGAGGTCACGGACCCACGAGGTGTAGGTGGCCTCGTCGGCGTGGACCTCCTGGGTGAAGGGGTTGCGCCGCTTCGTGACGATGACCCGGACGTGCGCGACGAACATCCACACGTTCGCGATGAGCGCGGCCGCCGAGACGATGAGCAGCGCCCAGGGGTTGTGGGAGCTGCGGTGGGCGAACATCGAGTCGTGCATGAAGTGCGGGAAGGTGAGCACGACCGCTGACCAGAACGTGAGCGTGTACGCGCGGTACTGGATCCACGCGCCTCGGCCGAGCTTCATGAGCGCGGGGATCGTGCACGCCGCCAGCAGCGCCACGCCCGAGTACCATGCGCGGTCCGCCAGGCAGTTGTACACGTACGCGAAGTTCCACAGGTCGTAGGCGATGATCCACCCGATTGTCAGGTCGCCCCAGACGAGGGCACGCTCCTTGCCTGTGGACACAAAGATCCCGACCCAGCCGGAGATAGCCAGCAGGTTGAGGATCCCGGCGATGCCGTTCATGATGTTCCACGGCCCGCCCCACGTGACCATCCCCTGCGAGGGGTCCACCCCGTGAATCCCGTAGCACTGGAAGTCGCGCACCACGGCCTCGGCGATGTTCACCGCGAGGATGATGGGTGGGATGAGCAGGTACCAGCGGTTGTGCCGCAGCCTTGGGAATACTTGGAGGGCGACGAGGCAGAGGGAGCCCGCCAGCGCCGAGTACTGTTTCACGATGGGGAACCAGCCCGCCGAGGCCGTCCCTGCCGTCGAGTGCGGCCACCAGAAGATAGTCAGGGCGACCGGTACCGCCACGAAGAGCGCGAGGACGACCCACATGTTGCGCTGTGCGAGCCACGCCGCGCCCGCGAGCAGCGCGATGACGACGAGGAGCATCGCGTAGTCCCACCACTGGCCGACCTCGAAGAAGAACAGCGTCGGGTAGTCCGGGGGAGTGATGCCGCCCATCAGCGTTGTTCCTTGCCCCAGTTCGGCAGGTAGCTGCGCTCCATCTTTTGGCGGATCTGTTCCTCCCAGGAGAAGACGGGCTCGCGCCAGCCGTCGAAGTAGGAGGCGTCGATTTCGGAGGCCCACGGGCTGTCTGCCCCGGTCGGCGGCCAGGAGGGGTCGTCGGTGACGGGCGGGCGGATCTCGGCGACGGCAGGGGCGGACCGTCCGTAGCGGAACCACTGGGTGTAGGTCTCCTCGAAGAGGGGAGTGTTGTCGTGGCGGCCGGCGGCCGTGCCCGAGTTGAAGAATCGCCCGCCGAGCATGCCGCGGATGAAGCGGCCCGTCAGGTGCTGCTTCTTTTTGAATTCGAGGACGCGCTTGACGTAGAGGTTTTGCAGGTGGGTCATGCATCCGCCGATGAATTCGATGTTGACCCAGTTCAGGGCTTTCATGGCGGGGGAGGCGGGTTCGTAGCCGATGCGCCAGTGGTTGATGAGGCGCGTGCGCTCGCCCGACAGGGGCACCATGTAGAAGCACCAGGCGGCGGCGAAGTGCGACATGCCGGGGAAGCGGAACGCGTAGGATCCGGGGGCCTTGGGCGGGTTTTTCGTGTCGATCCACTGGACCATGTACTTGCCGGGTACGACGTCCGCCCACTCCATGGACATGCCGTGGAAGTCGAAGGCGGCGATGTCGCCGGGCATCATCGAGTCGGGTTGCTGGAACTCCTCCTGGATCTCGTAGGAGTTGAAGAAGGGGAGGCGTGCGAAGACTCGCTCGAGGAACTCCGAGGAGAAGGACCCGGACTTTTCCGCGCCGATCTGTTTGAAGAGCCGCCACACCGCGTAGGCGGGCGCGTCGATTGTGATCGCGTAGGTGGAGGAGTATCCGTTGTCGTAGTTCGCGTCGATCAGGTCGTCGCCCGGGTAACGCCAGGCTTGTTCCTCGGGCGTGGCTTTGCCGCTGAGCTGGCTGAAGGCGTACATGCCGCCCAGGAGCGCGGCGCTCCCCGCGAGAGCAGCGCAGCAGAGGGTGCGACGGGATCGGGCGTTACGGGTCATGGGTCCTCCTCCTTGAGGGATTGACGAGGGGCGCTTCCGCTGGTGCGGAGCATGGGGAACCCCGGTGCGTTGTGGGATTCGACGGCAAACCCCGCACACTAGGTTAGTGTTGGGGACTATGATAACCGACAACTATTAGCCCTGTTGTGCGTTCGAAGGAGAGTGCTGTGGACTCGCTTTTCCTCTGGGAGCTTGGAACTCCCAAGGTGTATCTCATCTGGCTGCTCGTGCTGGCAGGCCAAATCATCGTCGCGGAAATCAACAGGCGATGGAACTGGACGATTGTCGCCGTGTGGACCGTGGGCGGCATCGCCCTGATGCCCTACGCGTGGATCCACGGGACCCCGATGGTGGGGTGGTTCCCGTTCGGTAAGTACGCGATCATGATCCTCACCGCCACCATGACGGGCACGGTCCTGGTCTACGCGAAGCGCAACCCCGTCAAGGCTCACAAGTACGCGATCTGGTTGGGCGTTGCCCTGTGGATCGGCCTGGCCGTCAACATCATGGAGGCGAACATCCGCGACCTGACGATCTGGGCCAACGCCGACACCTACTACGCGTGCGGTGCCGACTGGCAGTGCCTCAAACAGGTCAACGACTCCCACACCATCGACATGATCACCGGCCTGCCCGAGGCACGCGGCGTCACCGCCGACCTCCACTCCCAGCAGTGGTACCAAGACGTCGCCGCCAACCTTGACACCCGCCACGTCGGCATCGACCCGGAGACGGGCTTCCGCACCATCGGCGGCTACTGGAACCTCCTGTCCGCCGCCGCCGGCCTGCTCAACATCATCACGATCACCGGCCTGGGCAAAATCATCGTCACCTCGCCCGGCAAGCGCTCCGTGCGCGGCCTCATCTGGGTGGACATGGTCTGGCCGTGGGTGATCGCCTACGACCTGTGGAACCACGCCTTCCTCTACAACTCGCTGGCCGACTACACGTGGTACTGCACGCTCGCCCTGCTGCTCGCCTGCACGATCCCCGCGTTCACTTGGGCGAAAGGCCAGTGGATCTGGTTCCGCTGCTTCACCCTGGTCTTCTGGATCTCCATGAACACGCTCCTGCCCGAAGTCCTGGTCCCGCCCTCCGACATCTTCAACTTCGCGACCATGGACCCGCGCGCCAACATCGCCTGCGCGGCCCTGGCGCTCGCGGCCAACGTCGCGCTGTTTGCCTACTGGCTGTACAAGATCGTTGTCTTCAAGCGCAATCCGATCACGGGCGTCCTGTACTGCGAGCTGGCCGAGTTCCGCACTATCGTGCGCGAGCACTGCGACGACCGGGACAAGTATTTCCTCGTCGACCGCATTCCCGAGACGCCCGCGCAGCTCGGCTTCGAGCCCGACTCGCCTACGCCGCCCGCCGATGGGTAACGCGCGTGGATGCCGTGGTGGCGGGGCGAGGATCGGCGTCACCCCACCAAGAGAGACGCGGGGTCGCGCTCGTAGGTACCGTTCGCGTTCTCACCACCACGAGGCCTCCCCGGGCGTTTTCGGGGAGGCCTCGGTTCGCGTGGGACGAGGCGATGCACGAATATGTGTCTAAATATTGAGCTTGTAAAACACTTAAATAGCTTGTATTTTCGAGAATTAAGTGCGTCATTTGTCTCAACTGTCAAACCTGTGGATCATGGTTACTGCATGGGCAACGATGCTCATGCGCAGTGACAAGTGAAAGTCGAGGAACCATGCGCCGCACAGTTGCACGCATTGGCCTCGTCGCGGCCCTCGCTCTGTCCATGAGCGTGGCTGCGGCGACCGCCCCGCCTGCCAGCGCCGACGATAACGTCGGCCTGGTCTCGTCCGCCCGATCCGCTGCGGGCCTCATGAACTACGCCATTAACCTTGACTCCAACGTGGGGGAGAGCGAGATGGCCAGCGCCGCCGACCTGATTTCAAGCGTCGGCGGCGTTCTTCTGACCAGCTACCCGCAGTTGGGCACCCTGTTTGCCCAAAGTGAGTCGGCCTCGTTCGCGCCCGATCTGGCCGCCGCCCTGGCGAAGGCCGGGGTGAGCGTTCACTCCATCGGCCCGACCCGCGTGGCCGCCGTGCCAGAGAACGAGCGTGCCGTGGGCGGGGCGACGCACACAGCCCCGGCAGCTGTTCCCGTCGCTGAGTCCGCCGTGGCTGAGTCCGCCGCGGACGGGCCGGTTGCAGACGTGCCCGACGTGCCTACCGTGACGATCCCGGACCCGAACAGCCGGGTCGGTTCGGCCCGCTCGAATTGGGGTGCCGAGGCCATGGATGCCCGGGGCGCTGCCGAGGTTGCCGTGACCCGCGCGCCCGTGACCGTCGGCGTCATCGACAGCGGCATCGACGACACGCAGCCCGACCTGGCGGGGCGGGTGGACACTGCCCGGTCCGTCTCGTGCGCTGTCAACGGCGTCCCGAACCAGGCTGAGGATGCCCGGAGGTTCAGCAGAGAGCACGGCACCCACGTCGCCGGTGTGATCGCCGCCAACCACAACGACATTGGTATTGACGGCATCGCGCCGGAGGCGACGCTCGTGTCCATCAAGGCGCTCAACGAGTCGGATCTGCTCTACCCCGAGGCCCTCGTGTGCGCCTACGAGTGGGCGACGACCCACCAGGTGGACATCGTCCACAACTCCTACCAGATGGACCCGTGGGTGTACTGGAACCCGACGAACCCCGAGCAGGCCGCCGCCCTTGAGGCCGCTGAGCGCGCGATTCATCGCGCCCAGTCAAACGGACTCGCGGTGATCGCGGGAGCGGGCGACCGCGGCGTCGACATCGACCACCCGACGACCGACAGCGACTCGCCGACGGACTCGACACCCATCCCGAATCGCTCCGTCGAGGGCGCGCGGATGGTCCCGGTGCAGGTCAGCGGCGTCGTGACCGTCAGCTCGGTCGGCATGGAGGACTGGAACGCGGAGCCGCTACGGGCGACGCTGATGCGCGCGGAGCGGTCGAACTACGGGGCGTCCGTTGACTTCGCCGCGCCGGGGGAGTGGATCTATTCGACCTACCCGAACGGGCGGATCCCGCAGATCTACGGATACACGTCGGGCACGTCAACGGCCGCCGCGCACGTGAGCGGCATCGCCGCGCTCGTCAAATCGGTGCACCCGACGCTGCCCGGCGCGCAGATCATCAGCATCATGCGCAAGCAGGCCGCCTACGAGTACGGGCGCTTGAAAGCCCCGAGTGACGGCGCGGAGTACCGAGGCTACGGTTTCCTCGACGCCCGCTCGGCGATGGTGTTCGATCAGGCGTCCCCGGTGATCCGCGCGGTCGAGTATCGCGTCGGTGACGGCGAATGGACCAGCCTGAGCGGTGCCGTGCTGCCCGCCGACGTCGTGCAGATGCGCGTCGAAGCGAGCGCGCCGGTCTCCTACATGAACCTCGACATTCCGGGTCTGACAGCAGTGTCCACCGACCGGGAGGATGGTTACTTCGCCGAACCCATGCTCCTGGAAGCCGACGAGATGGACCTGCGTCAGGTGATCCCCGACGGCCAGGAGTACGCGTCCCTCACGGCGGTGGTGTTTGCTGAGGGCCTCAACTACGACAGGTTTGCTGACGACGATGCGACCACCGAAACCACCTTCACGGTCGCCCGCGACCCGAACGCAGTGCCCGCGCCGCAACCTGCTCCCGACCCGGGGGAGGACCCGACCCCCGGCGAACCTATCGCCCCCGGCATCGTCTCGCCCGACCTGCCGACCCACCAGCTGCCCGCCAACTACGCTGTGAACCTCACTGCGGGAGCGGATGAGGCCACCCTCCAGCGTGCGGCCGCCAAGGCCTCGTCCCTGGGAGGACTGGTGCTCGCGCAGTACCCGGCCTTTGGGACGTTCTTCGTTCAGTCGGGTTCGCCCAGCTTCGCGTCCGACCTGGGCGCGGCGCTCTCCGACGCGGGCATCTCCTTCCACTCGGTGGGACCGACTCGCCAGGCACCGGTGCTCGGCAACGAGGCCGTCATGCCCGTCGGCACGGAGGGGACGCCGGTCGCTGGGGCCGCGATGGACGAGGCCGGGGCCGGGCCTGGTGCGGACTCGCCGGTGATCGTCGGCGGCGTCTTCCCCGATCCTCCCAGCGATAACCAATGGCATCTGAAGGCCGTCGGAGCGCTGGACGCGCAGGGCGTGGACGTCATGCGCGCACCCGTGACGGTTGGCGTCATGGCGGACGGCTTCGACCACATGATCACGGATCTGTATGGCCGCGTCGACTTCGATAAGTCCGTGTCCTGCAATGTCAACGGTATCCCGACCATCTCCTCGTGGACGTGGGGGTCAACGGACGCAACGCGCGGTACACAGATGACCGGGGCGATCGCGGGGCGGGGCATCTCCAGCGGCGTGCCCGGCGTGAACCCGACGCTGAGCGTCGCGGCGATCGACGTGCAGTCGCGCCAGACGGGCATGCACTACCCCGAGTACGTGGTGTGCGGCTTCGTGTGGGCCGCCGATCACGGGATTTCGGTGACTGCCAGCTCCTTCGCGGCGGATCCGTGGAAGTACTGGATGCCTCACGAACCCAACCAGGCGTCGGGGCGCGAAGCGATGCGGCGTGCCATCGACTACGCGGCGTCGAAGGACGTCATCAACGTGGTGGACGCGGGAAGCGGCGGTATCGACTTGGATAATCCGCCGAGCAAGGACTCGTCGTCGCCCACCGACGCGTGGGCACCCTACGAGCGTGACTCGTGGAGTGGCCTGACTATCCCGACCATGATGGACAACGTCGTGCCCGTCTCCACGCTGCGCCTGGCGGACGGGCAGGACCCCGCGACGGGCACGCTCGAGGCTGCGCGGACGGCGAACTGGGGCAAACAGACGATTGCTTTCGCGGCTCCCGGCGAGAACGTGTACACGTCGCAGACGTGGGACTTTGGGGCGTCGGGCGGTGTTGTGAAGAATTCGTCGATGGCCGCTCCCGTGGCCGCGGGCGTGATCGCGACGCTGCGCCAGGTGCATCCGGAGATGGATTCTTCTCAGATCCTCGCGTTGGCGCGTAAGCAGGCGGGTGCGTCTGCGAATTGGTCTCGCCTGGCCGCGCCCGAGGGCGAGCGCGAGTACCGGGGTGCCGGCATGCCGAGAGCGCTGGACGCCGTCCTGAAGGACCAGGCGCGTCCCGTGGTCGGCGAGGTCGAGTACTCGACCGACGGCTCCACGTGGGCACCGCTGTCCGGGCTGAGTGTGTCCGGGCGCGTGTCCCTGCGCGTGACCGTGACCGGGCCGGTGACGTCGGCTCGGTTGCTCGTTGGCGGCCAGGAGGTCGCGACCGGGCAGGGGAGCGGCGAGTTCACTGGGCCTGGCGTGACCCTGCGGGTTGATGGTGTGGACGTGTCGCGGCCTGTGGCCGGGGGTCCTGCCGTCGTCGGTGACACGTCCGTGACCGTCGAAGCCTTCGGGCGCAACTCCGATTCGCGCGCTGACGACGACGTTGTTGCTCAGACGCCGTTCACGGTGGGGGCTGGCGGTTCTGGGGCCTCTGGCGTCGCCGCGGCCGGGGGCGGGCGGTGGGTTACCTCCGCCCGGGGCACGTGGTGGCGTTTTGATGACGGCACCTACCCGACGAACACGCGCTTGCGCATCGATGGGAAGGTGTACCGCTTCAACGCGCGCGGCTACGTAGTGACCGGCTGGTCCCGCGTAGACGGCCGGTGGTCTTATTTCGGGCGTGATGGTGCCCAGGCTTTTGGGTGGACGCGCATCCAGGGGGCTTGGTACTACCTGGATCCTTCCTCGGGCGTGGTGCGCAAGGGCTGGCTGAAGGACGGCGGACACTGGTACTACCTGTCTTCGTCGGGGGCCATGGTGACGGGCACCCACTGGATTGGCGGCACGCGCTACGAGTTCGACGCCCGGGGCCGCCTGCTGACGTGAGTGTCGGTGGTCTGACGCATTTCGGTTGACAGATTCCGGCTGAAACAAAACGGGGCCGCGCACGAAAACTCGTGCGCGGCCCCTTGCGTGTGCGGTGAGCGTTGTTCTCCCGTCGTTGTCAGAGGAGGCTCATGCAGCGGTGCTGCTCGAGACTGTCGTCTACGCTATTTGTATGAGCGAGCGTCTTCTTCGTGGAGTTCCCGTCAGTGATGAGCAGATTCAGACGTGGGCTGATGAGGCCGAGCGCGGGTACGACCTGGCGGACTTGCCTTCGCCGCGCCCGGGGCGCCCTCCAGCGGGGAAGGGGCCTGGCGACGCTGTGGCGGTGTACCTGGATGAACAGACGCTGAGGGACGCTCATGGAACCCACTGCCCCCGAGGGGATCGCGAGCCGTTCTGACGCTTTTGGCGCGGCGGTGCGAGAATTGCCCTATTGCCTCTAGGCTCATGCCAGTAGGCGTGAGCACTTCGGGTGCGAACGAGATTTACCAATGAGGCTGTTCCGTCTGTGTATGGGTACGCCCTGAACTCCCGCCCTCTCGATGACGAGGACGATCCCAGGTGGTGGCTCGTGGTGGGTATCGACCAGTCTGGGCATGTTCTCGAGCTGGTCGTATTGGTTTCGATGGTGGCGGAGCACTCCTCATTCATGCCATGAAGGCACGTGCCCAGTTCCGGGACGAACTCGTGTAGCTTGCGGGTTGCTACCCGCTGTGGCCGTGGGGATGGTCTACGAATTCTGGAACCAGGCGTCGCTGGAGGAGTCGGGGGCCGGTTCTCAATGCACCTTATGGTGCTCGGTGCTTTCTGGCAGAAGTCCAGTGGGCGGACGAAGAGTACCAGCTTGGTATGTCTTAATGCACCTTTTGGCGCTTGGTGCTTTCTGACCCTGACCTGGTGTTCTTTGACGACTACGACGACTAGTCTTAATGCACCTTTTGGCGCTCGGTGCTTTCTGACATCAGACGGCGAACACTTGGGACCCCCTGCTGGAGATGTCTTAATGCACCTTATGGCGCTCGGGCTTTCTGACCGTCCTCGTGTTCGCCGTGTGGCGTGACGGCGTGAAGTCTTAATGCGCCTTATGGCGCTCGGTGCTTTCTGACCTACACACGATGGAGGCCCCCGAAGGACCGCAGACGGCGGAGTCTTAATGCGCCTTATGGCGCTTGGTGCTTTTTGATGCGGATGACACCGTGTATGAGCTTGCCGACTTCCAGAAGTCTTAATGCACCTTATGGCGCTCGGTGCTTTCTGACCCCATTGGCGTTGACGTGCAGGCATTCGCTCAGGCGCAGTCTTAATGCACCTTTTGGCGCTTGGTGCTTTCTGACCATACGATCACCCACCGCAACCAACGCCACGAAAAGTCTTAATGCACCTTATGGCGCGCGGTGCTTTCTGACCATCGCCGTCAGTGCTGCTGGAGGTACTAGCTGCATCGTCTTAATGCACCTTTTGGCGCTCGGTGCTTTCTGACGATTACAAGCCTCCGATCGTTCTGCGAGCTGCCTGCCAGTCTTAATGCACCTTTTGGCGCTCGGTGCTTTCTGACTGCCCGGCGTGTCGCGCCCCTGCGATCAGGGGAAACGTTACGTCGGATCGCCAGTGGCCGAAAAACAACCCTCCGACCAGCAAGCACGAGGCCAGATTACCAGACTTTTCGTTGCGACTGCTCGCATCGCCGCGGAACGTCTGCGGGGCCGACGCTGTCCCGGAAATCGCCGCCACCGTCGGCGTACGCTCCTACATAACGCTTCACACTTGTAGAGTAACCGCAAGGTTGTTGAGTGGAAGGACAGACAATGACGACACCCGCCACGGCCTCGTCCCTGAGAGAAGCGATCAGCCCGATGCACTCACTCGCGTCAGACGCCGACTCCTCACAGCACACCCCGACCCCACCAGAGCGAACACCCCCACGCCGGGAAGCCTCACCGACGAACAACTTCGCATCCTCGCCGCCCACGACTGGGCGCCGCCACGCATCGCCGCACTTGACACGAACACTCTCACGACGGCCGCCCCCATCACTCGGGCGCTCCTGGCCGAATCGGTGCGCGAAACCCTCGAACGCTGCCTCGCTGCGGAACGCCCCCACGGCACCTACGACGACACGCGCGCAGGACACGACGCATTCAGCAGGGGACTCGTCGACGACTACGACTACGACCACGGCAACCACCACCTCGCGCGAGCCACCATCCGCGTCGCCGACCCGGGCCTCGTGACCCGTGCGGGACTCGCGGCACTGGGCCTGCCCGACGCCGACGCGCCCATTATCGACGAACTCGCCCGGGCCTCGGACCCCAACCCGATCGCGAGCGTGCTCGCCGACGCCGCTCTGCTTGATCTTGACAGGTATGCCACTGGGCGAGGCCTGCGTTACTCGCGCGTCGGAACCGCCCTCATGCTCGCGGCGCCAAACGAACAGCGCCTGGCCGGCGCCATCGACACCGTCGCGGCCGCGGCCATCAATGCGGGTACGCGCCTCACCGACCTGACGACCCAATACATTGACGAGGAGAAAACCATCGCGAGCATCGGCATCGACCCGTGGGCCACCCGGCCCAGCGACGAACCCACAGGTCAAGCCGATCGCATCCTCTACGTCGGCCGCGATGGCGCGCGTCCATGTCAAAGCGGGCCGCGTCCTCGTCGACGCGCCCGGCTCGCTACCTGCCACCTCCGTCCCCAAAAACAGGGGCATGCGCATCGTCCTGTCCGGAAACGTCGGCCTGTCCGCCGGCGCGCGCTCGTGGGCGATGCGCAGTGGCGTCGACGTCGTGTGCCTGTCGCGGCGAGGCTCCTACCAAGGCACCCTCATTGGCGCCAAAAGGGGAGCGCACGCCAGTCGGCTCCTCGCGCAAGTCACCCTCGTCGGCGACCGTGAGCGGCGCGTCCGCCTGGCCGCCAGCCTCATCGGCGCGAAAATCCGCAGCCAAATCCACGTCCTCACCCGCATCGCCCGACGCGACGAAACCGTGCACGTCGCCGACACGACCGCACACATGCACGCGTGGCGTCGCTCGCTCACAGACGCGCGCACCCTCGACGAGATCATGGGCATCGAAGGCGCGTGTTCCAACGCCTACTTCGACGCGATCGCCGGGTGTGTGCCCGCCGACATCACCTTCAATGGGCGGAGCCGACGCCCACCCCGCGACCTGCCAAACGCCGCCCTGTCCTACGGGTACGCGATCCTCCTGTCCGAATGCGTCGGCGCGCTGCACGCCGCCGGACTCGAGCCGTCACTCGGCATCGCGCACGCGCCTACCGACAAACGCCCCAGCCTGGCGCTGGACCTCATGGAACAATTCCGCCCACTCCTGGTGGACCAAACCGTCATGGCGCTCCTGCGCACACGCAAACTCCGGCCCGAACACGGCGTCGTCGAGGCCGAGGCCGGGGGAGTGTGGCTGGGAGCCGACGGCAAGAAAATTCTCGTCGACGCGTACGAGGCCGCCTGCCAGCGATCCGTCACCGGAGCCCTCCCCGGATACTCGGGATCGTGGCGCAGGCACATCGCCCACTCCGCGCAGATGCTGGCGCGCGCCATCGCCGAACCCGACTACCAGTGGAGCGGGGTTGCCTGGCGATGATCTACATCATCGCCTACGACATCGCTGACAATAAGCGACGGCTCCGCGTCGCCAAAACACTGGAATCCTGGGGCTACCGCATCCAAGAATCCGTATTCCAGCTCCGCCTTGATAGCGCCACGCTGGCGCGCGTGCGTTCTCGGCTTGCCGCCCTCATCTCCGACGCCGACGACGTCATCCACATCTACCCCATCTGCTCATCCTGCGCCGACCACGCCGACATACTCGGCGCGGCCATAGCGCTGGACGATGTGGGGTTGTGCCGGGGAGTGTGGTGAGGGGTTAGCGGCCCTATTTCTTATGTGGATCTGGGAGTTGGATAGGCTGGTCACTGGTTGGACCCCAGAGGGGGCCGGGTTCGATGCCAGAACCATCAAGTGGGAGGCCAGTGCGCCAATCCGTCCTGTTATTCGCCTTGTTTTCCTCAAGGTTGAGATGGCGCACTTCAAGCTTGTCGCCATAGCCGAAGCATGAACGTTGAAAAGACTCAACCCAAGGAGTAGTCAGGTACTCTATGGGAACCTGAAATTCGGAGGGGTCTGAATTTGAGGTGACCGTGCCCAGGCATCCCGTCAACTGAGCATAGGATGCGCACAGAGAGGAGGTTGCGTCGCTTCCGTCATTATTGGTCTTGCAAGCGCGGAAGCCATTAGGGGAAAGGTCAACTTGGACGACACCGAGGCCAAGTGGCTTTCCCATGCCGAGACGTAGATAACCAACCCGTTCTGATGGGGTTCTACTCATGTGCTGTCGAGGCCAGGTCTGAGGAACAAGATTCGATGAATCCAGAATCCAAAGGAGGCATGAGAGCTCAAAATGAGTTAGTGCCTCAAAATGAATGGTTGCTTCGAACTGTGTGCCCGCTTTGACGTATGACTTCACCTCGGATGTAACCTTGTCGGTGTCGCTCTGTGTTTTGAGTGCCTTCTCGGGGAATCCGCTCTCTTTGTCAATCAATTCCCATGCGTTTCGGTCGATGGGGTAAGTAGTGGCCCCGAGCGCCTGTTCAGGCTCGGTTGAGAAATACTGACTTCGCTTAACCTTCTTTCCAAATGAGTTGATGTTCGAGCCGTCAATACGTGTTAAGAACCGCCGAGCAGAGGAAGGGCGAGGATTTAAGAGTGGTCTCAACCTCAGTGAAGATACCCCTTGTCCCGCACCGTCGGAGTAACGAACATCAGTCACTGAGATTCGTCCCTGAAATGAAGAGGCGGGCTCTCTGCTGCGGTCAGGGTTTGATGTGGTTTTGTCGATGTGTGCTACGTAGCCAAACAAGCGATCGGCTGGAGATAGTTCGCAGAAATGCTCGGCAGGGGCTATGTGAGATCGCCTTGCAACTGCCAGCGGAGACATTGTGTAAGCGTTGCGTCCGACGGAAATAGGTACTAGTGTATCTACTACCATTTTGCCTATTGGGTTCTCTGACAGAAGTGAGTAAGCAAAGAAACTGTCAGTTTTCTTAGTGAGTATCTCTTCGTATTGGCGAATGTAGATGTTTGGGGTGCTTCCCGTTTCGCTATCCCAGTTTTGTGAATAGCTCGCGAGTACTTGGAAATATTTCTCGATGGGAGATGGATGGCTGTCGGTTCCTTCGGGGATAGACGCCATTTTGTTAGGTCCGCCGCGCTCTATGAAGAAAACGCGTTCCGCCATTTTTTTGCCGAAGGTGCTAGCACCCTTTTCAAGGTCGTCCGGGTCCGTGGTGATATAAACATATCCTCCCTGTTTGATTAGTGTCTCATTTAAGTCCTCCCCGGTGAGTATGTTCTCGTCAAACAGCGGAACGCGCTCCTGTGGTTCAGTGTTAGTGTAGAGGGCATAGATGAACCAGTATGCGTATGTGCCATTGTCGACTAGCTTTGCGTCGAACTCTACTCGACGGTACCGTTTACCTTGGGTTGGACGAATTAGTGCTAATAAGCGTTTGTTGTTCATTCTTGGAGCGAACTTTGTATTACTTCCTTGTCTTGTTCGAAGTGTCGCAGCCATCATGACGGGAATTGGTCGACTGTTGTTATTTCTTTTAACTGATGGCAGTCTGTCGTGGGTTCCGGTAAGCAAAACCGCTGTTCTCTTATTAGGTTGCACGAGTGTGGGGACGAGATTTTGGCATTCTGCGGGATCCATACGATATGTGAGGGGTTCTGAGTAGTCTCCGAATACCCGTAGGCGGGACGATGTCACCCTTTCATAGGCGTTAGACAGCATGCCCTTCACCATCGTTGCGGGTAAAATGGGAATCGTATCTGTCGCTTTCCCCTTGTCCTTGGCCGTCTTTGTTGGAACCGAGATTGCACCTGTATCTTCGTCTACATTTCCGTAAACGAGTGGTGTTTTTGCTGTAATGGAAAACCTTATGGATCCGCTCCAAGTGTGAGCTGGAAAGTGGTCTAGTGATGCTGGTTCTCGATCGTTGAGTTCCGGGTAGTTTTTGAGCGTATTGTTGGTTCGTAGAACAGGAATCCTATTTGCCGCTGCGTGAATCTTAGGCATTGTATTTCCACTCTCCCGTGAATAGCTGGTCGACCACGACCGTGTTTCCGTACTTATCTTCTTCTTGGATGAACTCGACTGCCGTCATCGGCTTTGTGGTGACGTGTTGCCCGTCCTGTTCTGTCCGACCAGAGGTGGGTTCCGAGGCAGAATCCGTATCGCCACTGCCAGAAGACTCGTGCTGCACATAGCTCACCTTGTGGGCCCATCCACTCACACAGGGCTTTCCTGACTCCGATCCTTCGGACGATTCCTCGGCTGTGCTGGCGGTGAGCGTCAGCTCAACGGCGCCAACGCCGTGCGCCCATCGGAACTCGTGAGCGAGTGTGGAGTCTGTGTCGGCATCGTCGATGACCTGCCACAAACGTATCTCATATGTGCCTGAGTCATCGAAGCGTGCGGACTTCACATCCGGTACTTGACGCGTGCCGTTTGTTGCCCACACAATTCCGGCTATCTTGCCGTCCTTAAATTTATGAGCCAGTAGCGTTGGCAGCTCCACGGCACGGTGTATCTTGTGCTCGGTCACCTCCAGGCGGCAAGGGACAGTGGTAGAGGTGTGTTCGTCATTCTTAATTTCTTCGTCACTCATCTGCTTTCACGTCCTTATGCGTCGAGGCCTCACATGCTTCGGTATTGGATTCTGGGAGGTAATCAGCCCACCCCGTGTATGATCGGCTATCGCCCGGTTTACGATGCAGATACGCGAGGATTGTGTGTGCGGCGCTAGGGACCGCGTTATCTCCGTCGCCTTGTCTGGTTGGCCATAGCTGTTCGTTGTCAGGAGGAACGATGACCGCGCCATCGGCGCTAGACACGTTGAGGCTCGTTACCTCAACTTGGCCGTGGCCTCGGGTTGTCCTGCCTCCGAGGGGAAGTGTGCCCGCGCTGAGTTCCGCTAGGGCAATACATAGGAGACACCAGGACGCTCGGGCGAAGGGTAAGCACTCATCGAGTGATAGGCCGCCGATACCCGATTCAGTCTTCACATTCTGAAGAAGACGTGCGGTGTCAACCTCGATTACGATGTCGTTCCACGTGGCATGTGGATAGGTCACCTCTTTGAACAGCAGCCCCTCGACGACTCCTCCTGTCCACCGGTCGATTGCATTATGTGTGACTGTGACTGACGGTCCGGTATCCTTCGTCGTACAGTCTCGGACTCGAACTGCCCCACGGTATTCGGTGGTACCGAACATGTAACGCACGAGCCGTGGCTCTTTGGCCAGTTGCTCGTGAATATCGATAGGTACCTGGTTGCCATCGCTATCTGCCTGAGTGAAGCTCTCGACCGGTGATGGGGGATTGTCGGCATACAGTACGGTCCGAGCGATCCGCGAGCACCTGGAGCGCAGTGCACCGCGAATTGAGGTACCGGGGATCAACAGGGGAGCTGCACTGTCTGTCGTGCTTTTGCCAGCAGTCTTAACCCTCAGGGGATGTTGGGTATTTCCGTCATCTGACTGAGGGTCGTGTACGAACACACCGGTTGGCGAGTTCCAGCTGATCCGCACCTGCGTCGGTCGAATACGTTGAGCTGCAGAGCTCTCTTGATCGCCATCGGATTCTGACCCCACCCACTTCCGAATCAGATTGATTGCAGTGTGCTCTGTCGATGCCACCTCCGGGCACTTCTCGCCGAAGGCAGAGATTACACTCGTCAGAATATTTCGTGCAAAGTCCGTACGAGCCTCGTACACCTCGTGAGAATCTTCGGGGTGATCGGGCACCTCGAAGGGAATCTCAACTTGTGACGTAGTGTCTGGCAATCCGATGAACGATACTCGGGAGACCTCGATGAAGCCAAGGCCCCCGCCTGTCCCTCCGCCAAGAGGGAGGACTCCCTCGCAGAGGTCGGTGACGGCCATGGTCAGGAGAAGGATAGCTGCTTGCAGGCGGATCTTGAAACCTGGAAGCTCATAATCCTTGTCTGATGATGAGGGGTCTGGAAGCACGAAACCGCCAGGGTCCTGGCGAATATTGCGGCAGAGTTGGGCGTGGTCAATGTCGATCTGAATCGAATCCCATGTGACGTGCGGATACAGCAGCTCCGAATACAACGCCCCGTGGGCAGCGCTTCCGGTGACTCGATCGATTGCGTTGCGTGTGAGCTTAAGAGGCTCTTCTTCTGATATCCGCCCTTCGCAGTCATGGACGCGGACCGCTCCCCGGTACTCGGTTGTCCCGAACAAGTAGCGCACGAGGATCGGATCTGCGGCGAGCTGTTTGTGCACGTCCTCCGCCATCGTGAGTTCGTCAGAACCTTCGCCGTCGCTGACGATGCTGCGAGCGATGCGAGAACAGTGAGACCGCAACGCCCCGCGGATCGACGTGCCCGGAAGCAGCAGCGAGGCCTTGTCCTCATGCGCGACTTTCGGATAAGTAGCATCCCCGTGATCGGCGCGATGGGTGTCATTGAGGTGCCAGTTGCGCAGTGGCGCTGCGGGTACCGTGTCTTCTTCCGGGGATTTGATGCCGTCGGGTTTGTTCATTCCGACGAATAATCCCGCCGGAGCCTGCCACTCAATCTTGATGTTGGTTGATGCAGATTGACGGTCCAGGTTCTTGTCAGGCTCGATGTCTACAGGCGAGCGCTGGTCAAGTATGTTAGCAAGAACGCTAGTTGGATCCCCCTTTTCGCTCTTTGAATCGGGGATGACTACCAGCTTGCAGTCATACCTAGTATTCTCGTTGAGTGGTTCGACGCGACCCCAACCGGACCCTGTCCTGCCTCCGAGGCTGATGCACTTGCCGTGGAGGAGTGCCACGACCGCTTGCAGGGCTTTCTTAACGAGAGCAGGGGGTGCAGGCGGTGTCCCCTTTGTTGCCTCACTCTGTGTTGTGGACTGTGCATCCTCGTTTTTTGTGGGGTCTGGGGCCGGGTCCTGGGCTTCGGCACTGATTCGGATCTCGAAAGTCGTGTCCACGGGCAGGTACTCGTACGCGAAAAGTGCACCGTCTGCGGCCCCGCCTGTGGCGCGGTCAATGGCTGTGCTCATACGGTGGGGGAGATCGCCTTGATTGCGGTCCCACACCACTGCGTGGTGGAAGGTGAGGGCGCTGGCCCGCAGTGGGAGGGATTTGTCGGTGCCGATGCCGCGGGCCGGTTTGCTAGTGCCGACATCCCGACGCATCTCACCGCCCCACAGGCTCTTGAGTTCCTCTTCGCTGAAGCCAAGCTCATCCATGTGTTCTTCGAATGCGGCACGAATGGCTCCCTTGATGGAGCGACCCGGTAGGATCGCCTCGCCCAGCCCATTGCGCACGAAAGCGTTCGGCTGCACAGTCCGGCCGTCCTCGTCGGTTATGGGGCGCACAGGTACCTCATCGACGCCGCCGGAGTGCAGCGCGGAGACGACGCGCACGGGGATCGTCAATTCGTAGCGGTAAATGGTCATGAGGCAGCCTCCGTTGGTGCTGTAAAGCTCTTACTCCTGGTCTTGAACAAGGGCAGCGTCGCTTTCGCCAGGATGGGGGAGTCCACGAGGAAGCGTCCGTATCCCTGGGGCGTCAGCTCACCGACGCCGATATGTCCGAGTGCCTTGAACGACCCCAGATCATCCGGGGAGATACGCACTTGGACTACTGAACCCGCTTGGATCGCCAGCCGCGTGGCGCGAGGCGCGTTATCTCGCGGCGACCACGAGTCCACGCGCCGGTGCCGGATCGCAGTCAGAATCCGTTTGCGATTCTTGTTGTTCGAGTCCTGATCGGGGCGTGAATGAGGCTCGCCGTCAGTGCTCTCATGAACGACCGTGACCGGAACGTTGGCCCGCCTGAAGGCAAGCTCCAGATCCTCAACGCTCCCGCCTGGTCCCAGAGCGCTCGACCGTGCGAGCACGTCGGACGTGAACCACAGAGACACGACCTCGGTGGATTCAGAGGACGAGGCCGGGGTTCCCTCATCGGTTACCGGACCCTCTACCGGGGGCGGGGTGCTTCCCACCTCGGTGAAGGTGCTACCCACAGTGCAGCGGGCGCGTCCGAATGTGCCTGTGAGCTTGCGGGATCCGAGGAAGGCTGACTGCTCAGCAATGCCGAGGTCGAGCGTCAGAGGTGAGTCTGCGGAAATAGCATCGGTGCCGCGAAGCTCACTCAGTAGTCGTTCCGACACGACAATCGAGGCACGCAGCTTCAACCCGGCGGGCAGGGCGCGCACGAGGAACAGCTGCCCATCTTTCGCTGCACCCGTCTCCGAACTGATCGCCGTCGACTGCCGACCAATCAGCGAGGGCTTCCCGATCCAACCCGTGGCGGGAACGCCGCTCGAGTCAACGAAGATATAGCAGCCGCGCGTGGGGATCGTGTTCTCACCGCACTCTTGATCGTCAATGGGAATATGCCTGTTGAAGAGCGTGCGGGGTTCTTCATCGTCTTGTTTGTCCTTGGGTTTGTCCTCGCGAACCTTCTCATTCTCCAGAACAAAAGGAACGGGCAAACCAGGAGTTTTCTCGTAAACCGGAAGTGCATCGCTGATACGTAGGTCACCGCTGATAATAGCGGATTTCACGAGGTCACTGCCCCCCTGATACTTCTTGCGCAGGAGGTTGTGCAGCCACGGGACCAACACGGTTCCACGCAGGAAGTCCAACGACCGCACCTCGTTCGAGAAGGGAACCTCGTAGGAGACAACCGGAGAATCAAGAACGATGTCGAGGGCCGTTTCGTACCAGGTCGTGTCACCGGACTCCGACTGCTGAAGGCTGGGCATTGCGATGTTTTGGGGGCTGTCCTTCGGAAGAGCCTTTGGCAGGTCTGGGATCTGCTTCAAGCTCTTCTGAGCGCGGCACCGCAGTCGATTTGCGACGGTCTTGACGTCTTCCGACGAGTATGTGGGGCTGTCGTTATCTTGGTTCGCCAGGATTCGTTTAAGCGCGTCGGCGGCTTTCGCATCCTGTAGGCCGATTTCCACGTAGTCCTTGTCGCTGACCGCCACCGTGCACTCGCCGTCGCCTCCGCTGCGGCCCGAGCCGATGCCTCGGACCATGAGGCCCGCAACCCCCAGGAGGAAGTGCGCCGCCTTGAGCTTCTCCGGATCGGAGATCTCAGCCCCGGCCTCGTCGATGAGGGTGAACGTGCCCGTGAGGACGCCGGGCGCCGCCCGCTCCGTAAAGCGCAGGAACTGGTCACGCGCCGTCCCCGTGGTTGGGTCGATGGACAGGGATACCGTGTCGTGGACCGGGATCGCCGAGGCCGAGGCCGGGGCCGCGTCCGAGAAGATCACGTGGCGCGGGTGGGGGTCAGAGCCTTGCTTGCCGTCGGGGTTCTGGCCGAAGAGCCACAGGGCGAAGCCGGTCCACTTCCCCTCTTCCGCCCCATCGAGGGCCCTCGCCGCCAGCATCGCCTGCTCGCGCAGGACACCCGTGATGACCGTGCCGCGCACGACCGGTTTGTCGCCGGAACGCTCAATTTTTGAGTGTGTGCGTCCCGCGTGGCCTACGCCCGTGGACACGCCCCAGTCGGACGTGAACACGATAGTCATGTGGCCGCTCGCGGTAGGAGAAGTGGTAGGTGAATCGGTGGTCACTTGGCACCTCCTTCGGTGGAATCGTCTGCTGTTTCCTGGAAGCCAGCGCCGTCGGTGCCCTGGCCGATTCGAGAAGCGAGGTACCCGTCAGGCAAGTTCTCAGACAGGTCGATGAGGTCCAGGAGCCACTTGATCTGCTCGAGGGCCTCGCCAGCCTCATCGGAACTCGACGAATGAGGCGGGAGTAGCTTCAACTGTTTGGCGAGGCGTCCAGCACTGGGGGCATTCTGTAGCGCGTAGTCCCACTCTGTTGCAGCCTTCTCTCCCTCTCCTTCCGCGAGGAGCTTGACGATGCGGTTCGCGCGGGCACGCGGGAACGGATCGCCGGTGGTCTGCGTGGGGTTGTCTGGTTTCTTGCCATCGAAGACTGCGACCGTGCGGAGAATTTCTTTCCACTGATCCCGTGTCTGCAGACTCTTCGCAGTGGACGAGGTCGTGGTGGCTTCCCCGATTCGCTCCGGCGCGTAGTGGCCGACCAGGAAGGGACGCTGCGTGCGGCCCTTGTACTCGGCCAACGTCTCCTCCGGGTCGAGCACCGTCGCGTCGCGCAGGACGTGGAAGTCGATCGTCGAACAGGGAGCCTCATCCTTCTTCTTGCCGAGCTTCTTCCCGCGCGAGACCAAGCCCTCCGCCAAGTCGTAGGCGATGTGGAACGGGAAGTTACGACCCACAATGGCCACGCCTGCCGAGGCCGTGAGAGGGCCCTGTTTCGGCGCGTTGGCGATAACTGCGAGCTTGCTAAGGAGTTCGTCCTCGCCGGTCAGCTGCTCATAGTGACGAACGTATGATTCCGCGAACGGGATCGCGAACTGTCCTTCCACATAGACAGTGAGGTCGTCGCCTCCGACAAGTACGGGGACCACTGGAGGAGCTGATCGTCCATGCGCGTAATCCTCCAGGTCCTTCCAAGCCGAGGCCACCGCCGCTTTGACGACCCCGTCGAGGCGGTAGTTCACTTCCATGACGAACCACTGGAAATCAGAGGGTGTACTGTCATCGGGGCGGACACGAGGAGGTTTCTCGCCGCACGGGTTTAGTTTTCTCGGATACGGTGGTTCAGCGAGCTTGTCGAGCGTGTTTTTCGTCTTTTTGAATGCCTTACCAAGATCACGCATGATCGCGCCCACGCCATTACCGTCAACATGGACTACACCAACTGAGGACAGAAGAGGAGGAGTGGGGTCCTGGTCTAGATCTGATCCCTGGGACGCGTCGCCTTCTTGGATTATTTCCTGCTCGCCGAGTGCTGTCTCCTGAAAGGCTGCTTCCAAACGGGTTGGATCGCGATAAAGATCGGCCATGGAAGTCTTCAAATGACCAGCGATGTCGTCGAGCTGTTTGAAACGCGCAGGCAACGCCCACGCGCGCTTGACGCGAGCGGGAAGCGACAGCTTGTGCTCGGGTTTTGCGTCTTCCTCCGTAGCCGTGTACAGGATCGAGTTGAAATCAAAGGAAACAGTAGGCTGCGAGCCTTCGGTGTTTTCTACCTTCTTCTGTTCCTTGAGCTTTGCGCGACCCTCGTATGATTCCTTAACTCCGACTGCACGCGCCGTCTTGTAGATCCTATTCGTCTCTGGCTCTGTTAAGGGTACGACAGCTGGGAGTGCGGATTCGTCGGCCCGTTCCAGGAACGGGAACTGCGGGAAGCGCGCCGCCGCCGGACGGCGGTTCAGCGAGTAGTCCAAGAACACGCGATCAAGCTCTTGTAGGTCGTCCGCATCTACCGTGTTGGATGACGCCTTGACGAAGACACCCGTGACGTCGAGGCCCGGGGCGTCGGTGAGGGCTCGGAGGGTGACCTTCCTGATCAGCTCCTTGGCCTTCTTCTTTGGCTCGTCTCCGTGTCCAGTGAATCGGACGATCACCTTGCCGGACGAGTCGGAAACCCAGAAGGAACTCGGAAGAGTCTTCGTATCAAGGAGTTCTTCTGCTTTATCCTTCACCCACTTGGACAGCAGAGTGATCTCGAAGGACGCGCCGATCTGCTCGCGCAGGCGAGGAGATGAGAATATGAACGACTGATTGTTGTTCGTCTGCACCATGACGAGAACGTTGGACATTACTATCACCTGGGAGAACTGCCGTCAAGCTAAGCGAGGAACGTTAGGAGGGATAGAACGTCGTTTGCTAGACGTCCCGATGCGCGTGTGACAGTAGTGAGGCTTCGTGCATTGATGTCTTCGAACTCCTTTTTCTCTAGATCCAATGATTCCTCGCCATGGGGAGCAAAGAAAATTAAGGCCTTATCAGAAGTCTTTTTTGTCATGATTTCTGTGAATGTTCTGTTGCGATTTGAAGCCGCTTGTAAGACCCGGGTAGATATGATAGTTAGATCGTGTGATGAGATTCGCTCAATGTTGTGGTGATTTCCCGCGGTAATTTGCAGACTTTGAAAAAGTGGTATCTCTTTGAGTGTATTAATAAGGTTGTTGTCATCAGGTTCCTGAAGGACGAGTATTTTCTTATCTCTCAGACCTGCTGAGAGGTTGCGAAGGTAATTCTGGACATTTTCGTCCTCTCTTATCAGATTGATGATGTTCCTTTTAGTCCACTTTCGATTTAGTGCCCAGTTAATTCCTATTGATGCAAATAGAACGATGAGCCCGGCGACTACCTGCTCGCCTATGGAAATTGCATTCATTGTGTTCGTCTTTCTTGTGTGGGACTTATGCGGCCACAGCGTCTATGACGCCCATGCCGTAGCTCGTGTGTGAGCCGACGTTCGTGTATGCGGACAGCGCCATAAGGCGCGAGAAAATGCGGGTCGCTTCGGTGCCCTCGACGCCGCTGATACGCAGGTAGCCCTCGTGGGCCGGGATGCGCTGGGAGCTCAGGCGGCCCTGGCCTGCATTGCGGGGCATGGCCAATGAAACGAGCGACGTGCGCGTGAAATCCTGGGTCGCCAACACGCTCGCCATGGCGTTTCGATCAATCCGTGGGGGAGCGAGCCTACGATTCCATGCCCACCAGCGCTGCTGCAAGCTCGTCGCAATCGTCGCCGGAGACAGGCTCGGCACGTGATTCCCCTTCGACGAAAACGTCGTTGGCGTCACAAGGCGTATCTCCCACGCAGTGTCCTGGTCTCGCTCCGCCAGCTCTTCCCATGAAGCCTGGCTGATGATCTGGCCCTCGGTCGCAACCAGCACTGCGTCATCAGGGGTGCCCGCCCCGAGGCGCATGACTCCACCCCATGACAGCCACGCATCCAGCGTGTCAATCAGGCGGTCGTCCAAGAAACGCACCTCGACGCCGAACGTCGACTCCGAATGGCTCAGCTCGCCGAGCGAATAGGGTTTCACCCCGCCCGACCCGTGAACCGGCCGGTGCGCGAGCGTCGGGAACTGCGCGGCCCTTTCGGGGCTGATGCCCGGCGGTAAGTCCAGAACCGCCGACAGGGCTGCGTGGAGCCTTCTTGGTGTCGCTGGCACTCCCTCGGGCGCGTCAAAGCGAACGTAGACGGATGCTGGCATCGGTGCCTCCCATCACTCGCGTGTGACTGTCGTCTCCGACCGTAACACAGCTGTTCGTCATGGGTCATGCACAACTGTCAAGTTGTCTGGCAAATCGAAAAATACAAGATAAATAGCGGAGACCTCTTGTTCTGACAATCAAATTAATTGCTCGGTATTTTTCAACTCTTCAAACTGCCTAATTGATTGGTGGGTCGATTCTGGTCGGCCGGTCGGGTGTGTGGGAAGAGCGTGGGGGGAGGGGCTATCCCTCGCCGAAATGTCAACCTCTCCATTCCTTCATCAAAAGGTCAAGAATTCTTAAATTGTGAAACCCTCTAGGAGGTTAGTGACAAACCTTGAGACGATGGAGCAATGGCGTGCCATCCGGAAAGCCCCGGAGACGCGTCCCCATCCGTACAGAAACGAGGAACAATGATGCATCAACGCTCATGGAAGGCCCTCATCGCGGGAGGAGCCGCGCTCGCCGTCGGCGTCACGCTCACCGCGTTCGGCGCCCCCGCCCACGCGGCCGGCGTCCCGGGGATCACTTCCGAGGCTCGCGCCCAGGACGAGGTCATGAACTACGCGGTCAACCTGCCTGCTGACGCCTCCCACTACGACTTCAACGCGGCCGTCTCCAAGGCCTCGGAAAACGGCGTGGTCCTGGCCCAGTACCCCGAATTCAACACCTTCTTCGTCCAGTCGGTGAAGGCCGCATTCGCGCCGACGCTCGGCAAGAGCCTCGTCGACGCCGGCATCTCCTACCAGTCGATTGGCCCCACCCGCTACAAGACGGTGACCGGTTCCGAGGTGCGTACCGAGCAGCCGCAGACCACCGCGGCCGAGGCCAACGCCGTCGCTGACGCCGCTGGCACGCGCTCGACCGGCCTGTCCGCGGACTCCCAGCTCAACGACTTCACCCCCGACGAGGGTGACGCCAACGCCTGGGGCCTGGCCGCCGTCGGTGCGCTCGAGGCTCAGCAGGTCGACGTCCCCCTCGAGAACGTGACCGTCGGCGTCATGGACACCGGCATCGACCCGGACCACAAGGACCTCAAGGAGCACCTGGACGCCTCGCGTTCCGTGGGCTGCCAGATCAACGGCATCCCCAGCCAGAACCCCGCGGACTGGAAGGATGACCACTACCACGGCACGCACGTCGCCGGTACCATCGCCGCCGCGCACAACGCCTACGGTGTGGACGGCGTCGCCCCCAGCGCGACCATCGTCGCGATCAAGACCTCGAACGAGGCCGGCTCCTTCTACCCCGAGTACGTGGCCTGCGCCTTCGACTGGGCTGCCGAGCACGACATCGACGTGACGAACTCCAGCTACTACATGGACCCCTACGCCTTCTGGATGCCCACCGAGGGCTCCCAGGCGGCGGGCCTTGAGGCTGCCTCGCGCGCGATCCGCTACGCGAAGAACCACGGCGTCGTCAACATCGCCGCCGAGGGTAACGACAACGACGACCACGACAACCCGACGATCGACAAGGCCTCGCCCAACGACGTCGAGGGTGCCGCTGTCGAGCGCAACGTGGCTCGCGGCATCCGCGTGCCCGCCCTGGTCAACGATCCGGGCGTGCCCCTTGCCCCCTCCGCGTTCCCCACCGGCCCCGGCCCCTCCACCGCCACACCCGCGCGTTCAAAGTCCTCTAACTC
>ERZ1699235.119-NODE-119-length-34012-cov-5.059643_pt1 | contig 34012 bp, 29 predicted proteins | sample MGYA00581546_ERZ1699235 | MGnify/ENA primary metagenome ERZ1699235 (study PRJEB42319, sample SAMD00040334) | human oral metagenome | material: saliva | host: Homo sapiens | study: EMG produced TPA metagenomics assembly of PRJDB4115 data set (Metgenomic analysis of... | reverse complement strand
CCCGGTAATGGCCAGCAGGGGCCGGGCTCGCAGCAGGGAGACACTGGCAGCACTCGACCGGGACCTCCTCCGGAGGGTGGCCGAGGCCCCGGCAGTAAGAATGGAAACCCGGGCAGTGGGGATACCTGGCTCTTCATAATTGAGGGTGTGGGGGTGGTATGCGGGGTTGGGCGTGTCGTGGCCGGGTAGAGGTCGAGGTCTTCCGATGATGGGGGTTGCGACACCGTCCATCTGAAAGACCTCGACATGTCCAATGCTACCTTTGATCGCCCTGATCTGAGCGCCTTCACGGGCCTGGATGACCTAGGACTGGAAGTGATGGGTCAACGTGTAGGAGACGATCGGACCGTCTTGGCCTGCAAGGTAGTGGGTGAGGATCGGTGGTGCCGACAGTGTGGGGGTGAGGGCGTCGTACGTGACACGGTGGTCAGGCGCTTGGCTCACGTACCCTACGGGTGGCACCCCACCATGTTGCACGTGAGCGTGCGCCGCTACCGCTGCCCAGAGTGTGCTCACGTGTGGCGTCAAAACATGAGTGCAGCGGCCGACCCGCGTGCGAAGCTCTCGCGTGCGGCGGTGCGCTGGGCGCTGGTGGGCCTGGTGGTCCATCATCTGACGGTGGCGCGCGTCGCCGACGTATTGGCCGTGTCGTGGAACACTGCCAATACCGCGATCTTAGGTGAAGGCCAGCGCATGCTCATCGATGATCCTGATCGTTTCGAGGGGGTGCGTGTCATTGGCGTGGATGAACACGTGTGGCGACACACCCCATACGGGGACAAATACGTCACCGTCATCTTGGACTTGACTCCTATACGTGACCGTCGTGGTCCCTCCCGGCTCCTGGATATGATTCCGGGCCGATCCAAGCGGGTTTTCAAAACCTGGCTGGCCTCCCAGCCCGACACCTGGCGCGAGCGCATTGAGATCGTCGCGATGGATGGATTCACCGGCTTTAAGAGCGCCGCCGCCGAAGAGCTCCCAGACGCGAGGGCGGTCATGGATCCTTTCCACGTTGTGCGCCTGGCCGGTGATGCTCTCGATGAGTGCCGCAGGCGCATTCAGCAAGAACTTCACCATCGGCGCGGGCGGGCCACGGATCCCCTGTACAAGGCTCGCAGGATGTTACACACCAGATCTTGCCTGCTCACCCCACGCCAGCAACACCAGCTAGCCGACCTGTTCGCCAGCGATTGCCACGTCGCACTCGAAGTCACCTGGAGCGTCTACCAGAACATCATCGACAGCTACCGCGATCCCCACAAAATCCGCGGCAAGGCCCTAATGCAAGCCGAAATCAACACACTGACCTCCACGCGCGTACCCAGGGGCCTGACCGAGCTCATCACGCTGGGCAGAACGCTCAAACGCAGAGCCGGAGACATCTTGGCTTACTTCGATCATCCCCACACCAGCAACGGTCCTACCGAAGCCATCAACGGCCGCCTCGAACACCTACGCGGATCCGCACTCGGATTCCGAAACCTCAACCACTACATCACCCGAGCACTCCTCGAAACCGGAGGATTCAGACCCCAACTACACCCTCAATTATGAAGAGCCAGTTTACCTGTAAGTCGTACTCGCATGTCAGGCTCGCCTACTGAAAAAGGCGGGAATAGGCTGCGTTCTCCAAAAGAGGGCGTTGTTCCGTCTTTGTGCATCGCTGCAGCGTATTTTCCACCAGGATTGCCGAATCGGCACAAATCCTCGCCGTGCGTTTTGATGAATGGGGTAATCGACGTGTATTCGTGGTAATTTGCGTTGAGTTTTGCCCCATTCTTTCGGAGTTCTTCGACATCCCATGGACAAACTGGTTGCTTCTTTTCTTTGTTGTAGTAGACATTCACGAAGTCCTCCATGAAACGTGGCAACCCGTCGGGATTGTATCCCAGTGCACGTTCAGGATTTACTACGTCATTAAAACCGTAACGTCCTGAATGCCGCTTAGCTGCTTCATCTGACAGCACCTTCTTTTGATAGGACTCCCAAGCCTCAAGTGCTTCCTCAAGCTGGCGTCGTGTCTTTGGGGGAGTTCTGTATGGATCGACTCCTTCTGGAAAACTTTCAGACTGATTAATTGACGAATCCGGCAGACTGTCATAGTTAGGGTCCGGCTTACTGTGAGGATCTGTTTCTGGATTGTAAGAGGAATCTGGACCGTCTTTATCGTGTGAGTGATCGTAGAGATCCTCGTACTTTTCGTCCTGGTCGGACTTGTGCGTATCGTCGGTGTCCTTGGGGTGCTCGGCGTCGTCGTGGTGTGCGGCATCGTCTTCCTCGTGGGACTTATCCGAGGTGGGCTTATCTGCCTCTGCCTCTGCCTTGTCAGCCTCGGTCTTGTCATCGTGGCGCGCTGAATCGGCAGTGTCGTCGGCCTTGCCGTTGGCAGAGTGGTCCTTCGCCTTTGGGTCAGCGTCCGCGTGCTCGGCGGAATCATGCCCACGCTGAGCGTCGGCATTGACCTTACCGGAGTCATGTGCGTCGCCGGAGCCGCGGCCAGCCTGCGTGGTGTCGGTGGCCTCGTCCGCGTGGGTGGCGGGCGTGTCTGCTGCAGGCCTTCCACTGTGCGGCTGCTCGTCGGCGCTGCCCAGGGCTTCTTCGAAGGACGGGTCCTTTGGGGAAGTGGTGGATGCGTCGGGGTTCCGTCTCCACCTTGTCCTACCTGGGAGGGTGTCGGCGTGGCCGGCGGTGGAATCAGCGTGTGAAATGCCGTGCGTGTCGCCGGTGGAAATGCCGATCTGCACGGTGCGGACCCATGGCCTCGACCCTCAGAAGCCTTTCTATCGCCCGGACATCGGGGGAATCATCCGTGAGATGTCGACGCCCGCATCACTGAGCTGGCGGAGATACGGCTCGAATGATGTCCTGAACGGGGTGAGCGCTGGACCTGCGTCAGCGTTGAGGTAGGAATTGAGGTAGTCCTCGACCGAAAACTGCACGCCAAACTGCAGCTGTCGAAGCGCGGCGCAGTTCGTCGAATTGAGGGACAGCTCCGGATTCGCGATGTACTGATAGTTTGCGACGCGAGGCCACCGCGTGGGGGAAGAAACCCACCGGCTACGCAGTTCATCGGTGAGGATGGCAGGCGAGATGGCGTCCTGGAAAAGGTCCGCGCGGCGCAGTGCTCCAACCGCAGCGATGACGATGTACGAGGCTATCGTCGCGCTCTGGGTGTCGATGCAGAATGCGGCGCTTGGGTGGCGTTCGGACCAACTGAAGCAAAACCTGTCTTCGATGGTCCAGACCGCAAAGAAGTCGGTGTTGTAACTCGAGAAGGCGTAGCCGTTCTCAAAGTTCTCGGGCGTTACGGAAGTACCCGAACAGAGCTTCCCAATCAGGGGCTTTAACGTCTCCAACATGGGTGGAAACTCCTTCAATGATGTGTTGAGTGACGAGCTCGTCGATCGATAGCGGAGAAAGATTATTGAATGTGACACGCTCCAGGAAACGAACCTGCGGCGCATACCCTCGCGAACCATGGTCCTCGGCAAGGAGGCAAATCTCGATGAGGACTCCCTTTGGTAACGGTTCATCGGTGAGTCGGTATTGGCGGTAGAGCTCGTTCAAATGCGCGGGTGGAGCAGACCGGCAATCCGCGGGTATGATGCCCCCATCGATGATTGGGGTGAGGGAAAATGCTCCGACGTGCCCGATGTGATCGAGCCCCGTGATGTGGAAGTCCTCGATGAAGCTCTCTTTGTCGGAGTAGTAGCGGTCTGATCCAGCGATGGCCCCGTGATCAATATCGTCACGCCATGTCGGAGAAATGCTGCCCGGGACCGAATACCGCGAACGCATCCAATCAGCCGTCGAACGCATCTCCGGATGCGTGCCGTGCGCGAACTGGCCCTTGAGGTTGAGAGCGACATCTTTGCCGATCCGGTAGCGACTCCCTAGCCCGCTGAAGGCATGCATGAGGGCATCGTCCGGTCCTGGCGCCCGTACGGGGAAGAAACGAGTTTCGGGGTCAGTCGGGCGGCCGGTATTTGGGGCAGGGGGATTGTCTACCAATTTAAGCCTCGTTTCAAAGGGTTTGTGGGTAGTCATAGCATGTTTGCTGACCTGTGAGTCGTGTTGTCTCTATCGTCTTAGGGAACGATAGTAATCGTGAGATTCAGCAGTTCAACTGAACTGAGATTAGGTCTTGGAAGCGACGTGCATGTAGTGGCTTCCCTCCACAGGTACCCCCTATGTCAACAAGAACGACTCCGCGCAGCCTTCACGGTAGATGAGGTGCTATCAGTGTCGAAGTCGCCTACCGCTGCGCCCAGCAAGTGCGAGACTTCTTCGATCAAGCCGCCCCCACCCAAGGCCGACTCCTGGCCGCTCGTCTTGTCGAGAGCCTAGCAGCGTGTCTCACCCGCGATATCGCTCGCTTGGGCCGAACACCTGCGCAAGTGGAAGGACGCGTTCTTGGCCTACTTCGACACGGCCGGAGCCAGCAATGGCCCCACCGAAGCCATCAATGGCATTATCGACATGGGCAGACGTACCGCCAGAGTCTTCCGAAACCCCACCAACTACCGACTCTGAATGCTTCTCATCGCAGGAGGCCTAGACACCTCCACTGCCGCTCAACTCTGAAGAGCGAGTAAAGACGATGCTGTCACCGTTGTCTTCTATGAGTTCCGGGGGGAAGTGGTGGCCGAGGAGTGGGAGCGCGAGGCTGTGAAACTCTTCCCACACGACTGGCTCTCTTTGAGAGGTTGGGGCCTGCGCCGATTGTGCCATCGAGGCAGGCTTCCCCCATCCTACCTAGGCACCGCGTGCTGAAGCGGCGACTGCGACAGTGAAGAACAGCCTGCCGTCTCGTTCCTTGCGCACGATTGAAGAGTTCGCGCAGAGCGTGGATATGAGATCGTCGAATTCTTTCAGCATGGGCGCTCACTCCTTCGGGTCGTTGCTTCTGCGGACATCCTAAGTGACGGGCGAGCGCGAAATAGCGCTCCTTCTCCCCTTGTACGAGGGGAGAAGGAGCAGCCGATGTTCGCGTCCTGTGTTCCGTGAGCTAGCGCTGGGAGCAGGGAAGTCTCAGTCGTGCTGGTACAGCGCGGCGTATCCGGCCCCGGAGGGTTCGAGGACGAGGTTGAGCAGGTCCTCGCTTGGTGTGCTCATCAGATATGACAGCGGGAGCAGCGCAGCTGGCGAGAGGTTTGTGTATGTTTTGGGAATGGGGGAGGCTTTGCTTGTCAGGAAGTAGCTAATCGGCTCTAGGAATTCGATGGAAAAGCTGGGGTGAACGTCGGTCACTGGCGGGAGGGTGAGGGGTGGGAGCTGGTGTGCTGTGCGAATGTCGGCGGCGAAGTGCATGATCGCGAACTTCTTGAAGATCTCGAAGGAGACCGAGCTGAAGCGTGCCCCGCCGAATGAGTATTTATCGACCTCGCCGTAGGCGTAGTACTCCTTGACCATGGTGAAAGCGTCGTAGATAAAGTCTTCACCCGGCTCGACCAGGATTAAGTCTTTCTTGATCCACGTTGTGTGCCCGGAGAGTTCGCACAGGCGAGTGATGTATGCAGCGAGTTCTTCGTTCATGTGATGGTTGCTCCTCCTGGGTGCGCACTTCTGGCTGCCTCGATTCTACGGCTCCAGCGAATCCCGGGAGGGGGTCGAGGCCTCGGCGATAGCCCGAGCGCATGCGAATGATCGACATTTCGCGGATACTGCGGGATCGATAGTCGAGGTGAGTTCGAAGAACGGTGGGGACTTCTTCGAAATGGTGAATGCCGTGTGCGGGACGGGGCCCAAGAGGTCCCGAGGCGTGTACGACATGTCCGTGAGCGTGGCTATCCCGTCGCGTGCGAGCAGAGTGAGACACGTGGCGGCGAGTTCGGGAGATTTGGTTATGCAGAACGGGACCACGGTGTTTCGTTCACCCTCGAAGGCAATGACGATTCCTCTCTCATCCTCGGTGAGAACGTAGCTTGTGTAGTCACGCCTGCTGGTGAAAACGATGCTGTCGCCGTTGTCTTCTAGGAGTTTCGGGGGAAAGTACTCCCTGATGATCGGGAGCGCGAGGCTACGAAACTCTTCCCACAGCATGTGTTATTCCTGTCTATCCGTGGGTCTATGCGAAGGGGACGCGTGGCATGCCGAACAGGGCCTGGCAGGCTTCCTTGGTGCTTTCGATGTGGGCGATCTCGAGGAGTCGTTCGGGTGAATGTTTCAAGAGCCAGGGAAGGTTGGCGGCAACCTGTGACGAGTCATTTGCGATGATCCCCGTGGATGAGCCCTCATGAAGTAGTTCTCCTGTCTCGAGATCTTGTGACCAGTGTGGGGCGGGGGAGAGTCGCCTGAATGCAATCCCGATATCCTCCAGCTGCCAGCTCAGTCGAAGGAAGTCAAACAATTCCATCACGAGCCATTGCTTAACTGGGATCAGATCGTTGGCGCGTATGTCGCCACGAGGCCTGTAAGACCGTTCACTTGTGCCGCCGAAATAAAAGCCGTCCTCACGCCAGACGTGCATCATGATTTGAGGATCTGGACCGTGGAAGTAGAAGTGATCCTCGCTCAGCGCCCACAAAGGCCTATCGATGAGTGAGGTCAGAGTCGTCATGAACTCGTCATCGCTGATTGTTGTAGCCATGTGAGACGCTCTCTACTCTCTTGTGACTATCAGGGCTTTCTGATAGATGATGCACTGGGTGTCCTACGCCTCCTCGGTGCTCCTCAAAGCAGCCAATAGCGGCCCGTCCCTTCCTTCGTTGACGAGGGCGTCGATCAGCGTTGTGGTATCGACATTGAAGAGCCGAGACAAAACGGCATCGTGCGGGGGATACGTTGTGGAGTACGTGAGGTTCTCATCGTGATTACACGTGATATCAAACCACGGCGAATCGAGGGCCGAGCGCCTCACAGTCCAATCGGACTGGAGGCAGCTGAGCGTTTTCACGGCAGTGGGTGGCAGGCCGTTTAACTCTGGGTTTGCCTCGCCGAGGACAAGGGCGAGGCGTGCCAGCAATATCTTGTGGTTGTCGCAGCGCAGCATGTAGGAAACCGTACCGCTGTCATATGTTTTGTTGATGACAAGGAGGTGTTGATCGGTATGCAGAATTGCTTGCACGTCGTCCGATATCGTCAATCGCACTTCGTGTCGTGAATCGTCTGCCGATACCTGAGTCATTGGGGTAAACAGCGGAGTCAGCATCTCTATCGACATGTTGATACCAGACCTCTCCGGTTAGAAACGAGCGTAGAAATTGTGAACGCGATCGAGCGTGCCGAGAGGGGGTGCTTCGGGGTCGAAAAACATGTCGAGCACCGTCTTGACGGGATAGACGGTGAGGGAGGGGATATGCAGGTATCGGTCGAGTGAGCTGGTTGTGTAGCTCAGCTCAGGAAGGCGTTCGGAAGTCACGTGCATGCTAGAGCTTCCCGTCACTCGTTGGATCGTCCAACCAACGGGGAAGGAGCACCACCCGTATTCCATGTTGATCTGTCTGTAGCCTGCAGCCATTCGGTAGAAGGAGCCAACGAGCTCTATCAAGGCCAGTGACGCGATATCAGGAGAAGACGTCCACATGTTTGAGTAGCGTGTGGTCGCTCTTTCGTCGGAGCCAAAGAAATACTGCCCATCGTCAACCCAAAAGTGCTGACTCATTGACGCCCCGTATCCGAAGACACAGTCGTTATCTCCAATGAGGTCGGCAGAGACGCCGACGCTCTTTGCCCGTTCGATCAGCTGCTCGAGCACATCCATGACGACGTCCTCCCGTGGGTGACACTCCTGTACCTTGAGTATAAGCGCGTCGTCCTATCCGCGAATGCCTCTCTCGTTGACGCCCGGTGTGTTTTAGGCCTGTGTTGTTGGGAATCGCGGTTTCCGTTGCGTGCGGCGAGTGGACGCCATGTGACACGACGGAGCGAGCCACTCAGCTGTCACGAGCTGAGTGTGCTCTGACTGTTGCCTTGGCAACCAGCAGGGCAGCCGTGTTGGCTGACGTTCCGTTTGGTGGCTCTTCGCATTTGAGGGTGTAGGTGTTGTGGGCGGGGTTGGGCGTGTCGTGGCTGGGTAGGGGTCGAGGTCTTCCGATGATGGGGGTTCCTACACCGTCCATCTGAAAGACCTCGACATGGCCAATACTATCTTTGATCGCCCTGATCTGAGCGTGTTCACGCGCCTGGATGGCCTGGGGTTGGAGGTGACGGGTCAGCGCGTTGAGGCAGACCATGCAGTGTTGGCGTGCCGTATTACGGGTGAGGACCGGTGGTGTCGACGCTGCGGGTGCCAGGGCGTGGCTCGTGACACGGTGGTCAGGCGCTTGGCGCATGAGCCCTGCGGGTGGCGTCCCACGATCTTGCATGTGAGCGTGCGCCGCTACCGGTGCGAGACGTGTGCTCACGTGTGGCGTCAAGACATGAGTCAAGCGGCCGATCCGCGCGCGAAGCTCTCGCGTGCGGCGGTGCGCTGGGCACTGACGGGCCTGGTGGTCCACCATCTGACGGTGGCGCGCGTCGCCCAGGCCCTAGGCGTGTCCTGGAATACCGCCAATACTGCTGTCCTGGCTGAAGGGGCGCGCCTGCTGATCAATGATCCAGCACGGTGTGAAGGCGTGCGTGTCATTGGCGTGGATGAACATGTGTGGCGCCACACCCCCTACGGCGACAAATACGTCACCGTCATCTTGGACGTCACTCCCGTACGAGACCGTCGCGGTCCCTCCCGGCTCCTGGACATGGTCCCGGGCCGCTCCAAGCGGGTCTTCAAAACCTGGCTGGCCTCCCAGCCCCACACACGTGGCGCAGCCGCATCGAGATCATCGCAATGGATGGATTCACCGGGTTCAAGAGCGCCGCCGCCGAAGAACTCCCCGACGCAAGGGCAGTTATGGATCCCTTCCACGTTGTACACCTCGCCGACAACGCCTTGGATGAGTGCCGAAGGCGCACCGGGCAAGAACTCCACCACCGGCGCGGGCGAGCCACCGACCCCCTGTACATGGCCCGCAGGATGTTAAACACCAGATCCTGCCTACTCACCGAGCGCCAGCAGTACCAGCTACTCGACCTGTTTTCCGGCGACGAGCACGTCGCACTCGAGGTCACCTGGAGCGCCTACCAGAACATCATCAACGCCTACCGCGCGCCCAACACGAGCGCGGGCAAGGCCCTGATGCGAGCCGACATCAACACGCTGACCTCCACGCGCGTGCCTAGCTCCCTCACGGAGATCATCACGCTGGGAAGAACGCTCAAACGCCGAGCCAAAGACATCTTGGCCTACTTCGACCACCCACACCAGCAACGGTCCCACCGAAGCCATCAACGGACGCCTCGAACACCTACGCAGATCCGCACTCGGACTTGCAAAACCTCCCCAACTACATCACCCGCTACCTCCTCGAAACCGGCGAATTCAAACCCCAACAACACCCCCAATTATGAAGAGCCACGAAACCTCACCCACAGAACACTAGACAGTTTCGAGTCAAGTACCATTTTTCCGACGGCAATATCTCCTAATCAGAGCTAAGAAACCCACACAGCGTCTCGTGCGAGCCTTGATACTAAGCCATTTCCATACTTCCACTTGTCCAAACTGTGGGACACTTATCGGCTACTTGACTATATTGTCAGTTAATTTACTGAATAAGCGACGTACCGTTGAATGAGCGCACCCATGCGCCAGGCTCCCTCGGAAGAGTCTCATCAACACCATCGAGGACACAGTCATGTCAACGCGACACCCACTGACCATCCCCGCCGCGCTTGTGCTTGGCACCGCCATCGCAACGACGGCTCTCCCGCTCCCACGATTCGCGCCGGCCACAGCCTCGGGCACAGCCCACGTGACTCGCGCCTACACGGACAAATCCACCCACTCCCCCGGCTCCCAGGCCACCATCACCGCCGAAGCCAGCGGGGGCGGTACCGTCCACTTCTCCATCAGCCACCTCGGCGCCGAGATCGACTCGGGCGACGCCACCGTCGAAAACGGTAAGGCCACCTGGACCTACACGACGCCGAGCGAGAACAACCAGGGATACCTGGTGACCGCTACCGGTGCCGACGAAACACACGCCGAAACCGCGCTGGACGTTTCCTCCAGCTGGACACGCTTCCCGCGCATGGGCTTCCTCTCCCACTTCAAGCCCACCGCCCCCGACGGCACCGACGGGCATACCACCTACGAGTCCTTCCTCTTCCAGAAGCCTCAGGACTACATCAACAAGCTCAGCCAGGACTACCACATCAACGCCCTGCAGTACTACGACTGGCAGTACCGACACGAGCAGCCCGTCGCCACCGGCGACTTCGCCGAGAAGTGGCCCCTGTGGTACGACAACACCTACACCGCCAAGAAAACCGTCGCCGACTACGAGACAGCGGCGACCAACGCCGGTATAGGTTCGCTCGCCTACTCGATGGCGTACACGGCCAATGACGGCTACGACTCCTCGCACATCCCCGACGAGTGGATTCTGCGCAACGACGACGGCTCCTACTGGGTTCGCGACCTCGGCGAGCAGTGGTGGGTGCCGACCCCCAAGGGCGTGAACAAGCCTAAGAGTCACCAGTTCATGATGAACGTCAACACCCAGGGGTGGCGCGACTACATCACGGATCAGTACGTGACCCAAAAGGACGCCTTCGGGTTCGACGGCACGCACATCGACACGCTCGGACAGACCGTCAAGAAGGATGCATCCGGCAACTCCGTGGACCTGACCGACGGCCTGACCGCTCTCGTCAACGAAACGGCGTCCAAGACCGGCACCGCCACCGGCATCAACCTGCCCGACGGCGCGGGCACTGACAAGATCGGCCCGTCCTCGGCCTCGTACATCTACACCGAGCTGTGGGACCACAACGAAACAAACCAGCAGGTCGCCTCCTACCTGCAGGGCGCGCGCGACAAGTCGGCAAACAAGCCGCAGATCGTCGCCGCCTACGCCAACAACTACGACCCGGCGTCGTGGGTTGCCGACCCGAGTGATTCCAACAAGCAGATCCACCCGCAGGTGACACCGGATGAAGGGACGCGTATCGAGGCCGAATCCGACCAGGCGAGCGTGAGCGGCGGTGCCCATATCCTCTCCGGTGACGACTCAGCCTCGGGCGGCGCCTACGCGGGAGACTTCTCCGCAGGCGGCAGCACCGTCACCTTCACGGTTGACGCCGGCCAGGGAGGTACCTTCACGTTCACAACGCGCTACGCCCGGCAGGACGACGACCCCGCCTACCACCAAATGATCCTCGACATGGGTCAGCCCACGCAGAAGCTCATCAAGTACGTTCACTTCGATCAGACGGGCAGCTACTACACGTGGAAGGACATGACGGAGACCGTCGAGCTCACTCCCGGTGTCCACACGATCTCCTACTGGGTACCCAACGACAAGAATTACACGCCCGTCAACATCGACTGCATCACCTTCCGCGAGTTCAACTCAGCCTCCGTCAAGCTCGCTGACGCGGCCTTCGCGGCGAACGGAGCACACCACCTGGAGCTCGGCGACTACGGGCGCATGCTCGACAATGAGTTCTTCGTGAACTCCGGGCGCTCCATGTCCCCAGACCTACAGGCGTGGATGAAGAACTACTACAACATCTCCACTGCTTACGAGAACCTGCTCTACGGTGATCACCTGACGCGCCAGGAGCGCCAGGTCGAGGTCTCGACCGCCGGGGTGAGCCTGCCGACGTCGACGGATGGGGCAGCGAACACGATCTGGGCGAACACGATGACGTCTGACGCGGGCACAGCCCTGCACCTCATCAACCTGCGCACCAACGACCAGGACGGCAACGACGAATACTGGCGTAACGCCGCGAAGCGGACCCTGCCGTTTGGCGACACATCGGTCACCTACCACCTCGCTGCGGGCGAGCCTGCTCCCACCTCCGTATTCGTCGTCAGCCCCGACGACGACGGTGGCCGCCCGACGCAGCTGGATGTCACGCTCGGCACGGATGAACAGGGCAACGCGACTGTCACCTTCAACGTCGGCTGGCTCTCCACGTGGGACATGGTGGTCTTCTCCCCCACAAAGGATGCGGACCGCGCGGGGGCCGAGGCCTCGGCGAGTGAAGCCGTCACCGGCCAGGTACGCAACGACCTCGGCCAGTGCCTGAGCGCCCAGGATGCCCAGGGCGCGAACGGAACCCCCGTGTGGAACAGCGACTGTGATGCGCAGGGAACGGCCGAGCAGACGGTAACCTACCAGGACAACCACCTGATGATCGGCGGCCGGTGCGTGGACGTGCTCGCCAATGGCACGGCCGACGGTTCCGTTGTGCATCTGTGGGACTGCTACCCCGCCTTGCCTTCGCAACAGTGGGATCGCAATGATGCCGGCCAGTACGTGAACCGCAGTTCCGGCACGTGCCTGACGATCCCAAACGACACGACGACGACCTCGACACAGGCGATCATCGCGCAGTGCTCGTCTTCGTCGCCATCACAGCGCTGGTCCGCCCCCGCTCCGGCAGGCCAGTAGCGGAGCCTTCCCTGGGATAGGCACTACCCAGTAGGACGACTCCCCTCTGGGCGCGCAAGGGCTCACGCGCAGCCCACGACTCGGCCCCGACCTCGTATTTCGACGAGGCCGGGGCCGAGCCATAAATCTTGCCATCCCCTCTCAGCCAAACAGAATCTCCCACTGTGAAGCGAATGACCATGAGTGAGCGCACTGCACCTATCGCGACGAGCGACACCAGGACCCCGTTGGGGCCGTTCACGTCAAGGAGCGGGCCTAACACGCACCGTATGTCAGAAGCAGCTGTTCCAGGCGAGTAATGAACTCACCAACCCCGAGACTGTAGTTCAGATACGTCCGTTTGATCGTATCTGCATGCGCAGCTTTCACCAGGACTACGTTATCGAATTCAGGTTCTCGACTATCGCCCTCATTAACAGAGTCGGCACCAAGAGATATTTTTTCAATGCGCTGGTATTCGTTATTCGCTTCGGAGAAATCGACGAAACCAACAATATCGAAAAACTGGAGATCACGTATGAGACAGAGCAAGAAATATTCGTCACTCTCGTCTGAATCAGATGCGACAACAATACCACTGCGCGCCACAGCTAACTCTTTCAAAATCTTGGTTGCATCACAAATTTCTACAATTTCACTACAGATTGAAGATACATCATCAACCACACCCGGAATTCCAGGCATTTTCTCTTCTCGAGCAAATAAGTGAGAACTCAGCGTCAGAAAACGCTCACGCATTTGCTCCTTTCCCCTAAGTTTCGCACGAATATCCGGGCTTTTGTATTCAAGACCGTAAACCTCACCTACTGCTTCAACACCCGTTGCCCAAAGGTGCTGAAGGCGCGTACGAATCTGCACTTCAACTCGATACGAAATACCAGATACAGGGACCTTATATATTGCATGATAACTACGATAGCCACTTCGTTGAGGCACCGCGATATAGTCTTTAACCTTAGGCTTTCCAAGAATTCGCTCCAGCTCCGTTGCCGCACGATATACTTCTTCAACATCATTAACGATAAGACGACAGCCGCCAATATCGTCAAGGATCCCGAGTTTGAATCTACTGTCTTCCCTCTGGAGCTTCCGAAGAATCGATTTCATCCGTTTGAGTCGATACGAGACAACAGCACCTTCAAATTGATGGGAGCAACTGCTTAGCGCTTCGAAACAGCGAGCTGTCGGCTCCAGATGCTGGACTCGCCATGTGTGAGCGATAGCGAGAGCTTCCTCATCAAGCCCCTCACTTGCTTGCAAACGCTTGCCTGCCTTTGAAGCTGCTTCACGACTCACTCGCTCCGGCTGTTCTCTGCCCATACGCAGAGTATAGTGGCTGTGAGCACAGCACAGGGAGGAGCCAACATGGCACGTTCGGTGGTCGATGTTGCAACCTACATCTTGGAGCGTACGGATACGATCACAACAATGAAGCTCCAGAAGCTGGCCTTCTACTCGCAGGCACTCCACTTGGTGATTAATGGGACTCCACTGTTCCCTGAGGATTTCCAAGCATGGCGAGGGGGGCCGGTTGCACCCGAGCTCTATGCCCTTCACCGCGGCAAGTTCCTGATTCGCCCTGGTGAATTGGGTAACGCGGGCACTTCAGAGGAATTGACAGAAGAGGAGCGCACACTCATTGCCGCTGTATGTGACGCGATGAGCGAAGCGACAGGAGCTGATCTGAGCCAGCGAACCCACGCGGAGTCGCCATGGCTCGACGCTCGCAAGGGCCTCGCTCCCTCCGAGCCTTCAGCTACCGTCATCACCAAGCAAGCAATGCGCAACTACTATCAAACGAACTCCGTCCTGCGTTGACTATGAACCGCGCGCCAGAGATGCCCTGATACAGCACACAACCGCTGCTGAGTATTCTCGGCGTCATCTGGTCGAGATTTCGGTTCGTGCATCGCTCAACGCCCCTACTTTTCAACAACTCAGCCCCGACCTCGTCAATGAACGAGGCCGGGGCCGAGTTGCATCTGGACGACTCAGTTAGTCTTCGTGTTCGTCGGGTGATATCCGATGTACCCGATATACACCTTCTGCGTCTTCTTTGTGTCCGCGTAGTAGTACATGCGCGGTGCTTTGCGGTTGCAGAACGGTGGGGCAAAATGCGTCCACATCTCAATATAACCGCGTGAATCGACCTCAATAGGAACCGGCAGCATACGCTCGAGGCGCATCTTTCGATCCCTCTTCACAGTTCGCCCTTCGTTTCGCTTGTGATGGCCAGGACCACACCTAAAATACCCCTCCGGCGGACACGCAAGGTAGAGGTCAAGATCTCCATTTGTAAAGTCACCCGTCTCCCGCGCACGCATGTAGTCACGCAGGACCAAGATGTAGTTCCAGAACTCAGGAGCATAGTGGTTTTCCGCCAGGTCGTCGATCGCGAGAATATCGTCCACCATTGAATCCGGCGCGCTCAGTTCGACGTAACGCGTGACCGTCTCATAGCCCTGCTGCGTCATGCGATCAAACAACTCCGACATGCTCTTCGGCGCATCAGCCAGCCACGAATCGTCCGGTTCAGTCGCATGACCACTCGATTCGTGTTGTCGCGCTTTCCATTCAAGGGAGCGGTTTCTCTTACTAAGACTCTCCCTCTCTTGCTGAACCTCAAGCAGCTGGACAACAAGCGCTTTCTTCTCTTCCTTGAGCGCCTCGATCTCTTGGCTTTGATGAGAAGCTTCCTCCAGCAGTTCCTCCGCGACACGTAGCTCATCCTCAAGCTCATTTCGTTTCTGTGCGAGCTGCGCATGCGCGTCGTTCATGGCGTCCAGGCCGTTCTCCAGCGCGGTAACTCCGCTCTCCAGCTCAGTGTATGAGCGCGGGTTGAACGCGGGTAGGAACCGACGAATCAGGCGGCGTAACGGCTCATACCACGCCACGTGCGAAGACTCTCCGCGCTGCGTGGCGGGCTCGGACGACGCTGACCCGGCCCCCACCTCGCGTTCGGGGGTCTGGAGGGCGAGCTCTTCTTGCGCCTCGTGAGCAGGCTCGCGCGAGTCCTCGGCTGATCCCCTCGCGTCGCTGGCGGCTACGGAGAAAGACTCGGCGACCCGCTGACGCACCTTCTCGTCGAGCAGTTCCACCGTCCGCGCCCTCTCACGCAGCGGGTAGAACGTCGGCACTGTCAGGCGCTTCTTATCCAAGAGCGCTTGGGCCCGGCGAAGCTCCTTATCAAGGCCGTTTTCCCACAGATATTCGCAGGGCGTTCGCGCAATGATGGCTGACAGTTCGGGACGAAATCGCTTGCTTTTCTCATCGTACCCACGCAGCAGCGTGCCTGCGGTGAGCACCCTGTGCCGGAGCCTGTCAGCTGGTTCGTCTGACCGGAAGCCAGGAAGGTACGTTCTCAGGCTCCCCTTGGGCATGGCGCACCCCTGTCCGATCTGGGCGCAGAACTCACGGTATGCCTCGGGCGTGAGGAGAAAGTAGGATGCGCACCCAAGGGAATCCTTTGTCAGGGAACGTAGGATGTCTTTCCACCGGAATTCCGCTTCGAGTGCTTCCGAATCGTTCCCATCCGTGAGCGGGGCGGCCACGACGACGGATGCGCGTCTGCGGTCATCGCGAATCCAGCTGATCAGTTGCTCCACTTGCTCCTCATCGATGACGGATTGGAGAGAATCCGACAGGGGCATACCCCGGTCACGGCAGTGGCCCTCGGTGATAAGATCGCGGACCAGGGCAGGCGGCTTCGCGTCCCACTCCCCCTTACGCGGAGGGGTAACCTCAATCCACACGACCTGGTCGTAGTTGGATTCTTTGGTCGCATGCATCGCATAGACGCGCATCGTCCACTGCTTGCCGCCGCTCGTCCGTTCGACCATTTCGAGAAGTTGGCGCTCGTAGTGATTATCCTCCGAGGTCTCCGTCATCTTCGTCGCGATGACTTCTGTCCTCTCCCCTCTCCTGGAGGTGAGCTCGCCGAAACGATAGATCCCCTCCTCATCGCATTCAACACGCACGGAAGAACCTGTCCGTGGATACTTCCTGTGCGCCCACTCATGGAAGATACGGTCAGCGATCTGCACCGCGCTTCCCGCACCTTCCAGTTCCAGAATTGCCCGGTATCCGCGCGCCATGGTGCCTACCCTTCATTCAACACTGATAGAAGAATTCTGTACATCATCTTACAGGCACCAAATAATCATTACTCCCAAACCGAGATCGCAATTACGAGGTGCATGTCACGCAGAAACGGCCCCATACTCGTATGGGGCCGGGCCGAGCTGCATCTGGATCACTCACTATTTGGGGCTGCAATACCAGCCAATCCCTTGAAAGCGTCGTCGGCAGCATGCAGTTGGTCGAGCGCCCCCTGGTTCTTCTGGTAGTACGTAAGCAAACCCTTGACGAGCAACGAAACGCACGGGACACTCAGCCCTCGTACCCAGCCCGATCCTGGGAGTGTAGGACACTACGTGTTGCTGGCAGGCGAATTTTCGGCATGTTGGTACGGGAAAGTCGGTGTTGAAGGTGGGTAACCAACTACGAGGACGGACAGAACGTGTTGGGAGAACGTCGAGTTCTCGTTGTGGTGTTCACTGCGCTCCCGCATGAGAAGCGCAGGGGTTTTGCAGCATGAGGAGCGTTCTTTTGGCATGTCAGTGTTCTCGTGTCGCCATTTTCCCCGGCGTGGTGATCGAGAGCGAGGGATGATGTGCCCAAATCGCAGACCACCTCTGCGAAACATGCCAAAAATGGGCTGTTGTGGGCGAGGTGGTCTGCGTTTTGGGACAATCCCTGGAGGGTGAGCATCTGGCGTGCACGTTGGTGCGTATACGGTCGGGGCGGGTGCGACGACGTCATGCCTCGCACACATCGCAGCACGATGCGTCAGGACGCGATGACCTCGACGCCGTTCACCTGCACGATGCTGGACAACGCGTCGATGAACTGCTTGATGATCTTGCGGTTACGGCCATTCTGCATGAGGTTGGGCATGCCCTTCGTCGCACAGGAAACCTCAACGGTAACGCCCTGCTCGTGAGGGATAAAACCGACGATGATGCGCTCACCCCAGGACATGAAGGTCAGGGGCGTATCGAAGGTGAGGTAGCGCGCGTTCATGTCCGCCCCCATCATGGTCGCCTTCGGCACACTCGGGACGGCAGCCATCGCCGCCTGGAACACCTGCTCGTACGGCAGTGCGTACTGGAACGCCTGCTTGTTTTCGCGTATCCCCATGGAGGTCTCCTTGCATATCTGATTGATGTATTGCCCGCCGCGTGATCACCACGCACGAGTGAGCGTAGAAGGGTACGCAGCCCTTCAAACCAGATCAGCGTATCAGCATCAGCTCTGGCAGCCAGTATATTGGCGTTGCTTGACAGCTGAGTCGGCGGCAATACACAAAATCGGAGAGTTCCGCCCTCGCGCGCCCGTCACACACATAGACAGCAGGTGCCAGGCGGTGGAACCCGGTCGGCACCTGCCGCTCGACGACGGGCGAACCCCTCAGGACTGCGGCTCATAGGGGCTGACCGCGACGGAAGCGATGTTCTGGCAGACGCTCAGCGAGAGCTGCAGGCTGGTCGAACCCGAACCGTTCGTGTTGAAGATATCGACCTGATCGGAGGTCGCAGGCGTGCAGCCGTCGACGCCATCAACGGATTCAGCCGTGAGGGTCACGCCCACGCGACCTCCCTGAGGAATCGTATACACGTTGCCGGGATCCTCGCCGTCGCGCACCGCCTCAGACACGGTCGCTCCGCCCGAGGCGAAAAGAACTTGCGGGAAGCCGCTGACCCAGCACGAGTTTCCCTCATTCGTGAAGATCAGCTCGACGTAGGTGGAGGTACCGATCTGCTGGTTGCTCGTCACCGCGGGCTGCAGGTTCGTCATGTCGCAACGCGCCTCGTTGTTGGTCACGTCAACCTCAGGAGCCTGGTTGCCTTTATCGACCGAAGCGCTCTGGGGCGTCTCCCCGCTCTGGGCGTCCATGCCACTCTGTGCGGTGGGCGTAGCACTGGCTGAAGCAGAGGCGCTCGGAGTCGGGGCCGAGGTCGTGGCACCGGAAGTCGGCTGGCTATCCTTCGGCGAACAGGCACTCACCCCCAAGACAAGGGCGGACAGGGCGGTCATGGCAAGGAGGCGTCGCGTTGTCATCATGGCCCCATCCTATGAAAATGCGCGGGATGAGCGCCCCGCCACGCCGTTAGTTACCGAGTGATGACAAGCCGTGCAGGAGGCGGGAAGCGTGAGTGAGCCACGGCCTCGTCAATCCAGTGAAGAAGCCGGGCAGCGCATGTCTGCACTGCCCGGCTCTCATCGTTCTTAGTTATTCGAGACCGGCTCAATCTCGACGGGGGCCACGTCCATCTCATCCAGCGGCACCGTCCGGTCCTTACGCACCAGGTGATAGCCCCACCAGACCGCGCCAAAGAGCGGCAGACCGATGTAGGAGGATGCAACCTCCCACACCTGACCGTGAAGCACGGCTTCATAGTTCTGACCCGCCATCACGACCAGGCACATGATGAAGGCGATGATGGGACCAGCCGGGAAGAACGGGGAACGATACGGCAGGTCTTCAAGGCGGTAGCCCTGCAGCAGGTAGGCGCGACGGAAGCGGATGTGACTGACCGCGATTCCCAGCCACATGATGATGCCGGAGATTCCGACGATGTTGACCAGCCAGATGTAGGCGTCCTCAAAAACCAGCTGCGTGAGGAAGCCGCACGCCGCCGTCACCGTCGTCACGGCCATCGCGTAACCGGGTACACCACCCTTCGTCACGCGCGCGAAAATTGCGGGTGCCTGGTGCTTGAGAGCCATCGAGTGCAGCATACGAGAGGCCGCGTACAGGCCCGAATTACCCGCCGACAGGATCGACGTCAGGATGACGGCGTTCATGACGGCCGCCGCCGCGCCGATGCCCATGCGGGCGAACACGAGCGTAAATGGCGACTGAGCGACATTGTTGGCGCTGTCATCGGCGGCGCTGAGCAGGCTCGGATCCGTGTAGGGCAACAGCGTGCCGATCACCGCGATCGCGCCAATGTAGAAGAACATGACGCGCCAGAAAACCGTGCGGATCGAACGCGGCACGTCCCGGCGCGGGTTCTCAGACTCGCCGGCGGCCACGCCTACGAGCTCGGTGCCCTGGAACGAGAAGCCCGCGATCATGAACACCGCGATGACGCCGACGAAACCGTTATGGAAGGGAGCATCGCCGGTCGTCCAATTCGACAGGCCCGGCGAGTTCGTGCCCATGACGCCCGCGATCATGAAGACTCCGGAGACCACGAACACGATGACGATGACGACCTTGATGGCTGCCAACCAGAACTCCGCCTCACCGTAGACGCGCGCCGACAGGGCGTTGAGTCCCACGACGATGACCAGGAACACCACTGCCCATATCCACGAGGGCACCGACGGGAACCAATAGGCCATCACGAGGCCGGAGGCCACCAGGTCTGCGGCGACCGTCACCGCCCAGTTGAACCAATAGTTCCAGCCCATCGCGAAGCCAAAGGACGGGGAAATGAACTTTGTCGCGAAGGTCTGGAACGAACCCGCGACCGGCTGGTGCGCGCTCATCTCGCCCAGGGACTGCATGAGGAGCAGCACCATGAGACCAATCGCCGCGTACGCGAGGAGCGCGCCGCCTGGGCCGGCGTTCGCGACCGTGGCACCCGAGGCCAGGAACAGGCCGGTGCCGATCGCTCCGCCGATGGCGATCATCTGCATGTGGCGCGATGCCAGGCCGCGTTTCAGCTGCGTGTCGGAGCGCTGCTGTACATCGCTGGCGATGTCATCAGGAGTAGGGGTATCCATAAATGGGTTCCTCGTCTGTCGATCGTGAGTCCCATACTAACCCCAAATTCTTGTGTCGAGATTGGGACGTTCTTTCCGTGGCCTTTAACGAGGCCGTGGCTGGCTCACGCGATTTACCTCGCGGCGCGCGTGCGACGCGGCGCAGTATCTCAACACTTTTCACACAATCTGGCGGCTTTGCACGCAGGCGAAGCTTGTCGAAGCACGAGTTCCCTGTCAGCCCTCAGCCAGGCACCCGACCTGTGCACGAAACGAGCGGAACAAGCCACGACCTCGTGCGTGATCCACGCCCCCACCGGACTCGGTCGCTACACTAAGATCCTCCCGCGCTAAGGAAGGAAGAGACCATGATGCACCAACTCGTCAGCATCGGATGGATGCTGCTTGCCCTTGTCCTGTCTGCCTCCATCGGACTCGAACGACAAATCCGCGGCAAGAGCGCCGGCATCCGCACCCAGGCCATCGTGGGCCTCACCGCCTGCCTCATGATGCTCATCTCCAAGTACGGGTTCTCCGACATCCTCATCGACGGCATCACCCGCTACGATCCCTCGCGCGTCGCCTCGCAGATCGTGTCGGGCATCGGCTTCCTGGGCGCGGGCATCATCCTGACTCGGCACGGAGCGATCCGAGGCCTAACGACGGCCGCCACCATCTGGGAAACTGCAGCGATCGGCATGGCCTGCGGCGCTGGCCTGTGGTGGCTCGCCCTTGCGGGCACTGCCCTGCACTTCATCGTCATTGCACTGCTGACCCCGCTCGTCCAGTTCATCCTCATGCGCACCCACGGGCACAAGGTCACGCTCAGCGTCCACTACACTCCCGGACACGGAGTGCTCTCCACCCTCCTCACGCAGGTAAGCGCCCTGGGTTGGTCGGTGTCCGGCGTCTCCACGCGCACCGATTCAGCCCACCACACGTCCACCGCGCGCTTCACAGCGTCGACTCGCCAAGATCTCTCACGCTCGATGCTCGTGACGGCCCTCGCGGACCTCGACGGCGTTGCCGGCGTCGACATCACGGAAGAGGACGACGAGTAGCCCACTGCACAACACAACGGGACGGGGCCCGCGGCTGTTGCCGCGGGCCCCGTCCCGTATGCCTCACTCAGAGCGTCACGCCTGAGGGCTGTAGGGGTTCTGAGGCTGTTCACCCGTCTTCCCCTGCTGGTTCTGAGCCGACTGCTCCGGCTGAGCCTGCTGCGGCTGCGCGCCGTACTGGCCCTGCGACGCGGGGTAGACCTGCTGCCCCGGGTACTGCTGCTGGCCCTGGAAGCCGGGCTGCGCGGGGTAGACCTGCTGGCCCGGGTACTGCTGTCCGGGTTGCGCGGGGTAGGCCTGCTGGCCCGGGTACTGCTGTCCGGGTTGCGCGGGGTAGGCCTGCTGGCCCGGCTGGCCGAACTGATTCAGCATGGCGGGGGCCGTGTTCAGAGGAGCGACCTTGCCTTCCTTCAGCTCGAGGAGCAGGATCACGCCAGCCGCACCCAGAGCAATCGAGAACAGCGGGAACAGGTAGAAGCCGATCGAGAAGTCAATCAGATCGTTATCGTTGGCGATGATGTAGAACGTCTCGATAAGCGACATGATTCCCAGAGCGAGCGAACCCGCGCCCACGGAAATGAATGCCCACTTCTGGTTGGTCAGCCAGTAGGCGACGCCGACGCCGACGTTCGCGAGGAGCAGGAGCAGGAAGGTGACCGGGAACCAACCGCCGCCGCCGAGAAGCGACGTCGATTCAGTCACAAAGAACGAGATCTCGACATAGGGAAGGAGCATCGAGATAAACACAAGCAGCGACGCAGCGGCAACGCCGATCAGCGCGTAGGTCGCGCGAATCGAGCGACCGCTCACCTTGCCAGCCTCAGCAACGACAACGTTCTGGAACTGATTGAACGCGCTGTTCGCGGCGGCACCGAACTGCGAAGCGGCGGCACCAAGCTGCTGGCCAGCGGACGGCCCCTGCTGACCGGGCTGCCCCTGGGGAGCGCCATACGGCTGCTGTCCGTAGGGCTGCTGAGCCTGAGGAGCGCCCTGGGGAGCGCCGTACTGTGGCTGTCCGTAGGGCTGCTGAGCCTGAGGAGCGCCCTGGGGTGCACCATACTGTGGCTGTCCGTAGGGCTGCTGAGCCTGAGGAGCGCCCTGGGGTGCACCATACTGTGGCTGCCCATAGGGCTGCTGGGCGTGAGGCGCATCCGACTGCGCGGCGGAAGCATTCGTGTCTGCAGCAGGTTCAGCGACTGCTTGCTCATGCGCGCCCTCGGTGGTCGCGTTCTCACGTCCCTCGGCCGAGGCCTCGGCGGCGGGTGCCTTAACCGCGGGCTGCGCGGCGGGCGGCTGAGCGGGAACGACACCCTGGCTGGCGAGCCACTGCTGGAGGGCAGGGTACAGCGACGGGTGAGTCGCAACGTAAGGGCGCAGGTCTTCACGCGCGGCCGTGATGTCCGCGAGGTCCTGAGCGCTCAGCGCCGGGTTACTCATGTCAGCAGCAGTGAGCTGCAACGGATCGATGGTGCTCATCTGTATTCCTCTCGCACCCGAAAGTGCAGTTCCTGATGGCGAACAGTCAATTCTATCGCGTGTGACACTCGCCTAGTCAAGACGTTCGCTGGACGATACGCGCTGAAACATAAAGAACCCGGTCCCTGTCGGGACCGGGTTCTTGGTGGTAGCGGGGACAGGATTTGAACCTGCGACCTCCGGGTTATGAGCCCGGCGAGCTACCGAACTGCTCCACCCCGCGTCGGTAGTTAAAACTTTACCACCTGAATTAATCGAGGTCAAGCAAAGCGGCCGTGAGCTAGGTCTCCAGACGCGGCGGCACTGGACGTCGGCTGAGGGACGCGAGGCGCACTCATTGATCATCCTTCCGTGTGTGATTCTGTCACGCCCGATTGCTCGAGCGAGACTGCACGCTCCAGAATGTGCGCCTCCATCCTAGCGACGGCAAACGCCCGGCCCGCAGCCCTTGAGGGTGCGAAGCCGGGCGCGCCGGTGAGAAGACATGAGCCTATGAGCCGCTCTGCGCCTCCGTGGAGGGAGAAGGCGACGGCGTCGCGGCACCATCTGTGGGCGACGGAGTCGGACTCGGCGTCGCCGCGGCACCGGACGAAGTGGTGCCGAGCGCCGTCTGCGCGGCCTCAGCGCGCGTGAGCGCATCGTGCAGGCGAGTCTGTGCCTCACCGTAGGCGGTCCAGTCCGACTTGCTCATCGCGGCGTCAGCGTCACGCATCGCCTGTGCAGCATCGGTGACAGCCTGGCTCAGTTGTGCAGCAGGATCACCCGAAGCGGGCGCACTGGGCTGTCCCCCACCGTCGCCCGTTGGTGTGGAGGGCGTGGGCGTCTTGGAGGTCCCATCGTCGGCGATGAGCTGGCGTAGCGATTCCTCGAGGGTGGGCGCGAAGCCGACCTTGTCGCCGAACGCTGTCAGCACCGAGCGAAGCACGGGGTAGGACGCCGATCCAGTGCCCTGAACGTAGACGGGCTGAACGTAGAGCAGGCCGCCGCCCACCGGCAGGGTCAGGAGGTTGCCTCGAATAACGGTCGAGTCAGCCTGATTGAGCAGGTTCAGCTGGGTGGCGATCTTCTCGTCGGAGTCGTACTTGTTCTGCACCTGACCGGGGCCGGGCACGGTCGTCGACGAAGGCAGCGCGAGCAGGCGCAGCTTGCCGTAGCCCTCGCGCACCTGGCCCGGCGTGCTGCCCGTCTCGGAGTCGACCGCGAGGAAGCCAGCCATGGCCTCGCGACGGCCCTCACCGCCGCCACCGGGCACGAACACGGAGGTCAGCGAGAACTCGGCGCTCTCCTGGCCGGGCATCTGCATGGTCAGATAGTACGGGGGTTGCAGCGAGGTCGGTGCGGACACGGGGTTGCCGTTGGCGTCCACGCGCTGCGAGGACGAGGAAGCGGAGGCGTCCCCGTACGTCGAGGTTTCCTCGGCCAGGCGCCAACGGTCACCGCCCGAGTAGAAGCCGGACGCGTCAGTCACATGGTAGGTGGCCAGCAGGTTGCGCTGAACCTTGAACATGTCCTCGGGGTAGCGCAGGTGGCTCATGAGATCGCCGGAAATTGCGGACATAGGTTCGACGCTGCCGGGGTAGATCTTCTCCCAGGTACGCAGGATCGGATCCTGATCGTCCCAGCGGAACAGACGCACGGAACCGTCGTAGGCATCGACGACGGCCTTGACGGAGTTACGCATGTAGTTGATCTTGTTGTTCTGCACGTACTGGCCCATTTGCGTGGACTGGGAGTCCACGGTCGCGTCTGAGAGGGACTCGTGCTGGGCGTAGGGGTAGTTGTTCGTGGTCGTATAAGCGTCGACCACCCACACGAGGCGCTTGTCGGTCGAGGGGTCCCCGTCCATATCGACGACCGCCGGGTAGGCGGACTGCTCGAGCGTCAGGTAGGGAGCAACCTTGGCCACGCGCAGCAGCGGGTCACGGTCGTAGAGGATCTGCGAGGCCTCGTTCGTCTGGGAGGAGAAGAACAAGTCGGTGGAGCCGAACTTGATCGCGTACAGGAGCTTGTTCCAGGTATTGCCCACGGAGGGGCCGCCGTTGCCGGTGAAGGTCGTGGAGACCTGGCCGCCGACGGCAGTGTCATCCGGGTAGTCGAGTTCCTGGGGAGCCGCGCCTTCGGGCGCACCGACGATCGAATAGTTGGGAGAACCCGGGCTGAAGTAGACGCGCTCCTCGTACTGCCCCATCTCACCGACGGAGGGCACAGACTGCTCCCAGTAGGAGGGCAGTCCGTCGCTGGTCAGCTGGTTACCGTAGGCGGCGACCGCGCCGAAGCCGTGCGTGTAGACGGTGTGCTGGTTGACCCACGTCTGCTGCTCGGCGGACAAGCCGTTCAGGTTGAGTTCGCGCACCGAGATGACGGTGTCGCGGCGCTCGCCGCCCACGTTGTAGCGGTCGACCTTCATGCCGGAGTTGAAGCCGTAGTACAGGCGGGATTGCTGGAGCTGCTGGACGGTCTTCGTGATGACCTTGGGGTCGAGCAGACGCACCTGGGAGGTCAGGGTGGCGTTGTCGAACTGGCCGGCCGAGGCCGTGGTGGCCGCGTCATAGTTCGTCTGATAGTCGACGTCGTCGAGGCCGTAGGCAGCCAGGGTCGCGTCAATGTTGCGCTGGATGTAGGGGGATTCGAGGGTGCGTTGGTTGGGGCGCACGCGGAACTGCTCGATGAGGGCGGGATAGGCACCGCCTAGGATGAGCGCGGCAACAACGGTGACAGCCACGCCGGTGACAGGCAGGCGCCACGTGCCGCGGAAGGCTGCGACAACGAAGAGGACAGCGACCAGGAAGGAGATGACCGCCAGGATGGAGTGGGCGGGCAGCTTGGCGTTGATGTCGGAGTACAAGGCACCGTGGGTGGAGCCGAAGTCCTGGGTGAGCAGCTCGTAACGGCCCAGCCAGTAGTTGATCCCAATGAAAACGGACAGGGTGGCCGCCATGAGGCCGGTCTGCAGGCGCGCGTGCTTGGAGGCGTGGGGGCGCGGGGCCAGGCGGATCGTCCCATACAGGTAGTTGACGACCAGGGCGGCGGCCAGACCAATGCCGGTGACGCTCATCAGGAAGGAGACGAGCACTTTGATCGCAGGCAGGACGAACACAAAGAAGGAAATGTCCAAGCCGAACTGGGGGTCAACCTGATGGAAGGAAGAGGCGTTGAGGAATTGCAGGAGCGTGCGCCACTCGGTGGCCAGGCGTGCGCCATTCGTAAAGCCGAAGAAGAGGGCGACCCCCCAAAAGGCCGCGCGCCGCACGGGTTCGAGGGCCTCCTGGTAGGCGCGCAGCGACGCCGAGGCCTGCCCGCGCGTAGAGGATGCGCGGTGACGGTAGGCGTAGGCCATGGAGAAGTACAGCAGGCCGGTCGCAACCAGCAGGCCGAGTATGAAGAGGCCGATGTGAGCCCCCCACTGGGTGAGGATGACGCGAGTCGCGCTCATCTGACGGAACCACAGGATCTCCGTCCAGACGATCGAGGCACCGTAGATAACGCCGATGATGGCGATGAGCGCGGTAACCGTGATCGTGCCGGGGCCGGGCTTGCGCAGCTTCACCTCGACGTGTGGCGTTCGCGGCCCTCGTGGGTGGCGTGGCTCATCGGATCCGAAGACCGAAAATGGGAAGCTCACAGCAATCCTCTCTGTTAAACCGAAAGCTATGTCCCAGTCTACCGGCGGGCACGTTGTTCTTCGTCGCTGTTTTGTCCGCTCTCCGTGAGATTATGGGCTTATGACAGTTGAAATGATGCCGAGTGCGCGACAGATTGCGCTGGCCAACGTGGTTGTTGATATTGAGAAGGGTGCCGCCCGGGTCGGGTGGGATCATGCGCCGTCGATTTACGCGCTGGTTCCCACGGCGATGCTGCTCGCCGACCCGAATCTGCCCGCCGACATCGCGGAGCAGCTCCGCGGCGGGTGGGATGGCTCGGAGGATCACCTGAGCGCGATTATTCAGGAGGATCTGGACACCGACGACATTGAGCAGGTACTTGCTCATCTGGCGTGGCCCGAGGCCGTCCCGGGTGCCGCGCTCACGGTTGAGCGCATCGTGGTTCCCCCGGAGGTCGAGGATGAGGCCCCCGAGGATCCCGAGGAGGCCCTCGAATTCATTTCGAACCACCCCGCGCGTACGGACGTGCGCCTGGCCGTAGGCGTCATGCGCACAGGCGAGTCGTGGTGCGCACTGCGCACGCGCGCCTTCGACTCTGACGACAAGGTCGGGCAGGGCTCCGTCCTGGTTCCCGCACTGGTCGACGCTCTGCGCGCATCCCTCGAGCCGGTGACGGACGAGCAGGCCTAACCACAGAGCGGCCCCGGCCTCGTTCCTTGGGTGACAGGGACGAGGTCGGGGCTCAGTTCTACCCTCAGCGCACGCAGCGGGAGCGAAGGAAGCATTACTCGCAGGTCGGCAGGGTCGCCCCGTTACCTTCCGCGATTGTGGCGACGGCTGTGGCGGCCTCGGATAGGTTGGAGACCTTCACGACGTTCAGGCCATCCGGGACGTGCCTGACGACCTCGGAGCAGTTCTCAGCAGGGGCCAGGAACCACTGGGCACCGTCGTCGTGCGCACCCCACAGTTTCTGTTGAATGCCGCCGATTGCGCCGACCTGGCCGTCGAAGGACATCGTGCCGGTGCCCGCGATCGCGTTGCCCCCGGTCATATCGCCCGGGGTCAGGCGGTCAATGATGCCAAGGGAGAACATCATGCCGGCGCTCGGGCCGCCCACGCCTTCCAGGTTGAAGGAGATGTCAACGGGCAGGGAGGGGTCGACGGTCAGGTAGATGCCGAGCTTCGAACCCGGCTCGGTTGCGGAGACGGCGATCGAGTCGAAAGACAGGTCCTGGGTAACGCCATCGCGCTCGACCGTGACCGTCATGAGGCTCCCCGCGGGCACGGTTCGCATGAGTGTGAAGGGCGTGGAGGCGCGTGTAATGTCGTGGCGCGTACCGTCGGGGGTCGTGATCGCCAACAGGATATCGCCTTCCTGGACGATGCCCTCCGCGTTGGAGCCTTCCGTTGTGCCCGCAATCGTTACAGTCGCCGGGACGTCCCAGCCGAGGTACTCGAGGGCCGCGACCTGGGAGGTCGTCTGCGAGTTACGCATCATGGCGGACTGCGCGTCGCTCACCTTGTCCTGGGTGGTTCCAGCGGGATAGACCGACTCGTAATCGACAATCTTGGCATGCGGGTCGAAGTAGGCACCCACCAGCTGAGCAAAGTTCAGACGGTTTCCGGGGCCACCCGCCTCGGAGACCGTGACCATGCGCAGTTGGCCCTGGCCGGGCTGCGCCTTGGCGGTGACCGACGCCGACTGGGCGTCGTCGAGCTGCACCTCCTCCCCCGTCGTGGGGTCAGTGCCCTCGATGGCGATCATCGGTTCACCGTTGGCGGAACCCAACACGTTAAAGGTCGGCCCGGGGCTGGAGACCACGAAGGGAGCGGGCACCCAGAAGAGGATCACCGCCATCGCAACCAGAGCGATGAAGGCCATCGCCAGCCGCCAGCTTACAAGCGGGGCGTGTCCTTCCCGGTCCCCGTTCTGGAGGGCGAGCGCGTCGTCATGTGTCGAGGTCATCTCGGTTTCATTCACCGTGCAATTGTGTCGCACCGGCGTTTGACGCGCACGCCCACCCCTTATGCTCTTAGCGTTTTCGCAGGGTTTTGTCAGCCTGGGTCAACGCCCACCCGCTAGTCTGTGGCCATGAATGAGAACGAGTCCGGTACCCCGTTTGAGGATTTCCTGCGCTCCATCCTGGGAGACGAGGCAGCCGCCGAGGCCGCCCGCGCTCTTGAGGCCCAGGGCTTCGATCCGGCGAACTTGCCTCCCGAGTTTTCTGACCCTGCTCGCATGCAGGCGGCCCTGGGTCAGTTCCAGTTCCTCATGAACACGACGGCCGGGCCGGTGAACTGGCGCGTCGTGGAAGACAGCGCCAAGCAGGCCGCCTACATGAGCGGCGACCAGGCTCCCACGGCGACCGAGGCCGAAGCAGCGCGCCAGGCGATGACGATCGCTGACCTGTGGCTGGACGCCGTCACGGACTTCGCGTCCGGTCCCGTCACCCGCGACGTGTGGAGCAAGGTCGCGTGGGTTGAGCACACGATCCCCACGTGGAAGCGCATCTGCGAACCCGTAGCACTCAATGTCTCGCGCGCCCTGTCCAGCGCGCTCTCCGAGCAGTTCGGCGAGGGCGGCGTCGATAGTGACGTACCCTTGCCCGACGGGATGGCCGCGATGTTGGGCAAGACGCAGGAGATGATGCCCCGCCTGTCGGCGATGATGTTCTCCGCGCAGCTCGCGCGCGCCCTGGGTGCCCTGGCCGGCGAGTCGTTTGGCACCTACGACACGGGCATCCCCCTGTCGGACACCTCGCACGCTGCCCTGCTGCCCCACAACGTCACGCAGTTCGCCGACGGCCTGGATGCCCCCTTCGATGAGGTGCGCCAGTTCCTGGCTGTGCGCGAGGCTGCCCACCGGCGTCTCTTTGCGTCTGTGCCGTGGCTGGAAGGTGACCTCGTGCGCGCGGTCGAGCGCTACGCGTCGCAGATCGCGATCGACACGGAGGCCATTTCTGAGGCGGCCCGCTCGGTGGATCCCTCGGACCCCGCGTCCGTCGAGTCGGCGCTCAGCGGCGGCGTGTTTGCGTTGTCGATGACGCCCGATCAGCGCCGTGCTCTCACGCGCTTGGAAACCATGTTGGCTCTCATCGAGGGCTGGGTCGAGGTCGTCACTGCCCGCGCGACACTGCCCTACCTGCCTCACGCGGACGCGCTGCGCGAGATGATGCGTCGGCGCCGTGCGTCGGGCGGTCCCGCGGAGGAGATTCTCGGAACCCTGATGGGCCTGCAGATGCGCCCGCGCCAGGCACGCGGAGCCGCGCAGATCTTCTCGCTCGTCGAAGCTGATGGTGGGCGTGACGCCCGTGAGGCCCTGTGGTCTCACCCGGACATGGTGCCCTCCGACACTGAGCTGGCGACGCCCGACACGTTCCTGACACTGCGCCGAGCTGCGGCAGAGGAGGACGCGGATATCGATGCCGCCCTCACCTCGCTGCTTGACGGCACGCTCGGCTGGGCGGAAGGGCTGGAACCCGGGGACGAGGCCGTGGCTGGTTCGAGCGATCAGGAGCACCAGTCCGAAGACACCTCACCGGACGATTCAGACAAGCATGAAGCAGAATGATCTGACAAGTTTTCCACAGATTTTTTAAAACGCTGCGCCAGTGGTGTCCGCAGGTTCATGATGATCTCGACAGGCATGAAACAAAGGAGATCATCATGAACCTGGCACCCAATACGGCGGTCCTGTGGCGCGGCCCCGGAGTCGCCCAAGTCGGCGGGGACCGAACCCACCACGTCCTCATGGAGAACCTGCACGCAAGCGACCAGATCTGGCTGAGCAACCAGGCTCGCTCTCCCCGATCCCCCGAACCCGCCCAGGCCTCGCCGGAACTCATCGCCAGGCTCAGCCGCGCTCATCTCATCGACGATGAGGACCGTCGCGTGCTCCTGCGCGTGGGGGTCCTCGGTGCGACACCCGGAACCGTCCTCGCACTGCGTTCCCTCGTGGATACGCTGCGCCTCTCCCTGGCGGTCGATGCCGAACAGCTGGTGGACGAGGACTGGGACAGGGTCTTCGGCGGGTCCTTCACCGGCACGCCCCGCGCCCGCGCGCTACGACGCGATCTAGCGCCCCTGATTCCCCTACCCCACCTGCACCTCCAAGGCGACGTCGACGTGGCGCTCGTGTCCGCCGACCGCGTCGTCGACCCCGGTATCCCCTTCGACCTGACAGTCCGCGACGTCCCGCACCTCATAGTGACGCGCGGCGAGCACTCCTACGAGATCGGCCCCTTCGTCATCCCGGGCGTCACCCCCTGTTTCCAGTGTTGTGAACACGCGCGGGCCGAGGCCGACCCCTATCGGCTCTCACATCTGCGTGAGCTCATGAATTGGCCCCTCGGGCCCCTCTCCATGCTCGCCCACTACGCCGCCGCCCTGCGCATAGCGCGCCTGGTACGCGACTTCGCCTCAGGCGACCTCACCGCGCGGCTGTGCGCCGAGGTCGCCACCGTCGACGAGGACGGGACCATCACCGTCGAGCGCACCGTGCCCGCACCCGAATGCGTGTGCGGAATCTGCGGGCTGGCCTGCTAGATCAGGATCCCTCCTCGACGGTGACCTCTTCGCCGCGCACGAGAGCGAGGACGGGGGCCGCGAAGCGCTGTACTTTGACGTCTCCGATACCGCGGATAACGCGCAGCTGCGTCGTGTTTTTCGGCATCGCCACGGCGATGTCGCGCAGCGTCTGATCGGTAAAGACCGTGTACGGCGGCACGCTCGCCAAGCGGGCCACTTCGAGGCGCCACGCCTTGAGCCGCCCGAATAGCTCGATGGCCTGGGGCGAGGCCTCCTCCTCGAAAGCCTGGTTGAGCGCACGGGTGGAGGGACGTGCCTTTTTCTTCGGCGCGCCGCCGCCCTGCGCCGACGATCCGGAGCGCCGTTCTTTGGGCCAAATGCCGTCCAGGAGGCGACTGCGCTGACGCTTGCCTCGCCCATCCGCGCCCCGCGAGCGCGCCCACGACAGGGTGAGTAGGTCGCGGGCTCGGGTGACGGCCACGTACAGCAGGCGTCGTTCCTCCTCGCGGGCTTCGGGGGTTTTCGCGTACGAGATGGGCAGCAGGCCCTCTGAGAGGCCAACCAAGAAAACTGCATCCCACTCGAGGCCCTTGGCGGCGTGGATTGTGGCCAGCTCGACGCCTTCCTTGTCGGGTTCAACCTGGTAAGCGATCCTCTCGTCGAGTTCGGCGACGAAGGCGGCCAGCGTGGGTGCCTGTGAGTCGTCGGCCCACCCGACGATAGCGTTCATGTTCGACCAGCGCTCAGAACCCGCTTGGGCCGAGGGGGCCTCGGGAGACCAGCCGACGCCGGAGAGAACCTCGCGCACGACCTCTCCCACGGTTCCCTCTTCCGAGGCTGTGGCCGCGGCGCGCAAGCGCGAGATTGCGGTGCGCACGTCGTCGCGGGCAAAGAAGGGTTTTCCTCCGGCGACGGCCACGGGAATGCCGCGCGCGCCCAGGGCTTCCTCGAAGGCTTGGGATTGGCCGTTAGTGCGCATGAGGACAGCAATGTTGTGGGGCTGGGTGCCGCCGGCGATGAGATCAGCGATCTGTGCGGCGACTCCCTCGGCCTCGGCGTGGTCGTCCTCGTAGGTGCAGTATCCGACGTGTGCTCCCCCGTCGCGCTGGCTGGACAGGCGCACTGTGCCGTCGCGCTGTGTGGCGCGGGCGAGGACGTCGTTGGCCAGGGTCACGATCTGCGGAGTGGAACGGTAGTCGCGCGTCAGTTCGACGATGCGAGCACCGGGGTGTTTGCGTCCGAACCCCGTCAGATAGACCGGGGAAGCGCCCGTGAAGGAGTAGATCGTCTGTGCGACGTCGCCGACGACGCACACGTCGTGGCGACCACCCAGCCACAGGTCGAGGAGGCGTGCCTGGAGGAGGTTGACGTCCTGAAACTCATCGACCACGAAGGATCGGTACTGCTTGCGCACGATGGAGGCGACGTCGGCGCGTTCCTGCAACATGCCACACAGATAGATGAGGATGTCCTCGAAGTCGATGACTCCGCGTTCGTTTTTCGCGTCCTCATACACGTCGAGGAGGCGTGCCATGTCGACCGCGTCCAGCCCGGCGGGTACGTCTCTTCCCAGGCGTTCCACGCGCGAGGCGTAGTGCGCGGCGTCAATCATCGAGACTTTCGCCCATTCGACCTCGGCGGCGATGTCGCGCACGTTCGTGCGGTCAAACGCGATGCCGAGGCGGGCAGCGGCGGCGGCGACAAGGGAGGCTTTGTGCGGCACGACGTCGGGCAGTGGTCCGCCAACGACGGTGGGCCAGAAATGGCGCAGCTGGCGCAGCGCCGCGGAGTGGAAGGTGCGTGCCTGCGCCTTGGGAACCCCCAGCTGGGACAGGCGGTGTCGCATCTCGAAGGCAGCGCGCTGCGTGAACGTTACGGCAAGCACATTTGAGGGGTCAAAAGCACCGACGGCAGCCCCGTAGGCGATGCGATACGTGATCGCCCGCGTTTTACCTGTGCCCGCGCCGGCCAGCACGGCGAGCGGGCCGGCCACCTGCGTGGCGACGGCGCGCTGATCGGGATCCAGGGCGTCGAGCAGTTCCTCGGGGTTCATGCTCCCTATTCTTCCATTGCCCGCCCTCAGTTGCGTCCCGCGTCGTCCGGTCCGCTCGGCAGGTCGGTGCCATACCAGTCGGCGAGGAGCGCCTAGGCGATGGACGTGCGTCCGGGCGCGCTGATCTCCCCGGATTCGAGCGCGCGCGTCAGCTTCTCGCGGCTGTAGAAGCGTGCCCACTCGATCTCGACGCCGTCCGCCTGCGGGGTGGGGCGCGGCTGACGCGTGCGGGCACGGTATCCCATCATCTGCGAGCGCCCGAAGGGCCAGGGCTGGGTCGCGACGTAAGTGGGCGTCTCAATCTCGATGCCAACCTCCTCGGCGACCTCACGTGCAACCGTCACGTCCGGGGATTCCCCAGCCTCGACGTAGCCGGCGATGATCGAGACGAAACCCGGCTTCCACAGTGCGTTGTGCGCGAGCAGCACGCGCCCGTCGTGATCCTGGACGAGGACGATGATCGCCGGGTCCTGGCGGGGGTACTCGACGCGGTCACAGGACGCGCAGCGGGCCGCCCAGCCGCCAGACTCCAGCGACACGGGCGAGCCGCATCGCCCACAAAATGGTAGGTAGCATGCCATCCGGCCAGCGCGACCGCAGTCAGGGCCACGGCGGCCTCGTCGCCGCCGAGCCTCCACCCGACCGCACGCAAGTGCTCCCAGGTGCCCTCTGCCTCGTCCCGGCTGGTCTCGAGCGCAACAATCGGGCGGCCGCCCGCCACCCCGATGAACGAGGCCGTGGATCCCTCGAGCGCACACGTGGCCTCGTCTCCACTCAGGCGACGCAGAGTCGGCGTATCCGAGGATGCTGCCACGGCCTCGTCGAGGAGGACAAAACCGGAGTGGTCGACGACGATGACATCGGCCTCACCGGCGCGCACGAGGGCAGCCGGAGCCACGGAATCACGCAGCGCAACAGCCGGATCGACGTGACCGCGGACGAGAGGTAGATCAAGACTCATAACTCCACGGTAACGCGGTGAGCTACCCTAGGCACTATGACAAACACTCCCCTGCGCGCCGATGGGCGCACCCCGTCTCAGCTCCGTCCCGTCTCCATTACCCGCGGTTGGTC
>ERZ1699235.102-NODE-102-length-35825-cov-5.445347_pt1 | contig 35825 bp, 13 predicted proteins | sample MGYA00581546_ERZ1699235 | MGnify/ENA primary metagenome ERZ1699235 (study PRJEB42319, sample SAMD00040334) | human oral metagenome | material: saliva | host: Homo sapiens | study: EMG produced TPA metagenomics assembly of PRJDB4115 data set (Metgenomic analysis of... | reverse complement strand
GCTTCCATCGCTCTTCGTTCGACTTGCATGTGTTAAGCACGCCGCCAGCGTTCGTCCTGAGCCAGGATCAAACTCTCCAAGATATCTTGAAGCTATTTGAATAGCTCATTATTTGTTGTCGTTACATTTAAGTAACTTTGAATTATGGTTGGTTTTGACTTTGTCAAAACCCGCACTCTGGCATATGTTCAATCATATGATTGATTACCTATCATTGTTCAGTTTTCAAAGATCTGTACCAGCTAAACTAGATTTTATCTAGCTTTGAAGCACTTTCTTTCAAAGTGTTTCACCAACTGGCGACTAGATTATAATAACATGTTGTCACTTTCATGTCAACACCTTTTTATAATCTTTTTTAGAATTTTGTAATTTCTGTTTAAACCAGGAATTACATTTTTATTCTAAAACGATTATCAACAAACATAGATTTTATCTAGTGTTTGCTAACTAATAAACAGTCGCTTCGAACGACTGTATAGCTATTATAGTACAAAGAACCGAGGGGCGCAACCCCTAATTTTAAAATTTTACAAACTTTTTTCTATATCTCTTTATATGGTATATTCCTTTACTTATCATACTATATATTGTATTTATTAATTATATAAATATACTAATACTATGCAATTGGATTAATATATCGTTAGTTTACTATTTTAGGCATTTATAAGTCTTGTTTTAGTAACTGGTCTATACCCTCACCAATATGTATATTTATTTCCGCGTATTATATTACCCTTATCACGTATTATATTGCCCTTATATAGTATATATTATATAAGGCTACTATATTCTTTTTTAGTTATTATAAATAAAAACAACGCCATCCAACCAGATGGCGTTGTTTAATAAGGATTTGTGTTCCCTAGTCGGGGGTCCAGGGTATAGGGCCCTCATAAACTCAATATAAGGGCCAATGTGTCATTTTAGATATATGTGTATGTAAGGGATACATCATATATCATCAGTATGTATTAGAGATCAACTAAGCCTTTTAACGAGAGAAGAAAAGGCTACAATACCTACATTACTATAGATATTGTTTATTGTTGAATCGCACTGCGCAAATCAACTTTGTTGTAGTCATTGCTACCCATTGGTTCGTTAATAGCTTTGCGAAGGTCTACTACGTGCTCATCAGCAGCAGTTGGTTCTTCACTTGCTTTATTTTTAACTGTTTCTTTAGCAGCGAACCAAATTGTTTCGTTCATGTAGTGACGAAGTTCTTCGTTAGATACATGTTCTTGCTCTTGTGCAAGGATATCCAAGATTGCATCTTCTAATACTTGTGCTTCGTCGTCATTCATAGGACCGCCTACTTGTTTTTGCTTTTGTACAACTTCGTTAACACGATCTACCATGCCACGCAATACGTTGTAACCATAGCTATTTACGAAGCCATCTTTTTCATTGTATTTAGGTGTTTCAAAGTATTCGTATTCGTTTTTGTTGCGGTTTTCACCGTTCCAATTTAAAGCTGTTTCAAAGCCATGTACACGACCTAAAGAATGTGTACGGAAGTAATCAGCATAGTTATGTTTATCTTTGGAATGCAACCATTTTTTATCAGCTTTAGTCAATTGTTCATGATTGTTGCGTTTAGCTTCTGCTAAAGCGATTTTTTGTTCAGCATTTTCCCATGCTTTCACGTAATCATGAAGGGATTGTACTACTTGTGGGCTAGCCACAGGTACCAATACAACATTGCTCAAACCAGGTGCGGATGCAGGGTTAGGCAAGATCAAGTTATCATCATATGTTGGTGCGCTTGCTGCGTGACCAGTGATGGATGCTGCGCTCATTAAAAGTGCCGCTGTGAAAGCAAGCATTGTAGATTTTTTCATATCTATTCCTCTTTTCATAGTCGAATTAATGTGCTGGTTGAGGGCTCCCGAAGGAACCCGTACCAGTTGTATCCATTTGCTAACTAAATTACATACCCATTTTCGCCATCATTGCAGCCATTTGAGCTTTCAATACTTCTACTTCACTTTGTAGACCAGCGTTTTGAGCTTTAATTTGTTCGTTTTCATATTTCAAGTCAGATACTTCACCTTTTAATCCGGCGTTTTGAGCTTTCATTGCTGCCATTTCAGTTTGTACTGCGTATGCAGAGCTGATAGGGCCTTTGCGGTAGCGGTCTGCTACAGCTGCTTCAGCATCTCTGTTACCAACTTTCCAAGTTACACCAGCGTTTGCCATCATGTGGCTAGAACCGCCAGCCCAGGACAAGCCGCCATGGAACATTGTGGACTCGTTTTTGTAATGAGCTACGCCCACTGCAATCGCGGAGTTACCACGGTAGTTACCGTAACCAGCCATGATTTGAGTTGGTTCCAATGGATCGTATTGCATAGGTTTCAATGCGGACAATGCTGCACCTTGTGCACCTACACGACCGATTTCTTCGTTCAATTGATCAACGCGAGGGTCAACTGCGCCTTTTACAGAAAGGTCATAGTTCAAGCCACCGTCAGCAGATTCAGTTTTCTTCAATACTACGGAATGATCATCAGATGTCAATGTAGTACGGGAATCTTTCAATTGTTTAACGTTTACTGCATCAGTATCATTAGTGCCTTTTTGAACATTAGTGATTTTGTTACCACCCATGTTGAGGTTACCACCAGTGATATTTACAGTATCGCCACCGAAGGATACTTTAGGACCATTGGAGTTATTGGAAATGGAAGTGATGTTAGTGAGGTCGCCTTTCACGTCGAAGGATACTTTACCGTTCGCATCAGTGTGAGCAGTAGTATTCACACCGTTGGAGAAGTCTAAACCTTCAGATAACATTACTGTTCTAGCGTTGCCACCATTTTCTTTATAAGTCAATGGAATTTGTTTAGCTGCTTCTTTACCATTGAAGTTAACTTGGTAGTTAGTTGTATGGTTAGTAGCATTTGGTTGAACGTCTACAGTGATCGCTTTGTTGTCACCTGTTACAGTAACTGCTTCACGAGCTGCATCTTTAACGTCATTTTTATCTACAGATACTTCGTATGTTGCACCAGCTGCACCGAATGTATCGCCAGCTTTAGGAGCTACTTTAGCGATGTTATTAGCATCAGCTTTAGCTTGTACTTTTTCAGTAGATTTTTTAGCTGCTTCTTCTTGAACAAGTTTCAATTGTTCTTCAGTTGCTGCACGACCTTTAGTTGCGAAGTCAGCAGAATCAAGAGTTTTATTAGTTAAGCCAGTGATATCACCAGTTTTACCATCAAGCTTGATTGTGTTGTCGCCAGCTACGTTAACTACTTGGTCACCTTTGAATTCTAATTTGCCGTCGCCTTCGTTGTTAGTGATGGAAGTGATTTTGTTCAAATCGCCTTCAACATTAACTTTGTAAGGGTTAGCTTTAGAACCGTCGCCAGTCACTTTAGTGTTTTGACCGTCAACAAGGTTAGTTTTAGCTGCTTTCAATTGACGTACGTTAACCGCATCAGTATCGTTTACACCGTCTTGAACGTTAGTAATTTGTTTATTACCAGCGTTGATACCGTCTTTAGTTACGGATGGGCCATTGTTGATTACTAAGCCACCATCAGTGATCTTAGTATCGCCAATTGTTACGGAACCTTTATTAGTAAGATCTACATTGTTGCTCAATGCATATTCTACTTTAGCACCGTTTTCGTTGCTAGTTTGTTTTACAGTGAGGTTTTTACCGCCGGAGAATTCAACAGTTTTACCATCAGTAATTTTCTTAGCTGCTGTTTCAGAATCAGCAGTAGTATTACCAGAAGATTTAACGTTGAAGCTGTTCATTGTACCAAGGCCAGAACCGCTAATTGTCATTTCGCCATTAGCAGATTTGGATACTGTGATACCGTCAGCACCTTTAACATTTACTTTACCGCCGTTAGCTGGAACATCTGTGCCATTAGCTTGGATTGTCCAGATATCGTCAGTGTTAGCGAATGTTTTGTCGCCGTATTTAATGCGGTCCCCATCTTTCTTAATTGTTGTGTAATTATCAGGTGTACCTAAGTGGATTTCCTTAGTTTGGATGGAGTCGATGCCTTTGATGTTTTTATTCAAGCGAATGTTCAAAGTATCGTTACCATCAGCAGTTACAGCGATGTTACCTGCAGCAGATTCAAATGTTTTTTCTTGCTCTTCAGTAACGCCTTCACCTTTAACTTTAACTGTGGAGTTAAGTTTATTTTTGTTTACAACGCTTTCATTGTTACCAGTGAATTTCAAGCCGTCATCAGTAGTAGCAACTTCGTGTTTGTTCTTGTTGCTATCTTCGTAAACGATACGAGTCATACCGTTAGTACCGTTTTTACCATCTACACCGTCTTGACCGTTAGCACCTTTGAAAGTAAGACCATCTTTACCGTCTTTACCATTCAAGCCGATAGAGCCGTCTTTACCGTTGATTACAACAGCAGAACCGTCTTTACCGTTTACACCGATCTTACCGTCAACACCTGGTTTACCATCTTTACCGTCATTACCAACTTTGATATCGTCGGACAATGCATAGTTGTAAGTATGGTTGCCAGTTACTTTATCAACGATTTGTTCAACAGTTAAGTTTTTACCTGCACCGAAGTTTACAGTTGTGCCAGGTTTTACGATTGTTGCACTGTGTTCGCCTACTGTGTTACCAGTAACGTCACCTTTCCAACCGGAGTTGTTGATTGTATCTACTACAGTTTTAACTGTTGCGATACCATCTTCACCATCTACGCCTGGTTTGCCGTCAACGCCGTCTTTCACTTTACCAAGTGTTACGTCGTATTTAACAACACCGTTTGCATCAACGGAAGCTTTAGTGTAGTTACCGTCAACGAAGTTCAAGCCTTCAGACAATTTAACTTTTTGTTTAGCACCGCCGTTAGCTGTGTAGTTAAGTTCAGCATCGCCAAGGTTAGTTGCTTTTGCATTTACTGTGTAAATGTTTTGACCATCAGCACCAATTGTTTTATCAACTGTTACGTTGTCACCAGCTTTAACTTCTGTCTTAGCGGATTTCAATTGTTTTACGTTAACTGCGTCAGTGTCATTTACGCCAGCTTTCACGTTAGTGATGTTCAAGTCACCAGCATTGATGCCACCTTTAGTAATGGATGGACCATTGTTGATTACTAAACCACCGTCAGTGATCTTAGTATCGCCAATTGTTAAGGAACCAGATGGAGTCAAGTTAACTTCTTTGGACAATTGAACTTTCAATTTGCCATCTACGTTGTTTACGCCGATGTTGTTGTCAGTCAATTTGGACTTATCTGCACCACCAACAACGTCCATAGTTTCGTTCAATTTCTTAGCGATAACTTTGGATTTATCAGCACCTTGTGCATCATCGCCAGCATATTTCATGCCATCATCCAATGTAGCCACTTCGTGTGTATTCTTGCTGTTATCTTCGTATACGATACGAGTGATACCATCTTTACCGTTGACACCAGGTTGACCATCTTTAGCTTTCATAGTAAGACCATCTTTACCGTCTTTACCATTCAAGCCGATGGAACCATCTTTACCGTTGATTACAACAGCGGAACCATCTTTACCGTTTACGCCGATTTTACCGTCAACACCGTCTTTACCATCTTTACCGTCGTTACCAACTTTGATGTCATTAGACAATGCATATGTATAAGTTTGTTCACCAGTTGCATTATCGATTTTTTGAGTAATTGTCAAATTATCGCCTGCTGCGTAGGATACAGTTTTACCGTTGCCTACTGCTGTTACAGCGTGGTTACCAACTACATTACCTTTCGCATCTGTGGAGAAGGAGTAGCCGTCTTTAATTTGATCTGCCAAACCAGACAAGTCGATTTTCGCGATTGTATTAGCTTGGTTAGCGCCATTGCCATCGTTGTATTTCAATGTAACGGATTTATCTGCTGCATTATAAGAGTAAGATGTAGTAGTTTCACCTGCACGATCAGATTGAGTTGGTGCAATGTGTAAATCGTTAGCTTTGGAAATACGTTTTACATCGCCGATGTTAGCTGCGTTATCGATTACATCGCCACCAGATTTAAGGTTAGTGATGTTGTTGCCACCCATGTTCACGTTGCCGCCATCGAATTTGAATTCGTTACCGCCGATTGTGAAAGTAGCATTACCACCATTCTTAATTGTGTTGATGTTGTTCAAGTCTTTAGCCAAACCGATATTGATTTCGCTGTTACCATCAGCACCTTGAGTGATGCTAGTTTTGATGTTAGAGGAATCATATTCGGAATCAGCTTTAGCGCCAGTACCTTTTACAGTTACTTTAGAGCCAAGTTTATTTTTCTTTTCGCCACCAGAGTTAGCGTCGAAGCGTAAACCATCATCTAATGTAGCTACTTCATGTTTGTTGTTGTTTTTATCTTCGTAAACAATACGAGTTACACCGTCAGCACCTTTTTCGCCTTTCATAGTAAGACCATCTTTACCGTCTTTACCATTGAGGCCGATGGAGCCGTCTTTACCGTTGATCACAACGGAAGAACCATCTTTACCATTTACGCCGATTTTACCGTCAACGCCATCTTTACCGTCTTTGCCATCGTTACCAATCTTGATATCGTTAGCCAAGTCGAATTCAACTTTAGCGCCGTCGTTATTACTAGTTTGTTTAACAGTCAAGTTTTTACCTGCTGACATTTCAACTGTTTTACCATCAGAGATAGTTTTTGCAGTAGTTTCAGAATCAGCAGTTGTATTACCAGTGGATTTCACATTCCATACGGATTGTGCAGCACCTGGAGCTACATGCAAGTCGTAAGTAACTTGGTTACCGTTTTCAGTTTTGTTAACTGTTACGGAATTATCGTTGGAAGTTACTACTGTACGAGAATCTTTCAACTGTTTAACGTTAACTGCATCAGTATCGTTTACACCAGCTTTTACATTGGTGATGTTCAAGTTACCAGCGTTGATACCAGTTTTAAGAACAGATGGGCCACCAGAGATAGTCAAGCCACCGTTATTAACAACAGTGTCGCCAATAGTTAAGGAACCAGATGGAGTCAAGTTTACGTTGTTGTTAAGATCGTATTTAACTACGCCATCAGCAGCTACAGAAGCTGTTGTGTTGGAACCATTAGTGAAGTTCAAACCTTTATCCAATGTAACTTTTTGGTCGTTAGAGCCATTCGCTTTGTATGTTAAAGGAATTTGTTTAGCAGCTTTATCGCCATCAAATGTTACTGTATAAGTTGTGTTATGGTTTGTTTCATCTTTAACAGGTGTAACAGTGATTGGATTGTTAGTAGTGTTCGTAGTATTTACAGTCACTGCTTCACGAGCTGCATCTTTAACAGCATTACGGGAAACATTTACTTCGTATTTAGCATTTGCATCACCAGTTTGTTTGCCGTCAGCTACAGTGATATCAGCGATGTTAGTGTCGCCTGCAGCAGCAGATTTTTTAACAACGCTTTCAACAGCAGCTTTATCGCCTGTTGGCAAGTTGCTCAAGTCGATCTTAGCTGTTTTGTTCACTGCATTATCATTGCCATCAACATATTCCAATGTAACTGTTTTATCAGCGTTCACTGTGTATGTTTTGTCTTTGATATGAATGTCGTTAGCTTTGGAGATACGTTTAACGTCGCCAATGTTAGCTGCGTTATTGATCACATCGCCACCAGATTTAAGGTTAGTGATGTTATTATCGCCCATGTTCACATTGCCGCCATCGAATTTGAATTCGTTGCCGCCGATTGTGAAAGTAGCAGGACCTTCGTTTTTAATAGTCTTGATATTAGTCAAGTCACCAGCTAAACCGTATTCAACTTTAGCGCCGTCTTCGTTGCTAGTTTGTTTTACAGTCAAGTTTTTGCCTGCTGCCATTTCAACTGTTTTACCATCAGTGATAGTTTTTGCAGCTGCTTCAGAGTCAGCAGTTGTGTTACCAGTGGATTTCACATTCCATACGGATTGTGCAGCACCTGGAGCTACATGCAAGTCATAAGTAACTTGGTTACCGTTTTCAGTTTTATTAACTGTTACGGATTTATCGTTAGATGTAACTACTGTACGGGAGTCTTTCAACTGTTTAACGTTAACTGCATCAGTATCGTTTACGCCTGCTTTCACATTAGTAATGTTCAAGTTACCAGCGTTGATGCCAGTCTTAGTAACGGATGGGCCGCCTGTAATTGTTAAACCACCATTGTTGAGAATTGTGTCACCAATTTTCAAGGAACCATTTGGTGTTAAATCAACATCATTGGACAATGCATATGTGTAAGTATGTTCACCAGTTGCATTATCAATATTTTGAGCAACAGTTAAGTTTTTACCTGCTGCATAAGAAACAGTTTTACCATTTGCTACAGGTGTAACAGCATGGTTACCAACTACATTACCTTTAGCGTCAGTGGAGAAGGAATAACCGTCTTTGATTTGATCAGCCAAACCGGACAAGTCGATTTTCGCCACTGTACCAGATTGGTTAGCACCGTTACCATCGTTATATTTCAATGTAACAGATTTGCTTGCTGCATCATAAGCGTAAGATGTAGTAGTTTCACCTTGACGGTTAGAAGATGTTGGAGCAATGTGCAAGTCGTTAGCTTTAGAAATACGAGTTACGTCGCCGATGTTAGCAGCGTTATTCACTACATCGCCACCAGATTTAAGGTTAGTAATGTTTTGGTCACCCATGTTGATAGGGCCATTTGTGATGTTAATGGAGTTAGGACCAAATTCCATTTTTGGACCATTTGTAGTATTGGAAATGGAATTGATATTAACTAAATCTTTATTCACATCGTATTTAACAACGCCTTCAGCATCTACAGAGGCTGTTGTATTTTTACCGTTTGTGAAGTTCAAACCTTTATCCAATGTAACTGTTTGAGCATTTTGGCCATTCGCTTTGTAAGTCAAAGGAATTTGTTTAGCAGCTTTGTTGCCATCGAATGTTACTTGGTATGTAGTGTTATGATTTGCTTCATCTTGTACAGGTGTAACAGTGATAGGGTTGTTAGTTGTGTTTGTAGTATTTACAGTTACTGCTTCACGAGCTGCGTCTTTTACGTCGTTACGGGATACGTTTACTTCGTAAGTTGCGCCTGCATCACCGAAGTTTTCACCAGCTTTAGGTGCAACTTTAGCGATGTTTTTGTCGCTAGAACCAGCTACATCTGCTTTAGCTTGTACTTTTTCAGTAGAAGCTGCAGTAGGTTTTACGTTGTTAACATCTACAGTATATACAGTTTTTGTGCTGCCATCTGCATTTTGAATTACATTGCTTGTTACTTTCGCAGCATTTTTACCTTCTACTACAACAGTGCTGTTCAATTTATTTTTAGCGCTGTCGGATAAGTCAGCTACTACATTGCTACCGGATGCAGTTGTTTTAATGTACTCACCATTGTTAGCACCAACTACACCAAAGCTCAAGCCGCCTTGTTTGTTCAATTTTTGAAGATCAGTAGCGCCTGTGTTACCAGTCAAACCAACTGTGTTATTGAACTTGTTATTAACAATGTTCAATTGTTCTTCAGTAGCAGCACGACCTTTTTTAGCGAAGTCAGGGGCATCCAAAGTTACGTTAGTTAAACCAGTGATGTCACCAACTTTAGCATTCAAGTTAATGTTGTGATTGCCTGCAACGTTTACAGTTTGGTTACCACCAAATACAACTTTGCCGTCGCCACCTTTATTAGTGATGGATGTAATGTCTGTTAAATCACCTTCAACGTCTACTTTGAAAGTTTTAACACCATTGATTTCACGGTTGCTAACCTTTGTATTCTTACCATTTTCCATATCGATGGATTTTTTAGCAAGATTTTGGATAACTGTTTCGCCACCCTTGTTGATATTGGAAAGATCTTGTTTAGCAATACCTGTGATAACAGCCGTTTCGTTAGGAACGTCTTTGTTGTTACCATCAAGGTAAGTCATTGTTACTTTGCCGTTGTTATCAACTGCGTATTCACCAGGTTTAATGTGACGTTCGTCAGCACGAACTTGTTTCAATTGGCTAACATTAACTGCATCGTTGTCGTTTACGCCAGCTTTCACATTAGTAATCTTCAAATCACCAGCGTTGATGCCAGTCTTTGTAATGGAAGGACCATTATTGATAGTCAAACCATTGTCAGTGATGTTAGTATCGCCGATTTTGATAGACCCATCTGGAGTCAAATCGATGTCTTTGTTCAATGCAAATTCAACAGCTGCATTACCATTTTTATTAGTTTGTTTAATGGTCATGTTTTTGCCGGCTTGCATTTCCACAGTTTTGCCGTCACGGATTTCTTGAACGCCAGCAGAACCTTGTGCCACTTTACCTTCTGTAGCAGTAGATTTCACATTGAAAGAGCTCATGTCGCCAGTTTTCAAACCGCTCAAGTCGATAACTGCTTTAGGGCCATTAACAGTTTTACCATTACCATCTTGGTAAGTCAATGTAACCTTTTTGTTAGCATCTACAGTATATTCAGCCACATTGTTATTAGTGCCTGCTGTAGGAGCCACATGCAAGTCATTAGCTTTGGAAATACGAGTTACGTCGCCAATGTTAGCAGCGTTATTCACTACATCGCCACCAGATTTTAGGTTAGTGATGTTATTATCACCAAGATCTAGGTTACCGCCAGTGATGCTGATGTTGTTACCACCAAAGTGCATTGTAGGACCACCATTGTTAGTGATGGATGTAATTTCTTTAAGATCCTTATTCAAGGAATATGTATATGTTTGTTGGCCAAGAGATGTTTCAATATCTTGCTTAACTGTTAAGTTCTTACCAGCTGCGTAGTTAACTGTAGTGCCGCTTTGAACTTTTGTAGGTGTTGCTTCACCGTCAAGTTTACCACCGTTAGCTGTAGCATTTGTTAAGAAGTCATATTTAGCAGCAGTATCAGCAGCGTTAATTGTGTATGTAGTACGACCATCAACTGTTTTTTCATCAACAGTAACGTTTTTACCAGCTTTCACCATGCCTTTGTCATCAAAACCTACAGTGATTTTGGAGTCTTTCGCACCGTCATGAGCCGCTACAGTAGATACACGACCTGTACCGATTACGTTCAATTTACCGCCATCAGTTAAGAAGTCACTCTTACCAGTGTTACCAGTTACAGCAACGCCAACGTTTTTCAATTGAGCTACGTTAACAGCGTCAGTGTCTGCAGTACCTGCAGCAAGACCAGTCAATTGACGAGTCAATGTACTGCCATTACCGATGGATACAGCAGCTGTAGTTGCTTTCTGTACATTGCCTTGTAAGTTAGTGTATTTACGGTTATGTAAATCAGATGGGTTGTAACCAAGAACGCCTTTATCTGTTGTTGTTATAGAAGAGGAACCAAGAGCTACACCATTAGCAATGTTCGCCTCTGCAGCACTACCCAAAGCAGTTGCAGCCTCAGCATTTGCTTTAGTTGTACGACCTAATGCAACACCGTATTTGCCACCTGCACGAGCACCAGCACCTTCAGCAATACCAGCTTCGCCAGCTGCTTGAGATTGCATACCGATAGCAATAGAGTTTACACCAGATGCAACAACACGATCAGAAGTTTTACCACTTTGACCGATAGCAATGGAGTTGTTACCAGATGCATCAGCACGAGCACCTAACGCTGTTGCACCAGAGCCTGTAGCATGTGTATCACGGCCAATTGCAATAGCATCTAAGTTAGTCGCTGTATTATCACGACCGATAGCAATTTGGGAATTTTCTTTATTACGTTCTACATCACCGCGATTACCATCTGCAGAGTCAGTCAAGTTATTTTTACCGATGGAGATACCACCCATTGTTTTTGCATTATTAAATTGACCCAAAGTTACAGTGTCTGCCACGTGGGATGTATTTTCAGAACCAATGGCAACTGAGTTTTGGCCCTTTGCATTATTGTTGTAACCAGCAGCAAAAGAACCTGCACCAGTAGCATTAGTATATACACCCATAGCAGAAGCGCTAGTACCAGTAGCACTAGAGTAATTACCTACTACAGTAGAATATTCACCTGCTTTTTTAGGCGTTGTTTCCCAAGAGCCTTTGGTGTAATTAACATTATTGTAGGTACCAATAGCAACGGCAGCTTTAGCATCAGCATTATTTACATTACCAACAGCAACAGAACCATTGCCAGATGCAGTATTACCAGCACCAACAGCTGTAGCAGCACCGCCTGTAGCTGTATTTCTATTACCTACTGCAGTAGTTGCGTTATTTGTAGATGTATTTTTAGCACCAATAGCTACCTTTCCATCATGGCCACCTACATTATCTGTAGTATTTTGGTAACCTACAACGATGGAGTTTTGACCAACATTATAATTCTCCCCATTAAAACCAGGCTGAGTGTTAGCCCAGATATTAACATGGCTATTATTATAATCTGCATTTGCCATTGCTTCTTGTGGAGCAACGCCACCCATAGCACCAGCTACAGCCAAGCCAGCCAATACGCTAGCTAATACTTTTTTCTTGCCGTTATTATTTTTAGCAGTTTCAGGTACTACTACGTAGCAGCCTTTAGATTTGCTATAAACGACCTTAAAAACCTTATTCATAGAAACTATGAACCCCTTTCTCTCTTATAAAGAAAACACTAAATGCCTTATATACATTTTTTGTTTCATGAATTGTTTATGACACACGTTCACATACTATTCATTAAGATATTAATATGATAACAATTTATAAACTAATTGTAAATAGAAATTCCTAAAATAATTAAAATAAATTTTATATTTCTAAACAAGATAAACTGAATTTTCTAGATATGAGAAAATATCTCCACATCAGCATAGAACAAGGGTTTCTCTATAATTGTATTATATATAATATAATACATTATATATATAAGAGTATAAAATGGATCGTATCAGTTTATATTTACATTATATTTGTATATCTTATACAAGTTTATCTTCATCTAAAATATATAAACTTTCTAAATTAGATGAAGATAAAACATAGTAATAAAGCGTTTCTTCATAAATGCATAGAAAAAGGTAGTTAATATAAGCAGTCTATTATTTTATAATTGTTTATATTTGTACAGCTATTGAGCCAAGTAAGTAAGGGCAACAATACATAAACGCAAAAAAACAACGCCATCCTTTCGGATGGCGTCGTTTCGCATAAGGATTGTGTGCCCTAGTCGGGGTCCAGGGAACAGCAAGGCCCTCAAACAATCGCCGTATGAGGGCCATATGTAGTTGTTCATTATATACACTGTGCGTCACACATCATTTCCTAATTCATTGTATATCGTTTATGCCGAGCTCTCAGTGTGTTAATGATTTATAGTTAAATTTACAAACCTTATTATTGAATCGCAGCGCGCAAGTCTACTTTTTTAGTTTCTTGGTTAGCTGGACGATTGATTGCTTCGCGAAGATCTACAGTGTGTTCGTCTTGAACTGTAGGTTCTTCACTTGCTTTATTTTTAACTGTTTGTTTAGCTGCGAACCAGATTGTTTCGTTCATGTAGTGACGAAGTTCTTCGTTAGAAACGTTTTCTTGGTCTTTAGCCATTACATCCAAAATAGCATCTTCTAATGCTTGTGCTTCGTCGTCAGTCATAGGACCGCCAACTTCTTTTTGTTTTTGGATGATTTCGTTAATACGATCTGTCATGCCGCGCAATACATTGTAACCATAGCTATTAGTGAAGCCATCTTCTTTATTGTATTTAGGCATTTCAAAGTATTCGTATTCGTTTTTATTACGGTTTTCACCATTCCAGTTCAAGAACACTTCTTGACCATGTACACGACCGATGGAATGTGTGCGGAAGTAGTCAGCATAGTTGTGTTTGTCATAGGAATGTAACCATTTTTTCTCAGCTTTTGTCATACGTTCATGGTTTTCGTATTTCACTTTAGCTTTTGCGATGTTGATCTCCGCATTTTGCCAAGCTTTCACATAGTCATGAACAGCAGACACTGTTTGTGGACTAGCCACTGGAACCAATACTACATTGCCCAATGCTGGAGCAGATACTGGATTACGTAAAATCAAATTATCGTCATATGTTGGAGCGGATTGTGCACCTACAACGCCTGTAGAAATAACAAGAGCCGCTGCACAAGCAAGTAATGTAGATTTTTTCATTCTATATTCCTCTTTTCTATCGTTAGATTATGGTGAAAGTATCTCTCACGCGTTTCACGTTCATATTTAAAAGCATTATTTTCATAAACAATAGGGAGAGGTAAGCGCTACGCTAGGTAGCGCATACCTTCCTTTGTTCATTCAGTTCTTACACTCACAAATGATTACATACCAAGTTTTGCCATCATAGCAGCAATTTGAGCTTTCATTTGTTCGTTTTCAGCTTTCAAATCAGATACTTCTGTTTTTAATCCAGCGTTTTGTGCTTTAACGGAAGCCATTTCTTGTTGCATTGCATAAGCAGAGCTGATAGGGCCTTTGCGGTAACGATCTGCTACAGCAGCTTCGCTATCACGGTTGCCAACTTTCCAAGTTACACCAGCGTTTGCCATCATGTGACGGGAACCGCCTGCCCAAGCTAAGCCAGCATGCATCATTGTGGACTCGTTTTTGTAATGAGCAACGCCCATTGCAATAGCGGAGTTACCACGGTAGTTACCATAACCAGCCATGATTTGAGTTGGTTCTAATGGATCGTATTGGATAGGTTTCAATGCTGCAAGAGCTGCGCCTTGTGCACCTACACGACCGATTTCATCAGTTAACTCATCGAAACGAGGGCTTGCACCAGTAGACAAGTCGTATACTTTAGCGCCATCAGCACTTTCAGATTCACGAACACCTACGGAACCATCAGTAGATTTAACGATTGTACGGGAATCTTTCAATTGTTTCAAGTTAACCGCATCTGTATCGTTAGTACCTTTACCAAGGTTAGTAATTTTGTTACCACCCATGTTGAGGTTACCACCAGTTACGGAAAGGTCACCAGCGTTGAAGTTCAATGCAGGACCATTATCGCTATTCTTGATGGAGTTGATACCTTTAAGGTCTTTGTTCAATTTAACAGTTAATGTATCGTTGCCATCAGCTACTACGTTGATGTTACCAGCAGCGGATTGGAATGCAGTGGATTGAGCCGCAGTCACACCTTCACCTTGAACTTTAACAAGCGTATTCAACGCATGTTTGTTTTCAGTACCAGTGTTGTTACCTGTGAATTTCAAACCATCATCCATAGTTGCTACTTCACGTTTGATTGGGTTACCATCAGTATCTTTTACAGGGTTACCATCTTTATCTTGTGGAGTGTAAACGATACGTTGAGATTTGTCAGCACCTGGTTCTGGGTTAACTAATGTTTGTTTACCATCGTTAGTGGAGATATCAACAGATTTACCGTTGCTACCATCAGCACCTTTAGGGCCAGTCAAGCCAATGTGACCTACGCCATCTTTACCAGCGATGGATACAGCGTCTTTACCATCTTTACCGATGGAAACTTTACCGTCGATACCGTTAGCACCGTCTTTACCGGAGATGGATACACCATCTTTACCAGCTACGCCATCTTTACCAGGAACACCAATGGAGTTCAAGCCGTTAAGATCTTTATCAAGACCGATTACAACTTTACCATCTTTAGTCATAGTTTTGATGTTGGATGCGCTGTAGTTGTCATCAGCTTTAGTGCCTTCGCCTACGATTTCAAGTTTTTCACCCAAGTTTTTATGGATTTCACTATTAGCACCAGTAGATTGTGTACCGAAGTTCAAACCTTTGTTGCCGATTGCATCAGCAGCATTTTTAAGGTCGGATACGTTTACAGCACCATTCTTAGTATTGTTGTCAGCTGCTGCTGCATCAATCTTATCTAAGAATGTATTACCAGCTTTATCAGCGATGGAAGAACCAATGTTGTTCAACTTAGTAGGAGCTGTAGTGGAGTCACCTGCACTATTCATGGAAGCGATTACTTCATTAGGTGCTACGACAGTACCAGAACCATCTTTAGCTGTGTTGAAAGTACCATCTGGTTGTTTGTAAACTTTAGTGCCATCTTGTTTAGTGTATACCACTGGAAGTTGAGCGTTGTTTACAACACCTTGGTTATTGATCTTGATGTCATATTGGTGACCTTTAGCTGCATCATAAGTTGCAGATGTAGGATCATTTTTATCAGTTACGGAGATAGTGCCATCAGAAGATTCAACAGTTGTAACTTTATCTTTCAATTGTTTAACGTTTACTGCATCTGTATCGTTTTCACCAGCTTTAACACCTGTGATTTTCTTATCACCAGCGTTAATACCAGTCTTAGTTACAGATGGGCCACCAGTGATAGTCAAGCCATCGTTGTTAACTTTAGTATCGCCAATTTTCACGGAACCATCTTTAGTAAGATCAAGGTCTTTAGACAATTGAACTTTCAATTTGCCATTGTCGTTATTTACACCGATGTTGTTATCAGTCAATTTAGCTTTATCAGCACCACCAACGATATCTACTACGTTGTTAAGATGTTTCTTAATAACTTTAGTTGGATCAGTTTGACCGTCGTCACCAGCGAACTTCATGCCATCATCGTGAGTTGCAACTTCATGTGTGTTGCCATCTTTGTCTTCGTATACGATACGAGTCAATTTATCACCAGGTTGGCCATCAACACCAGGAACGCCGTCTTTAACGGAAATCTTAGCACTTGCGCCATCTTTACCGTCAGCACCCTTAGGACCAGTCAAGCCGATAGAGCCATCTTTACCGTTGAGTACAACAGATGCGCCGTCTTTACCGTTAACACCGATCTTACCATCAACGCCGTCTTTACCATCTTTACCAACAACTACGCTGTCAGCTTTAAGGTTTTTATCAAGTTTAACGTCGATAGTTGTGTTACCATCTGCATCTTGACCAATGATAGTCTTAACATTTTCACCGCTGTATTCAGTATCAGCTTTAGCACCTTCACCTTGGATTTTCACAGTGGAACCAAGTTTATTAGTTTTCACACCGCCAGAGTTAGCGTCGAATTTCAAGCCTTTTTCAATCAATGCGTCAGCTGTATTTTTAAGGTCTGTTACATTAACTGCACCGTTCTTAGTTTTGTTGTCAGCAGCTGCTGCATCAATTTTATCTAAGTAAGTATTACCAGCTTGATCAGCAATAGTGGAACCTACGTTGTTCAACTTCATAGGAGTTGTTGTGGAATCACCACCATTGTTCATGGATGCAATTACATCAGCAGGTTGAACTGTAGTACCAGTACCATCAGGCTTAGTATTGAATGTAACATTACCAGTAGCAGGATCTACGATTTTGTAAAGTTTGTCGCCATCTTTATTAGTATAAACAACTGGAGTTTGAGCTTTTTCCACTACAGTTTGGTTATTGATAGTGATGTCATATTGGTGACCTTTAGCTGCATCATAACCAGGTTGACCAGCAACGTTTTTGTCTACTACTTTGATGGAACTATCGGAAGACTCAACAGTTGTAACTTTGTCTTTCAATTGTTTTAAGTTTACTGCATCAGTATCGTTTTCACCAGCTTTAACGTTAACAATTTTGTTACCGCCATTATCTAAGCCATCTTTAGTCAATTTAACATCAGTTGTAGTTGTACCAGGAGTTGTTGGAGCCTTAATTGTGATACCGTTGTTATCAACTTTTGTAGCGCCAGTAGTCAAGGAACCATCAGCATCCAAGTCAACATTTTTAGCCAATTGAACTTTCAATTTGCCATTAACATTGTTAACACCGATATTATCAGTAGAAGTCAACTTAGTTTTATCTGCACCACCGATGATGTCGACAACGTTGTTAAGATGTTTCTTAATAACTTGTGCATTTGTATCTTGGTTTGCTTGACCATCGTCACCAGCAAACTTCATACCATCATCATGAGTTGCTACTTGATGTTCGTTGCCGTCTTTATCGTTGTAGAAGATACGAGTGATACCATCAACACCGTCTTTACCATCAACGCCAGCTTTACCTTCTTTAACAGTAATATCAGCAGTTGCATTTTTACCATCTTTACCAGCAGGACCAGTCAAACCAATGTGACCTACGCCATCTTTACCGGAGATAGATACTGCATCTTTACCGTCTTTACCAGAAATACCAACTTTACCATCGATACCATTTGTACCAGGAAGGCCAGGAGCACCTGTAGCACCTTGAGGTCCAACAATAGTTACGCCATCTTTACCTGCTTGACCATCTTTACCATTAACAACTACTTTATCCAAGTTAGTTAAATCTTTGTCTAGGCTGTAAGTATAAGTTTGAGTTTTATTGGCTGCATCAACAGTTTGTTTTACAGTCAAGTTTTTACCTGCTGCAAAGTTTACAGTGCCACCATTTTCAACAGCTGTTGCAGTTGCTGCACCATCTAATTTACCATCACCAGCAATTGCATTAGCTTTGAAACCGTAGTTATTACCAGCTGCAGGAATGTTCAAGTCGGAGAAGTCGATAACTGCTTTAGTATCAGATACTGCAGTACCTTTGCCATCGTTGTATGTCAATGTAACTTTCTTAGTAGCTGCATCGTATTTGTATACGTTTTCAGTACCGCTTACTACGCCGCCTTTAGCTTCAGTGCTACCAGCTTTAACTGCTGTAGGAGCAATGTGAAGTTCATTTGCACGTAAAGCATCAGCTGTAGATTTCAAGTCAGATACGTTAACAGCTGCATTTGGAGTCAAGCCATTAGCTGTATCCAATTTAGTTAAGTAATCTGCGCCTGTTTGATTTTTAATAGCAGAGCCAACATTATTAACAATGGAGTTACCACCAGTTGTATTGCCTGCTGCATCTTGGATGGATACGATAACATCACTTGCAGGAACATCATTACCAGGAGCACCATCAACATTAGTTGTGAAAGTACCATCTGGGCGTTTAACCACTTTAGTGCCATCAGCTTTAGTGTAAACAGCTGGAGTTACAGCATTTACAGTGTAAGTTTTTTGGCCAGTAGTAGCATCAGATGCTACAGTTACGTTAACATTTTCGCCACCTTTAACGATTGTGCCAAGACCAGTGATTACATTCTTGCCAGCATTATTGATGTTGGAAAGATCGTTTTTAGCAACGCCTTTAATAACAGCTTTTTCACCTGTTACCAAGTCACCATTACCATCTGTATACGTCATAGTAACATTGCCATCGTTATCTACTGTATACTCATTGCCTGCAGTTGTTGCTGTAATGTGTTTTTCATCTTTAAGATTAGCAACTTTATGAACTGTAGTACCACCATCGTTAGTGTATGTAATGCGGTCGCCATCTTTCTTAATGACAGTTTCACCAGTACCACTAGGATCTTTCAACGTAATTTCTTTAGTAATTGTTTTACCAGTTGTTACGCTGTCAAGATCTTTAAGGTCTTTATCAAGAGCAAATGCAACAGAAGCATTACCGTTACCATCGTTAGTTTGGTTTACAGTCAAGTTTTTACCTGCTTGCATTGTTACTGTTTTACCATCAGCAATGTTTTGAGCTGCATTGGAACCTGCTGCAACAGTACCTTCTGTGCCAGACACTTTATCGGAAGCGATGTTCCAAGTGGATGCTGTACCAGCAGCTGCATTTACATGTAAGTCATATGTTACTTGATTGCCATTTTCTGTTTTATTGATTGTTACTGATTTATCATTAGATGTAACAACTGTACGAGCTGCTTTCAATTGATCGAGGTTAACTGCATCAGTACCGTTAACTGCAGGAGCTACATTAGTGATAGTTTTGTTACCAGCGTCAATACCAGTTTTAGTTACAGATGGACCACCAGTGATTGTTACACCATCGTTGTTAACTTTAGTATCACCAATTGTTAAGGAACCATCTTTAGTCAAATCAACGTTTTTGTTCAAGTTGTACTTAACAACGCCATCATTACCGATTTCTGCTGTAGTATTTGTACCGTTTGTAAAGTCTAAACCTTTTTCTAATGTAACTGTTTTAGCGCCAGCATTATTAGCTTTGTAAGTTAAAGGAATTACTTTAGCTGCTTTAGTGCCATCGAATGTTACAGCATAAGAAGTGTTGTGGTTAGTAGCATCATCTGTAGGAGTTACAGTGATAGGGCTATCAGTATTACCACCATTATTTACTGTTACGGCTTCACGAGCTGCATCTTTAACTGCATTACGGGAAACATTAACTTCGTATTGAGCATCTGGATCATTAGTATTTTTACCACCAGCTACTGTAACGTCAGCAATGTTAGTGTCACCAGCTGCGTCAGCTTTTTTAACTACACTTTCAGTAGAGGAAGCACCACCAGGTGTAGAAGAATTAGCTACAGCTACTTTATAAATTGTTTTATTAGGATCAGTTGTATCTGTAGTTACTGTTACATTGCTAGAACCAGAAGCTACTTCTACTTTGTGGTTTAATTTAGCTTTTGCGTCATCGGACAAATCAGCTACTACGTCTGTACCAGAAGCAGTTGTTTTGATGTATTGACCGTTGCTAGCGCCAACTACACCGAAGCTTAAACCACCAGCTTGGCTCAATTTTTGAGTATCTGTGTTGCCAGTGTTACCAGCCAATTTAACTGTGTTGTTGAAGCCATCGCTTACTTTTTTCAATTGGTCTTCAGTTGCTGCACGACCGGAAACAACAGTTGGGTTAGTGATATCCCAATCTTTGTTTTGTAAGCCAGTTACATAACCACCTTTACCATCTAAGGAAATAGCATGGTCGCCATCAACTTTTACAACTTGATCACCAGCAAAGGAAATTTTACCAGAACCAGTACCATTTGTGATGGAGGAGATATCAGTCAAGTCGCCTTCTACGTTTACTTTGTAAGGAGTAGCTGCTGTACCATCACCTGTTACAGTAGTATTTTTACCAGCTTCAACTTTAGAAGGATCAGTGGTACCAGTAGCACCAGTAGTGCTTACTGTGTAAATATCATGACCATCTGTTGTGTCTTGAGTCTTAGCAACAGTTACGCCTGCACCAGCTTTAACTTCTGTCTTAGCGGATTTTAATTGTTTTACATTAACTGCGTCAGTATCATCAGTACCAGGAGCTACGTTAGTGATTTTTTTGTTACCAGCGTTAATACCAATTTTAGTTACAGATGGGCCACCAGTAATAGTCATGCCACCATTATTTATTACAGTGTCACCAATTGTTAAGGAACCATCTTTAGTCAAGTCAACATCCTTATTCAAGGAGTATGTGAATTGTTTATCAGTTTGATCTAATACAATATTTTTACCAGCACTCAATGTTACAGTATCGCCAGGGCTTACTTTTTTAGATGCTTGAGTACCTGTTACGCTACCACCGTTATTGGAGGAAACTACGTTCCAACCAGATTCGTTGATTGCTTTTGCAACATTGTCAGTTGTAGCAATGCCGTTTGTAGTAGGCGCTACTGCTTTACCATTAGTATTAGTAATATCAGCACCTATTTTAGCTTTTACTGTAACACCATTTTTATCAGCAGATGTAGAAATAAATGTAGGATCATCACCTTTAATTTTCAATGTACCATCATCTAACAATACATCGCCATTGCCAGTGTCACCAGCGTATTTCAAGTTAACGCTTCTTAATTGAGCTACGTTAACTGCATCAGTATCATTAGTACCTGCAGCAAGACCTGTAATTTGACGAGTTGCAGTAGCACCATCACCTACGGAAACAGCTGCCAATGTGGATGTTTGTGCAGTACCAGCTAAACCAGAATATTTATTTGTACGAGTTTCTGCAGGATTAAAGCCTTTAACACCTTTATCTACAGTTGCTTTAGAGTTAGAGCCAAGAGCAACGCCATCAGCAACAGATGCATTAGCTTTATAACCATGCGCTACGGAACGAGATGCACTTGCTTCAGCACCACCGCCAACTGCTACAGAACGGTCACCAGTTGCTTTAGACATAGCACCAACAGCCACTGCATAATCTGCAGCTTCTACAGTTTTATTTTCAGAGGCAGAACCAAGAGCTACTGCATAGTCACCTTTCGCTTTTGTACGCGCACCTAAAGAAACAGCACCAGTTTTTGTAGATTCAGCTTCACGACCGATAGCTACAGTATCTAGACTTGTTGCCTTGTTGTTTAAACCGATAGCGATTTGAGAGTTTTCTTTATTTGCAGTAGTAGGATCCCCAATAGAGGAGTCAGCGATATTATTTTTACCAATTGCGATACCGCCCATTGTATTAGCAGTATTACTATTACCCATTGTAATAGTATCACCAAGATTGGAATTATTTTGTTTACCAATAGCGATAGATGCACTACCTTTTGCTTTGGATTGATAACCCATCGCAGTAGCAAAATTAGCATTTACTTCAGATTCACGACCGATTGCTACCGCATAACCACCAGTGGCTTTAGTCTGTGCCCCGATTGTAACAGTATTTACAGAGTTACTTGTGGAATCACGACCAATAGCTATACTATCACCACTAGAATCAGTTTTAGCATTATGACCAATACTGATGTTATCAGTACCTTTTGCCCAGCTTTCACGGCCCATAGCAATAGAGAATTGACCAGAACCTAAATCTTGGTTCGCTGCATTAGAGTTCGCACGATTACCAATTGCAATAGAGTCTTCAGCAGATGCCATAGATACATTACCAATAGCTACAGAAGCACGTCCTTTTGCTTGGTTATAAGCACCCATAGCCACTGCCGCACCGCCAGTTGCTTGGTTACCATTACCTAGAGCCATTGCAGAATTTTCTGTTGCAGTATTTGCTGCACCAATTGCAATAGTGCCATCCTGACTATTTGTTGTATTATGATAACCAACTACTATAGAGTTTCTTCCAGTAGTATTTGAACCATTATAAGCATCAGGAGAGATATTAACAGCACTACCACCATAATTACCACCTGCTTGTACAGGTGTACCTGCTGTAGCAGCTACCATAGCCAAACCAGCTAATACACTAGCAAGAGCTTTTTTCTTACCACCATTGTTTTTTGCAACTTCGGAAACTACTACGTAGCACTCTTTAGTTTTGCTCCAAACAACTTTAAAGATTTTATTCATATTACTATGAACCCCTTTCTTAACTAGACACAATTACAATCCTTATAATTAAATCATTTAAATACAAAAGAACGAAAAGCCTAAATTTCCCATACCTTTACGACTTTCTGAGTATCTTTCATATTTCTTTCATTTTGTGTCATGAACAGAATATCATATATCGAAAATGTTGTAAATAGTTTTCTTCATGTTTTTATCATAAACAGCAAGGTTTGTTGTCAGAACCTTTATTTTGTTAAACAAAATTTAATATATGAGTGTTTTTTTACTCATTTTTTCGGTGTTTTATACGTATTTTATAAAATATAATCTATTTTTCTCTATGCAGTACTAGTTTTTTCGATAACAATATTAATGCAAGTTATAAATAAACGATTAATTGATTTAATCTCATTGATTTTTCTCGATTTTGGCATCTATTTATATATTATCTATAAAATATGGATCATAGAAAAATATAATTATAATAATCCAACAACCTTTTAAAGGTACTTTCACATTTTTTTCATATACGAACTCATAAATGAAATAACTATGAATTTTTTTGACCGATTCTGATAAAAATTATGATATACTAAATCATTATGAGAACTATTTTACGAGTATTAGTTATAGAGGGGATATATTCTAATGAGTAAACAACACATTACTAGTGTAGATCAATCTAAAATTAACGACCTAAAGGAATCTTACGACGATTTTCTATACGTATCAAAACCATTTTCCAATACATGTATTACATCTTTAATGGCAAAAGCTCTTATTTATGGCTTAGACCCAGTACCAGTTGAAGACGCGCGCGTATTAGAGTTGGGCTCTTCTTGCGGTGGAAATATCATACCCCAAGCCCTATATAATCCAACAGCAACTTTCACAGGCATCGATTTATCCCCTACACAGGTGAAACATGGGAATGAATTAATTGAATCCATGGGGCTTAAAAATATTACCTTATTAGAAAAAAATATTATGGATATTGATGAGACATTCGGTACCTTCGATTACATTATCGTTCATGGTATTTGGTCTTGGGTGCCTGATGTGGTAAAAGATAAAATCCTTAATATTTGCAGTCACAACCTATCTGATCGTGGTATTGCCTATGTTTCATATAATACGTATCCAGGTTGGAAACGGTTAGAGCAATTGCGGGATATTATGTTATATTCTGAAAAACATGCACCTAACGACTCATTACAAGAGCGTACGGTCTACACAAAAAATGTATTAAAACTCATTGCAGAAACAATGAAGCTAGATGAACGTTCCCAACAAATTTCTGATTATAAGATCAAAAACATAAATCGTGTAATCCAATCTAACGATTACTACGTTGGTCATGAATACTTAGAAGCTATTAATGATCCTGTATATGTGTCTGAATTTATTGAGCGTGCTCAACAACAAGGTTGTGCTTATATCGGCGACGAAACATTGAATCGTTCCTTCATTACATGGCTTGATAGTAATGTCGAAAATAATATTAGAACATTAGCTAGAGATAGCTACATTGATAAGGAGCAGTACTACGATTATGTGTATGATACTCAGTTCCGCATGGCCCTATTAACAAAGTGTAGCAACGAAGATAAAATTTCCCATGACGAAAGGGTTGAGAAGAAAGTACTAGATACACTATACTTCAACAATGCATTAGATGAAGAGCCTGGTGTTCCTCCAGAGTGGACCAACGTTATGCACATTAGCATTCAAGAATTAATGGATACAAAACGACCATTCAATGTAGCAGATATAATGAAACATATTGAAGAACACCATCCTGATTCTGAAATCGATACTGATGCTATGTATAGACGTTTATTCCATCTTGCTATCGTTGGCCATGTCAACACGTATGCTAAAAAGTATGATCAATTACCGTTTGTGGAAAATGAAACCTATATTCCAGAGCATTTCATAAACTATGTATCCACCCTAGTTGAAAAAGGTGGCTATCAATACATGTGCCTCGGCAACATGTATAATCAAATAGACTACTCTGTTGATGAAGGTTTATCGTACGTCATGAAATTGATGGCAAAACCAATATCTCGTCAAGAATTGATTGATACTATGAACGAAAACATGACCGTTGAAAGAACAAAAGATGATGGCACTAAACACATTGTGTCCTCTGAACAATATTTAGACGAATCCATCGCACATATCCAAGCGTTAGGATATTTTGCAAAATAAATCGCAAATAATATAATCACAAATAATATCGAAAATTACATAATATGGAACTACAAAAGGAGTAACTGATCATATCAGTTACTCCTTTTTTGATTCACTACTATGCAACCTCGGGGTGGAGTTGAGGTATGCATAGTAGCTACTTATTAAGTTGTGTGAACACTATAAACTAATAGTATTCTTATTTTTTATTAACACGAACGCGTTCGATTGTTGGTTCACCTTTAGCATTTTTAGCTACAGTGTCAACACGGAACAAAGCCATTTCAGGGCTAAATTCTGTTACAAGGCGATCATTAACTGTTACGCCGTCTTGAATGGCACGGTATACGATTTGAGCAAATTCATAACGTGTTAACATACGGTCACCACCGAATGTGCCATCTGGATAACCTTCTACAAGACCACGACGAGATAAATCGCTTACAGCTTCATATGCCCAATGGTTTGTAGGGATATCTGGGAACAATGTTGTGTGATCGGCTTTCATCTTAGTACCAGCAACACCATTCAACAATGTAGTCAATTTTTGAATTTGAGCATTTTGTTCAGCTACTGTTTTCTTAAGAGCTAATACTTCTTTACCAATCGCTACACGAGAGCGAGATACACCGCTATGAGCCCCTACTTTCACAGATAAACCAGCATTAAATACTGTTTCATCACTGCCAACAGTAGAACCTACGCTAAGTTGTACGTCTTCGTTAGGACGGTAGAAAGCGCCGATAGCTGCTGCATCACCACTGCGGTAATGGCCATAGCCTGCAGCAAAGTCCCATTTAGCATCTGGATCGAAATCAAGAGGATGCAATGCTGCCAACGCTGCTGCACCTGCTACAGATTTATCAACACGTTTATCGATTTTAGATAAATCACCTTTGATATTTTTGATATCATTTGTGTTTTTGTTGATATTTGTTGTGTTATTTGTAATTTGGCCAGCAATATCATCAGCAAGAGATACTTTATAGTCGTGAGTATTACCATTTACAGTTGGTGTTACCTTAATGTGGTCACCAGCTGTTACAGTTGTAACTTGAGTGGATGCTGCGATTTGATCTTGTACGCGTTTAAGTTGAGATACGTTAACCGCATCAGTATCTGCTACACCAGCTTTCACATTATTAATAATTTGGTCGCCTGCGCTGATACCATTTGTAGTGTAGTAAACAGTTTTACTACCTTCACTTGCATACATACCGTATTTAGTGAAGTTCGCTTGTTCTAATGTATCTGTGTTTTCGATTTGGATACCTTTAGGTGTAACACCGATATTTTCGCTACCGTTAAAGAAGCGAGCACTGTCTTTATCGATACGAGCACGAACGTCGTCAGTTGCTTTGCCGAAGTTAGCAGAGCTCATTTCTACTAAGTCTTTATTTACAGCTACTTTGTATTCCGCACCGCCATTAGCATTAGTGCCAGGTGTAACAGTTGTATTATCACCTGCTACTACAGTAGTATGTTTTTTAGCATCTGCCTCAACAGTAGAGATTTTAGTTTCTACCTTTTTAAGTTGTGCTACATTTACTGCATCAGTATCATTTGTACCAGCTGCAACAGATGTAATTTGACGTGTTACATCATTAGCTACATCGCCAACGGATACAGCAGATGCTGTCGCTTTCCATGTGGAGCTTGTATCTGTAGATGCCGCTTTTGTACTAATATCATAACCAGCTGCACCTTTATCTACTGTCGCATTAGATTTATAACCAAGAGCTACACCGCCTTCAACAGAAGCTTTTGCATCATAACCAATAGTTGTTGTATTGGCAACAGAGCGTGTTTCGCCAGAAGAAAGTCCGCCTATAGCAATTGTATTATCAGCATTAATGGTATGATCGTTACCCATTACAATATTATTAGATGCATTAGTAATTGTATTATTGTACCCAGTTACGTAATTCAATTTTGCAACATTACCAGCAGTCCCTGTAACAGTATTATTAACACCTGTCATTGATGTCAATTGTGTATAATCGGCTTTATTACCGCCACCAATAGCTAATGTAGATCCACCAGATTTATTATCTTTTACTAAATTACGCACATCTTCTGATAATTTAGTTACAGAGGATGGACCTCCAAAAAGACCTGGTGTTATTGCACCCGCATCTATATTAGTAATAGAGTTAGTAATTTCGTTACCTGCACCGAAAATCAAAGAACCATTAGAATTATTGGTTCTATTAGCAGTACCAACAACAGTGTTGCTTAATCCAGAATAGTTATTAGTAGCTGTAGCGGACTCAATGGAGTTCAAAGAGCCATTAATAGTAGCCCCAAAATTTCTAGTTGCATTAGCAATATTATTGCCATCATAATTGCTGGAAATAACATTTAAAGCACCTGTAGTAGTTGCAACAGTACCATTGGTAAAGCTGTTTGAACCTAATGTTGTTGAATATAAGCCTAGTCCAGCTTTACGCTTTTCTGCGTAAGTGTCAGTATTGACAGTAATATCACCGATTTTCCCACGATAGTTATGAGACCCAATCATGGTACCACCAGTACGAACATACGTATTATCACCTATTGCTACGCCAGTAACAACTTTATCTGGTTTTTGTGGAAGACTCCCAAAGCCAAAACTATTAAAATTAGTTTGATTAAATGCAAAGAATTTGTCTTGTTTCCCAATCGTATTTTCTACATATGCATTCTTACCGACAGCTACTGAGCCGGATTGATCGTAATAACTATGAGTTGTTGCATTTTCACCGATAACTACATCGCCATTAACATTAGCATAGCCAGACCCGCCAGCATAATTGGTGTGTGCACCTTTACCGATAGCAACTACTCCATCTTTTTGAGCACTAGACCCTGTGCCAATAGCTACGCCACTACCTGCCCCAGCTACATTATCTGCAGCATTAGCTACCATACATAAACTAGATAGCAGCACACCGTTAATTAACAAGGTTAATAAACGTTTCCGTTTGTTCATAATTTAGAACCTCCATTTACAAACTACAAAACCTATCATACTCTCTTTGCATTAAAATTCACTTTTTATTCATGAGTCTTATATGAATATTGTAGCACTTATACGAATTTTGTAAACAGTAATTTATATATCTATTAAGAGAATATAAAAAAGGATAGTTAATCGATGAGGATTAACTATCCCTTTTTTGGTAAGAGGAAGGCGAACCCCTTACCGGTGCCGTATGATATAGGTTTGTTATTAAGAGAGAGATTTTGAAGTAAACACAACACAAAGACTATCAAATAGTTGGAGAGTAACTAAGATGAACGGGCGATCACACGGCATCAAAAATAAGATAATAACTATATAATACATTAACAAATAAGCTACATAACGTATTAAATATAAGTTACATAATAATAGATAAGCTACTCATTATAGTAGTATATGTCTACATAATAAGATAATGGCTTTTTATAAAAGCCATTATCTATAAAGAACAATTGATATTAACACTAAATTCCCTTACCTAGAGTATATCACTTATATAGTAACAATAGTAGGTAATTTTTCATTTAATTTTCATTAAAATTATATGAATGAAAAAGATAGCATTACTATTCAATTTGTGTATTCAGTTATCAAAATTATTACTCAACAAAAATCGTATTTGTACGTCTTACGAGATTGAGCATTTTATCACGAACCGTTGCAGATTCTTCTAAACGGTGCTTGCCACCATACCAAGCCATTGGTGCCCCCGCTAAGCGGAAGGTAATCTTACCATATGCACCGCCAGAGCTGTGTTCCGGTTTGTTATATCCCATATCTACAGACACGCGCGGTGTCAGTTGCATCTCTGAACCGATACGCAAACCATTCTTATCGGCTTGTCGTTCTTGGTTCCAGTGGTAGCCTTCTACATAGACTCTAGCCCAACGGGCATTTTTGAAAGTCTTACCGTACTCTAAGGTATAACCATTAGCTACCCGTTCTAAGGTATGAAGATTAGCATCTAGGACGCGCTCATCGGAAGCAGAACCGTACCAGTTAAATCGGAACTCGCTTTCACCAGACATATATTCAAGACCTGCACTGAGTCGATCATGGCGATTCAAGAAGCGATGATCATAGAATAGATGTGCCCCGTAAAGGCGACGATCATCCTTGGAAATACGACGGTACCCGACGCCTACGTTGAGGGTTGTCCCTGTGTCTGACGCACGAGAAATGCGCTGTTGCGTAAACCACACATCGCGAGACGAATTATCGTAATGACCTAAAGGCTGAACAGTCTCCACTGAATAGAGCGGCTTCCACCCTTCTTGGAACTGGAAGCTCAGTGTAGTGCGTCGCATCCATGGTTTACCTTTAGCACCGTACATAGCATTAGACACATTAGACATGGCCACGGCATTAATGGCGCGGTTCACTGCATCCACATTGCTATACTGCACGGTCTTAGTATCTTGACGATCCATGACGAGCGGACCACCTTGGCCAATCACATGGTCTGGCGTAGCAGCAGGCGTAATGTGAAAGCCTTCAGATGCAGTCTTCATACGCGCTGTTTTCTCATCGGAGTTTACCTTACCCTCAGTATTTACATGAGTCGCAACATCTATATGAGCCGATGCCTTTATAGAACTATCTGTTTTAGTAGACACTACGCCCTTATCATTATGTAATTGTTGTTTTTCTGCCTCAGCTGTGCCCACACAACACAATAGGGCGCTCAAGGCGATACACACAATACGTTTCATTACTCTCTACATTTAAAATTCATGAACAACAAATGAAATATATACTAGTGTATCGAATAATGTTTATGTATGTCAAGATAAGAGGTCACTAGAAACGTATTATATTACTATTATATGTATATAAAAAGAGGTAATAACCATGTTATTACCTCTTTCATATCCTTTATCAATATTAAATCTTATTCTATATTACTACACTGAATATTAAATATTAGATATTAGATTCTATTTTTCATTAAGTTTTTGCACAAGCATATCTACTGTTTCTTGTAGTTTTTTGTTTTGTGCTTCTAATGTATCTACCCGTTGTTCCAATGCGTTATAGGATGCAGGGGAAATCTTAGGCAACGTTTTATTTTCACCGAATTTATAGGATACGCCTACATTAGTCATCAAATCACCACTTACAGTTGTACCTGCTGTAAGGAGTAGGTTTTCTTTCGGATAGTAACCTACGCCAAGAGCCAATGCATTTTCACCCTTGTAGTGACCATAGCCACCCATAACTTGAACCTTGTGGTCAGGATCAAATTGTAGTGGATGTAATGCAGCTAGTGCTGCGGCACGAGCATCACCGCGGTTGGATTCTTTTTCCACGTGGCGTACATCGCGATGCAATACATCAATTTGTTGGTTTGTACCATATAACTGGGAGCCGTTAACCGCATCTGTAGAATCCGCTGTAATACGACCTGCTGCAACATGAGTGATAGTGCGCTCTTGACCTGCTGCACCAACAGATACAGTAGACACAGGAGCAGTACCGGCGAAGCTTTCAGTAACACCATTATTGTAGGTATAACTAAGAGTGCTCACTACATCACCACTTTCAGCAGTAGAATTATTACCTAATACAACTGCATTGTCTAGAGATGTTTTCACATTATTACCCACTACGAATGTATTATTAGCACTCACTTGGTTCTTGTTACCGACACTGTAGGAATTATCACCCTTAACAGTATCCACATTATACGTACCTACACCAAAGGCGCCAGATTGGTTACCTTCAATTTTGTTATATGCGCCAATAGCAGAGTTCTTATCGCCTTTAAAGATAACACCATGACCCATGCCATAGTTAAAATTACCATTTACTGTAGAGTTAGAACCGATTAATACAGTGTTATTCCCCTTACTAGCGGCAGCTTGAGAAGCGCCGAGCCATACGTTTTTATTACCTTGAGAGTAGGAACCTGTAAAGTAGCCTATAGCAATTGTATCGGAAATGGTTGAATTATAACCTGCTGCAAAGTTACCTAAGAAGTTATAATCACCTTTACCGCCTACAAATGTCTTAGAGCTAAGCGCTACGTTACCACCACCTTGAGAACCATTCAAGGCAAGACGACCGATGGCAATATTATTACCCTTTGCATTTGGATCCCCTGCATGGGCATAGGGATTGCTATTAGCCGCCCCAGTTTGACCACCGAGATGTACATTATCTGAGTTAGTGAAAGATGACCAGCCTTGTAAACCAATGTTATAAGTGGCACCACCAGAGGACACAACAGGAATATCTGCAGCTTGTACCAAGCTAGCAGAAGATATGGTCAAAACTCCGAGTACTGCTAATAATTGTAGTTTCTTTGCGTGATTCATAATCATACGCCTCCCTTGTTACACTACAAAACACTTCTCCTTCATACTTTCCTCATAATTCTACAAGTAGATTATACTGCCATCGAAAAAATATGTAAATAACATAAATAATAATTCATAAAGAATATAATAGTGAATACAAATAACAAACAAACCCCCGTAGGAATGAATCCTACGAGGGCATTTGTTTTGAAAACAAAAGAGGCAACGGCCTATGCCGTTACCTCTTTCATAGATATATAGTTGTATATACCAATTAGCGGATGCGTTTAACGCGGTTATTACCGTCACGCATAGCTTCTTTCAAGCTGTAGATTACCATTTCGTTCATGTAGAAACGCAATTCATCGTTAGACATGTTAGCTGTATTCTTTTCAAGAATTGCCAAGATTTGGTTTTCGTATTCAGCTTTGTTCATGTCAGACACAGTTGTGTGGTTTGTGAAAAATTCTTTGTAATCTAAGTACAAGCGATCTAATGCTACGCGAGCATAGCTATCTTTTTTATAGCGATGGCTTGTAATGTACCAGTCACGACGAACATTCATGTAGTACAACACGTTATTAGTATAACGTTGTTGACCAGACATTACGCGATTGTCGTCTTGGATTAAAGCATTGCTCATACCCAATTGGAATGCTGCAAATTCAGATACTACAGCTTTTACCTCTTCGCTAGGTACAGCAAGAGAGATTTCTTGTTGTTCTGCAGTCAAAGGAGCTGCAGGTTGTTCAGGCATCATCAAAGGATCTTGTGCCGCATGTACTTGGCCAGCAACACATACAGAAGCAATTGCCATAACTGGTAATAATTTAATTAGTTTCATAAGTCTCCTCTCTCGAAGTGCCCTCCCCAGAGCTACTTCATTTATCATGTAATAGATATTATCTCTTGAGGAACTTTTATCCCCATAGAGACCCCCATACTAAGCATGGTAAATTTATTAATACAGTGTGCTTCAATCAATAATGATTCTAGTAGCTTACATTTTCATTAGTATACACGATATATCGTATTTCGTCTATATAGTTTTTCATTAAGGTTAGAAGAAAAATGCATAGGTGGCTATATAGTTAGTTCTATGCTCCATACAATAAAAGCCTCCTAATAATAAAGTCATGACTCTACTATTAGGAGGCTATATATGTTAGCTATTGTACAAAAGATTATTTAATAAATCTACACTTAGAACTTATGTGTGAAACCTGCGTTTACGCCCCAGTCTGCTTGGTAGTCACCAGACAAACCTGTGGCAACGTCAGCAAATACGCTATTGTTGCTATTGAAACCATAACGGCCACCGAAGGCAAGTTCAGTCCAAGTGCCTTTGAGATCTTGTTCTGTTAATTTCACAACACTGCCACTAGCGAATGTAGTTTTTACATTGCCTGTGAAAGCATGACCTGCTGCAAAACGTGTATAAAGGTTACCATTGCTAAATTGTTTACCCAATTCAAGGCCGATTTTACCAGAAGTGCTGTTTACACTAGATTGGTTAACAAATACATTACCTACATTAAAGTTACGGCCACCGAAGTGTGTAAAGTTCAATTGTGCTTGTGGTTCTACATAGAAACCATTAGCAGATTTTATAGTTTTGCCGTAGCGAACGCCGATGCTATACGCATTGGATTTTACATCGCCAGATTTAGCTTGGCCGATTTCATTACGCGCTGTAAATTCATTAGAGATACGACCTAATTGAGATTCTACATGTACGTATTGATCCTTACCAAGGTCTTTCAATCCATAAGCGCCAACAGCAAAGGATTTTACCTTGCCAGAACCATTGAATACATAATCTTCAGAACCGCGTAGGTAAGAAACTTGGCCACCAACGGTCCAGTCACGGCTAGTTTTAGTATCATAACCACCTTGAATGTTTGTATAATCAGTAGCTGTATTGATACCGTCATTAGAATAATTATATCTACCGCCACCAATACGAGCCCAAATACCTGTTGGAGAACCTTGTTGTAATTGGCTCGTACGATTCATATCGCTCGTCATTGTACGCCATGCGTTGATATTACCAACTACAGCAGAACGAATGCCGCGCATTTGTGGTGTATCGTAAGCACCTGGAGTTATAGGAGTAGGTGCCGGTGTAACAGGAGTTACAGGTGTCACAGGGCTAGGTGACGGAGTTACCGGAGTAACAGGAGAAGGTGTTGGCGTAACTGGAGTAACAGGGCTAGGTGCCGGAGTAACAGGAGTTACTGGTGTTGGAGCTGGCGTAGGCGTTGGAGTAGGAGCCGCATAGGAACCTTGACCATTACCGTTTTGCCATGTAATAGCACCTTCTTTTTGGTCTGTAGTTAACGCTTTTTGGAAGCTTGACACGATGCCATTAGAAGCGATGGATACAGTACCAGAAAGGTTTCTTTCACTATTCATATAATTTTCGTAATAGAATTTATGCGCCAAGTTATCTAGAATCTTGTTTATGTTGCTTTCAGAGGACGTATCGAGATGATCGCCTGTTACATAGCCATGTACCCCAGACCCTGTTGTAGCGGATTTTACGATGAAGTTACCGCCTTCGATGTCAGATGCATCAAGGCCTGTTTTTTGAGCGGCTGGTTTAGCGAAGTTCAAACCAGTACCAGCGCTCATGTCGTAAATGACATTGATGTGGCCGTCCAAATTATTAACGTGGATGTCGCTACGAGAATCTTGGGAAATACGGCTGAATCCTTCACGTGTACGAGTGCCTTTGAGTGTATTGATACTGCTGCGCGCTTCGTTGCCTTTAATTTGGAATGCCTCCAAGCCACCCATGTTATCGTGGCTCCACATGCCACCATCAAAGGTCATGTTGATTTCGCCACCCTTATCCTCTAATGTGTTCACAGCCTTGCCGGTAAATTGGTTAGGGCTATTGTGCGCACGGCCGAGGCCAATATTAATCACGGATGGTTGCTGTTGTTGGTATGGAGGCATCGTTTTATCAGATACAAGTATATTACCTTGCATATTAAATACTTTATGTTTTACAGTACCTGAATCATCGATACCAAGATTAATTTTACTGTTATAGGCAAATGCTAGTGGATAGGGTGCGTCCCATGGGGCCGTATTCACGTTCATAACCCCGCCATCCACTTGAATGGAACTGTTATTTAGCATGCCTGTAATGAAAGCTGGTTGGCGATGGCGCTTAGGTAATTGGTTTTGATCAGGCGTATCCAAGGATGCAATAGTCACTTGACCGCCGTTTGATGCAATGACACCTGTTGCCGTCGTATTGCCAGTGCTTTCAAATTTACTTTCAGAACCTACTGCAAACACATTGCCATTAGAACCAAGGCCTGCTGCCGCCCACGTGCTAGGGAGGGCCACTGTAGATGACAATATAGTCATCATTACAGCGGACAATAACATCTTATTTCTCGCTCTCATTCTCTTACACCTCAACTATATTACTTAATTTGTAATTTATTTTTATATTGTGAAAGACTCTTCATAAATGAATATATATCTATCGGTTGATTTAATACTCTCTTATATAATGAAAGATAGATATATACTCGCTTTATAAAGACTTTGTGTCAGACACATTTAAAATATATTTAAAATAATATAACATTTTTCGTGAATTGTAAATGAATTTCTACAATTTTATTTTAAAAACATTTAAATTATTAATAGATGAGTTACATATTAGGGGCGGTGAATACGATGTATGGTATTCTTTACAAATCTAGTGAGCATGGGTATTATTGTATGTATAGCGCGATTTCTAGTAACAGGCTAGTTGTAGCATAGAAAGGAGCCTTCATGAAAGTCACTTGTTCCTGGCCCACAACGCCACTGTATCAGGCGTATCATGATTATGAATGGGGGCGTCCTATTCATGATGACCAACATCAATTTGAACATTTATGTTTGGAGAGCCTACAATGCGGTCTGAGTTGGCTCACGATTTTAAATAAACGAGACATTATACGCCAGTGCTTTGACTATTTTGATGTTGATGTAGTAGCTAAATATACGGAAACAGATATAGAGCGTATTATGAGTACAGAGGGAATGTTAAAATCCCGCAAGAAGATTGAGGCCATCATCAATAATGCACAGGCGTTCCAACGCATTCAAGACGAATTTGGATCCTTTTGCGAATATATATGGGCTTTCACCAATCATAAGACTCTTATTTATGAAGGCCATTCTGAGGGAAGGGTGCCTGCTAAAAATGAATTATCTACGCACATTAGCAAAGACCTTAAGAAACGAGGGTTCAAATTTGTAGGACCTGTGACCATCTATTCCCATTTACAAGCTAGTGGTCTCATCAACGATCACGGCAAGGACTGTCCTTGTTTTAATGAAATCAATGAGGCCAATCCTGTGGTTTATATGACAATAGATGATTAATATAAATAGAACCGTATCTACTGAAA